>SMTZ1_10001490_pt1 | contig 23475 bp, 21 predicted proteins | sample DeeMarSWOR136_30_FD_25667 | JGI IMG/M metagenome (IMG submission 25667) | reverse complement strand
CATCATAGTTAATCCTGTGCGTCTGTTTATCTACGCCATAAGTAACCACGTTATAAAACATCCCTGAAAAATTATGGGGATGGCCGTGGGTTAAGTGGCCGCCGCAGGATAAATCCATAGCCAGGATTGTATCGCCAAATTTTAAGGCAGCGAAGAAAACTGCCATATTTGCCTGCGTTCCTGAATGGGGTTGGACATTAACGTATTCAGCACCGAATAACTCCCTGGCCCTTTTGATTGCCAGGTATTCAGCCTGATCAACAAACTCACACCCTCCGTACCAGCGTCGATTAGGATAACCCTCAGCATATTTATTAGTAAGTACGGAACCCTGTGCTTCTAGAACTGCTAATGGAGCAAAGTTCTCGGAAGCAATCAACTCCAGATTCTCCTGCTGTCTCCTGATTTCCTTTTTGATAGACTGATAAATCTGGGGGTCCAGCTTCTTAAGATAACTCAACTATCTACCTCCTGACGTTTTTCTCAATATTTTTTATCTGATTAAGCCTGCGCTTATGCCTTCCGCCAAGGAATTCAGTATTAATCCAGGTCCGGGTTATGCGTTTGGCTTTAGAAACGCTAACAAAAGCTGCGCCCAGGACAAGGATATTACTATCGTTATGCTGGCGAGCGAGTCTGGCTGCCTTTATGTTATAACAGAGGGCAGCACGAATGCCGGGCAATCTATTTGCTACGATAGAATTACCGATGCCTGTGTTGCATATAAGAATTCCCCTGCTGAACTTACCCGAGCATATCTGATAAGCAAGATTGTAGGCAATCCGCGGATAATCACAACGCTCCGGAGAATATGTGCCCACATCTTTTACCTTAAGGCCTAAACTGAGAAGATACAGCTTCAGGCTCTGTTTAAGTCTAAATCCGGCGTGGTCGCTACCAATAATAATTTTCTTCATAATAACTTTATTACCCGATCTATCGCCTGCTTAATTATAAAGAAGGTTTGTTCATGAAATTCAATCGGCCTGCCAATGGGGTCCTGTATATCCAGCGAACCATCTTCTATTTTAGCAAATTCCTTTAATAAAAAAAGCTTTGTCTTTGCATGAGGCACCATTTGCAAAATCCTCTCCTCGTGTATCCTCTCCATCACCAGAATAATATCTGATTTCCTGATCATTAGATTGGTAAGCCCTGTAGATACATGAGCCCCTACGTCAATGCCGTCTTTTTCCAAGACATGCCTTGTTTCGGAGCTGACACCTAAATTGGAAAGGCCCAGGGTGCCGGCAGATATAACCTCGATATCGTCGCGATTAATCTCCTTGAGCCTCTTTTCTAAGTGGGCCTTGGCCATTACAGAACGACAGGAATTTCCTGTGCAGACAAAAAACACAATCTTCTTCTGGGCAACCTCCTGAATATCCTCTTTACTCAGCGCTCCCTGTCGCTGGATGCTGTACGGCGTCTTGGTTAAATCAACTACGGAGGATTCAATGCCCAGGCTGGTCTTTCCCCCATCTATGGCTATATCCACCCTATCGCCTAAGCCCCTCATTGCCTCATCAAAATCTGTAGGCGCAGGTCTTCCGGAGAGATTAGCCGAAGGGCAAAGCAAAGGACTGCCCACGGCAGCAATCAATTTTAAGGCAATATTATTGTCCGGCATGCGCAATCCTACTGTACCGCTTTTTTTGTCTGGTAAAATAAGGGTTAAGGGCCCTGGCCAGAACTTATCAATTAACTTGCAGGCTAACTTGCTCAGGTCAGTGGCCAAGTCTTCTGCCTTTTCTTTTTCGTCAATGTGCAAAGAGAACGGTTTGTCCTTTGGTCTTTGTTTTATTTTATACAGTCGGTCAATTGCTTCCAATTTCCTTAAATCCGCGGCAACGCCGTATACTGTCTCCGTAGGAATAATTACCAGGCCGCCATTACGCAAGGCCTTGGCCGCTATTTCAATCTTGCCTTCTTCTGGTTCTCGAGGGTCTACCTTTATAATACGCGTCCTCATGCCTATCTGCCTTTAACTGGCCTCGCTAATCTTCTTTTGTAAATTAGCAACTTATTCGCTATTCGTTTGTCATCGAGCGCAAGAATCTGCAAAGCAAATATTGCTGCATTCCTTGCTCCACTCTTACCAATTGCCATACAGCCCACCGGAACGCCTGCAGGCATCTGCACGATAGACAACAGGGAATCCAGGCCTTTTAGGCTTTTGGTCTCTACCGGTATTCCAATTACCGGCAGGCTGGTATGGGCAGCGATTACTCCGGGCAGGGCTGCTGCCCGACCAGCAGCGGCAATAAAAACCTTGATTCCGATTTGAGGGGCTTCTTTTATATACCTTGCCAATCTCTCTGGCTGACGGTGCGCGGATAAAACCTCTACCTGGAAACCTACCCTAAATTCCTTGAGTAATTTTATTGCCTCTTTAACAGTCTCTAAATCCGATTGACTGCCCATAATTATACTGATTGTTTTTTTCATAATCACCCCGTTTCGTCCCGAATGCAGTCACTTCTTCAGTGTCACTTCGGAATCCCCGAAGAATAACTGCTCTGAATCCCTTCATTCGGGAATATTTAATCTTTTGTATTCGCTATTGCCCTGTAGCCGATATCCCTTCGATAGTGCATCCCCTGGAATCGAATCTTTCCAACTGCCTGATAGGTTCGCCTGATTGCCTCTTTTATTGAACTGCCCAATCCCGTAACTCCTAAAACCCGACCGCCATCGGTTACGATATGCGATTTGCCATTTGTGATAACAGACTTTGTGCCTGCATGAAAAACCACTATATCCGCCATTTCCTCAGCTTGTTCTAATCCGGAAATCTCTTTACCCTTTTCGTATTTATCCGGATACCCCCCTGAGGCGCAAACCACGCAGACACAATTCCTTCTATCCCAGTTTAATCCACCCCCTTTGTTCTTGTGCTGGCTTAACCCGACCTCAGCTGTTGCCAACATTACCTCAACTAAATCAGAATTAAGCCGGGGCAGTATCGCCTGGGTTTCCGGATCTCCAAAGCGCACATTAAACTCCAAAACCTTGGGACCTCCCGAAGTAACCATAATTCCTACATAGAGTATGCCCTTATAGGGTATTCCTTCGCTTTTTAATCCCTTAATCGTAGGATAAACTATCGTCTGAAGAATCTGTTGATTCAGTCCCTCTGTTACTACAGGAGCCGGAGAGTAAGCACCCATTCCGCCGGTATTTGGTCCAGCGTCACCGTCAAAAACTCTCTTATGGTCCTGACTGGAAGCCAGGGGAATAACCTCCTGAGAATCAGTAAAAACAATTATCGAGGCCTCCTGGCCTTGTAAACAATCCTCAATAACTATCCTATCGCCTGCCTGACCAAAGCATTTCTGTCCTAATATGCAATCTATTGCCTCTTCTGCCTCTCGGATTGTCCTACAAACGAATACGCCCTTACCAGCAGCTAATCCGTCTGCTTTAACCACACAAGGCGCCCCTACCTGATTTACGTATCGTATTGCCTTTTGAGAATTATCAAATATACAGAAATCGGCAGTAGGTACCTTATACTTGCACATTAACTCCTTGGCAAAGACCTTACTCGATTCTAATCTAGCAGCCTTTTTAGTTGGACCAAATGCCTTTAGATTGTATTTCTGGAACTCATCGACAATACCTGAGGCCAGGGGCGCCTCAGGGCCAACCACGGTTAAATCGATCTTCTCTCTCAGGGCAAAATCCCGCAGCCCGGATATATCATCTGCTTTTATATCAACGCGCTCAGCAAGTCTGGCTATGCCCCCATTAGCCGGAGCGCAAAAAATCTTATCTACCAATTTTGATTGGGCAATCTTCCAAACCAGGGCGTGTTCCCTGCCGCCTGAACCAATAACCAAAATCCTCATGCTATTACTATATAACCACTACCTCTTTTTTACCTTTGGTTATTCTACCGATTGTCCAAGAATCCAGATTAAACCGGGCAAGAAGAGATTTCACCTGTCTTTCTGTTTGTGGTCGTATAACCAGAACCATACCAATGCCCATATTGAAAGTTCTGTACATCTCATCATCGGCAACATTGCCTTTATTCTGGATAAGCTTGAATATCTTAGGCACGCTCCAGGAATCTTTATAAATCTCGGCGCTAAGATTACCAGGGAGGATTCGCGGAATCTTTCCATAAAAGGCCCCCCCAGTAATATGGGCGATGCCTTTGATAGTATCTGACGCACAGCGTTCGGTATTCAGTAAAGACAAAATGGGTTTGACATAAATTCGTGTGGGCTTGAGCAATTCACCAGAGTAGCGCCTTAACTCTGCCTTAGAGAAAACCTTCCTGACTAAGGAAAAACCGTTAGAATGCAGACCGCCGGACTCAATGCCGATTAAGGTATCGCCGGCTGCAATCCTGGAACCGTCAACAATTCCTTCCTTTTCTACCACGCCCACGCAGAACCCCGCCAGGTCATACTCGCCCTTACTGTACATATCCGGCATCTGGGCAGTCTCTCCTCCAATCAAAGAACACCCTGCCTGGATACAGCCGAAATTCACTCCCTTGACTATCTGAAACAATATATCCGAATCCAATCTACTGTAAGCAATGTAATCAAGAAAAAATAAGGCTTGAGCACCGCTACAGAGAATATCATTGACATTCATTGCCACGGCATCAATACCAACCGTATCATGCCGGTTGACCAAAACCGCAATCTTTAGTTTTGTGCCTACTCCGTCAGAAGATGACACCAGTACCGGGTTCCTGTATCTTGCCTGGGAGAAGTCAAAGAAACCACCGAATCCCTCAATACCCTTAAACACCCGGGGACTGGCTGATTTGCGTATCAAGGAGGCGATGCGGGCCTTAAAAAGACTTGCCTCCTTTATGTCTACGCCAGCCTTCTTATAGGTAAGCATAATTTTGTGCGGAATTCACCCTCGATTTGAATTATAAAATTTCTTAATCGTGGACACGACCTTCTCAGGGGTATCAACTACATTAAAAACGTAAAGATCCGATTTGGATATACAGCCTTCCTTAAGAACCATTGACTTAAGCCAGCCTACCAGGCCTTTCCAATAATTGCTGCCCACAAGTACGACGGGAAATCTCTCCACGCGCTGAGTCTGGATAAGGTTAAGGCTTTCGAATAATTCATCCATGGTTCCGAACCCTCCGGGAAAGATAACAAATGCCTTACCATATTTAAGAAACATGACCTTGCGGCAGAAAAAATAATGAAACTCCAGAAGCAAATCCACATATTTATTGGCCTTTTGCTCCTCGGGTATCTGAATATTTAAGCCGATGGATTTACCCTTTGCCATTCTGGCTCCCTTATTAGCTGCCTCCATTATTCCCGGACCGCCTCCAGTGATTACGGCATATCCTTCCTTGCTTAACAGATAGGCAGTCTGGGTGGCAATCTTATAATACTTATCCCTTGGCTTAAGACGGGAAGAGCCAAAGAATGAAATTGCCTTGCCGATCTTGGATAATGTCTCGAAGCCATCAATGAACTCCGCCATAATGCGGAACACCCGCCAAGTTTCCTCTTTGGTAAAGTCTTCCTTGCCCATCCTCTTTGGCCTAATGCCCATATATTATAAACCTGCCTTTCTGAAGATTTTATTGATATGGCGCAGATAATAATTTAAATTAAATATCCTGTCCAGCTCTCGGGCACTCAGGAACCTTGCAAACTCTCTATCATCCAGCAGGGTTTCTTTGAAGTCCTGTTTATTCTGCCAGCTTTTCATTGCGCAGCGTTGCACCAAATCATATGCGCGTGTTCTCTTAAGGCCCTTGTGCATCAGCTCCAGCATTACCCTTTGGGAAAAGATAAGACCGTGCGTTTTAACCAGATTGCTCATCATATTCTCAGGATAAACCTTTAATCCCCGAACCACCTCAATAAATTTATTAAGCATATAATCCAAGGCAAGACAAGAATCGGGGAATATAATTCTCTCAACGGAGGAATGGCTGATATCGCGCTCATGCCATAGATTGATATTCTCCAGCGCCGCCTGGGCATTGCTGCGCAGCAATCTTGCTAGCCCGCAGATACGCTCGCAAATAACCGGATTGCGCTTATGCGGCATTGCTGAAGAGCCCTTCTGCCCTTTGCCAAACGGCTCCTCAACCTCCTGCACCTCGCTTCTCTGTAAATGGCGAATCTCAGCAGCAAATTTCTCCAACGATGAACCAATCAAGCTAAGCACAATTAGAAATTCGGCGTGCACCTCACGTGAGATTATCTGAGTGGCAGGAATGGGTTTTAATTTGAGTTTGCGCAAAACATATGCCTCGATATTCGGCTCTGTGTTCGCATATGTGCCTACTGCTCCGGAAATCTTGCCTACAGCGATATTCTCAGAAACAACCTTTAATCTCCTTAAATTCCTCCTGGTCTCATCATGCCATAAGGCCAGCTTTAAACCAAAGGTTATCGGCTCGGCATGTATACCGTGGGTTCTGCCGATACAAACAGTATCCTTGTATCTTTTTGCCTTGTAAGCTAATACCTTAAGCAGTCTGGATAAATCTCTGATTAAGATATCGGCTGCCTGTACTAATTGAACTGATAGGCTCGTATCTAACAGGTCAGAGGAGGTTAAACCCAGATGCAGATATTGAGCGTCCCTGCCTAGATTTTGCGCCAGATTAGTAACAAAGGCAACAACATCATGCTGAGTCTTTTTTTCCAGCTGCTTGATTGTATTTAGATTGAATCTTGCCCTTCTCTTAATGCGCTGATAAGAAGATGGGGGTATCTTTTTGGTGAGCTCCTTTAGTGCCTCGCAAACCAACACTTCAATATCGCGCATTATCCTGAATTTATTCTCCTCCTGCCAGATGCGCGACATCTCTGGTAAACTGTATCTCTCTATCATTTCCGGGCTCCTTTTTAAGGAATTTTATTATAGCAGAAATAAAAACTTATCGCAAACAAAATAACTCCCGCTATCAAATCCATACGTTAATATATTATATGTTGCAAAACGAGTAAGGACAATGCAGCAGGTAAGCTTAAGATTTAAGGAGGGTAATCAGGGGTTGGTTTGGGATAAAATTCTCGGTTCTCCAGGAGGCGCAGATCTCTTTCTTGTGCTTATTCCAGAGAGAATAATATGTCTCCCAGCCGGATATGGGCCCCTGACGGTTTATCCAGGCAGGATTTCCCTGATACTGATATACGCCGTCAGGATAGAGACCCTGTGCCACTGCCTTCCAGGTCCAATAGGTCCAGTGAAAACCGAACTGTTTAAATAAAGCCAATGTATCCTTAAGCCATCCGAACTCCTTATGACAATAAACGCAGCGGCTATTCTGACCAAATTCACCCACATATATAGGCAGATGCCATTTCTTTTTTAATCGGTAATATTTATCCAGGTCCTGCCTCAGGTTTGCCTTTGAGAAATACCCGCTACCCATCCTCCCGGGATAACGCAGGTTTCTTACAAAGGCAAAGAGAAACTCTAATGGCGTATAAAAGTGTATGCTGTAGACCATATTATCATCCCAGGGCTTGCCCATAAATTCAATATCACGGCCCCAGTTATTGCCCTCGGAGAAGACAATGTGATTCTTATCGATCTCTCTTATTGCCTTGATTACCTCCTTATATAAACCTAAAACGACCTTCTCGCTGCCCCAGACTGCCTCATTTAATATGTCGTAACCGGCAATCGCATATTCATTCTTAAACCTCTGGGCAAGAAACTGCCAAATCTTGATAAACTGCATCTGGAATCTTCTCTCCTGCCAAAGCAAAGCTGCCCCGAGGCTATCAGAATGCCAATCCTCATTTTGAGCTCCCGGCGCCGCATGTAAATCGAGTATTGCCCAGAGTTGATATCTCTTGCAAAAATTTACCGCCTTCTCTAAATATCCAATTCCCTGTTTATCCTGGATTAAACGGAAATTAAACGGGATCCTCACGCAGTTAAACCCCATGCCCTTAATCAGCTTAAAATCCCTCTCCTGAATAAAATTATCCCTGAACAGCCGGGTAAAATCCCTCAGCGAGGAATTGCCCTGCCTCATGGCAAGGTGCTTCCTGAAATCCTGCTCGGGGATATTTCTCCCCCCCAGAATATAACCCTCCATCATCAGCCAGCCACCCAGATTTACTCCCCTTAGAATAACTGGCCTGCCGGAAGCCGTAACTATATTCTCGTCTTTAGCCCTCAGAAACATCTGCTGGAAACCCTCCTTTGCCCAATATCAAGATGTCTCATAACCACACTCCAGCGGCATATCCTGCGCAATTATATCACTGAAATTCCTAAAACAAAGCAAAAAAAGAGGCTCACCCCCATGAACCAGGGTGAGCCTTTGGCAACATAAAGAGGATACAAATCAACTGCTGAACATTAAACTAACTGGCTTCTTTTCTCTTAGCAGTCTTATTTCTCATGAAGCATTTAGCCCTGCGGATTCGCCTCTTCCGATTGCTTCGAGAAGCCTTGCGGGCTCTTGACTGCCAACGATGAGCTTATCTGTCCTAACTATGCAAAATTTTTGTCTCTTTGCAAGGATAAACAAAACCCCGCTGTTTCCTTTTAGCGATAAACAGGCTGTCTTTTGACCCCTGAATCTGCCGCATCTAATTCCCCATCCGCCAAAATTCCTTATTGGCCTATAGGTTACTACCTCAGCAGATTTGATATCTGAAAGAGGGATTCTTTTTCTAATCAGTTTTATGTATCCGAAAGTTATTGTAAGCTCGTTATCATTAACAGCTATTACCATCTTCCCAAATAAGAAGGGAATTGAAATAATAATCAACAGAAGTCCTGCCAGGGCTACGCTTGGCTGCTGGATGATAGACCAAAGGCAAAGTATACCAAGCAGAATAAAAATAGTCATAAAAGTCCGATGAACCAGATGGATTTCCTCTTTAAACCCTGTCTTCATAGCTTCTTTATCGCTGTCTTAATTTCCTACTGTATTTATTATTCTACCTCTGCGTACAGAGCAGACCAGGGCCACTTGCCATCAAAAGGATAACCAGGGTTATCCTCAGGGTTTGGAACGATGCAAGAGAAGATGCTGCCAATTCCATACAATTCGCGGCTAAACCAGAACCATATGCCTCGACCCAATCCCTTTATGGCATTGCCCTCAAGTGTCCCGTTAATGGTTTGCCCGGGAAGCTCTGCTATTCCTAAAAAGGCGTTTGCCAAACCGTGGCCTAACTTCCTGCCAATAGGCTTGACTCCTTCTTCCAGCGATGGCTCAAAAATGCTGTATTGTTCACCCATCTCCCAGGCATATTCAGCATCAAGCGGAATCCCAACACCCACATTATCCTCGGGGTTGGCTGACCAGAAGCCAAAGAGTTCCAAAGCCCCCCAACTCATTCTTCCGGCAGCATGACCGAAACCGCGGAAAAGCCCTAATATCGCACCTACTGTCTTTGAGCCTGCTTCGTTCTTGATGAATTCAAAACCTTTATTGAAACCCTTGTAAACCTGCATCGGGACCTCTAAAATTCCTGTAAATAGATTTACCGCGCCCCTGATAGCCTTCGCTCCCATACCCTGGACAGCATCATCCGTTGCAGCATAAACAGTTGAGGTCATCAACAGAATTACCAACGTTAACGCTATTATCCGGCGCATCTTAAACCTCCTTTCCTGGGAAAGCCTTCAAAATCAATAACCCCCTGGCTTTAGGAGGCCTGTTTTTAATACCTTCGCCTCCTCTGCTGTTAATTATATCATTAAAATTTCTAAAATGGGAATGATTTTATTATTGATAGCGAATCCGGCTGTTGAAACTACCTGCCCGTGGCTATCATTGCACCTAACAACGCACCTATTGTAGCGGTTATAACCGGGTTTCTGGTCAAGAGGCATACGCCAGAAGCACACCTGCCAAGATAACCGATAACATAACCAATAACGCCGCCGATTATTATGCCTAAGAGAATCCTCATTTAAACTGCTCCTTTACTTTGGGGCGGGTGAAAAAGTAAGCAATTAAAGAAAACAGACAGAAAAAAGCAGAGTATGCGATAAATTGTATTATAACTATCTGGTCATGGCCAGGTGGACATGGACCAATGCAGATAGACCCTGTGCCCCTTAACAGACCAGATACACCGCGTGCTATTATTGCGAATAATATGATTGCAAAAATGACAGACCATTTAACTATGAACCTACGGGCCCTGTCTTTTAATTGCAAGATATTTATACTTACAGTTAAATAACAAATGGCTAATATAATAACCACCGCAGCACCTGCAGGCGGATTCTCATTAAATAAACCCAAATAGGATGCATTTATGATTCTATAAACATTTCTCACTGTGTAAACAGGCCAGGTGTTCAGGTTAAGGGTTAAGAAAATAAAACAAGCAGCGTAAAAGATATGGTATATCCCGATTAAAAATAAAATGCATCCAAAAAACATCACCCCAATCGACCTCTTCCTTATCCTTGATTTATTTATTCCGCCCATAAGCTTATCGTAGTCAAATTTTTCCAAGGCATCCTTGAATTTCTTTTCCTCCCGTTGCTGCTTCTTCTCTTTATCCTTCTTAATATAGTAATCTTCTTCTGTAAAATTATTCTTGCTCATTTCTTCTCCGCCATCCCTTGCCTTTGCTCCAATTATACCACCACAATCTCAAGATGGTAAGCTATAAAAAAGGCCGCTTATTTTATTAAGTCGGCCTTTTTTAAGTACTGTATGCTTGTTTTAGCGAATTAAGGGATTACTACCTCAGGTGGTTCTGTGGTTTCTTCAAGCCAGGGGTCATAATTCACCGCGTCATTGCCACCGATATTAAATGGTTCGTCTTCGCTTCCCCAGTAGTTAAGCTCAGCATCGAGTCCTTCTATCCCGGAATTATTCCGAAGGTCATATCCTCCGTTGTCATAAATAGAGTTGTAGCCCGCATAATGATCACCCATCATAGGATTAGAAACAATATCATAACCACTTAAGGTAAAATTATACATATCGCCGTAATAAGCATTCAAATCAATGCCGTCTCCGGTATTTCCGGTTATGGTATTCCCGCCGAAAGAAAAGTATGCTATGGTTCCATTCGGAAAGCCTCTGTCAACAATGTTTATACCATCGCCTGTGTTGTCAGTTACGGTATTACCTTGGATATCAAAATCTCCCATATAACCATCATAATTATCAAAGAACATACCATTTGCTGCGTTACCGGTTACGGTGTTGCCTCCGATGGTAAAATCCTGAAAATCTCCATAGTAGCTATAAAAATGCATACCGTTACCTAAGTTATCCGAAACAGTGTTGCCCAGGATATAGAAGTCTTCCATAGTAAAAAGTCCTCCGGAATCCTCGAAGTACATACCATCGCCTAAGTTATCCGAAACAGTGTTGTCTGAGATATAAAAGTATCCCATATATCCATAAAAGTCATCGAAGTGCATACCATCACCGATATTGCCGGTTACAGTGTTGCCTGAGATATAAAAGTCTACCATAGGTCCATCGTAGTTATCAAAGTGCATACCATCGCCGCCGATATTATCGGTTACAGTGTTGTCTGCTACATAAAAGTACCCCATAAGACCATTATAATTATCGAAGTGCATACCATCACCGATGTTGCCTGAGACAGTGTTTCCTGTGACTTCGAACATTCCTAACATCCCGTATTCATTCTCAAAAAGCATACCACAATCCCCACCAAAGTTTCCGTTTACGGTATTATCATTGATGTAGAAGTATCCCATATAGCCGTCATAATTTTCAAAGTACATGCCATTACCACTGTTGCCTGAAACAGTGTTTCCTGAGACATTGAAGTACCCCATATATCCATAATAGTTATCAAAGTGCATACCATCACCGATGTTGCCGGTTACAGTGTTGCCTGAGATATCAAAGTCTTCCATTTCTGCATCCGCTTCCCCATCTATCGCCTCATTTCCGAAGTACATACCATCGCCGATATTGCCGGTCACGGTATTATCAGAAATCGTAAAATCATCCATATAAGAATAACCATAGAACATACCATTATCAAAATCCATACCAACACCTGAATTACCTGCTACAGTATTGCCGGAAATGGTAAAGTCTTCCATATATGCATAGCCATAATCAAGGCCAAAATTATCAAAAACCATGCCAGAGCTTGAGTTACCGGTTACAGTATTGCCGGAGACGGTAAAGTCTCCCATGTATGCACCATCATCATATGCATAATTGCCAAAGTACATGCCAGGACCAGAGTTACCTGTTACAGTATTGCCGGAGATGGTAAAGTCCCACATATCTGCATTTTCATTATCAAAATGCATGCCACTCTTGATACCACTATTATTTGATACTATATTATCGAGGATCTGAAAATCAAACATATCTGCTTCATAGTTTTCAAAGTACATACCGGAACTTTGGTTAGCGGTTACAGTATTGCCAGAGATGGTAAAGTATCCCATATCTCCAAAAACATTAATAAAGTGCATGCCGTATCCAAAGTTTCCAGTTATGGTGTTTCCGGAAATTGTGAATGGTGCAGCTTCGTATCCATAATCCATTCCCATGACTCCGCCGAAAATATTATAAAATTGCATACCATCACCCGAATTGCCTGAAATGGTGTTTCCGGAGATGGTAAAGTCGCCCATTGCATAGCCAGCATTATAAAAGGACATGCCGGCTCCATCATTGCCGCTTACAGTATTGCCCGAGATTGTGAAATCAAACATAGCTGCATCGATGTTTTCAAAATGCAAGCCGGTCTCCTCCCCTCCAGAGCCATAATTATTTAATACCATATTATCCAGAATCTGGAAATCACCCATGCCGGCTTCATAGTTATCAAAGTACATACCAGCTCCTTCGTTCTCAGCTATAGTGTTTTCAGAGATGGTGAAGCCGTACATGCCTGCATGATAATTATCAAAGTGCATACCATCACCCATATTGCCTGAAACAGTGTTTCCGGAGATGGTAAAGTTTTCCATAAGCCCTTCTTCATTACTAAAATGCATACCACTTGGAGGTGCCATGGGTATATTGTTTGATATAATATTGTCTGAAATATTAAAGTCTGACATCGTTCCACCGTAGTAATTATAAAAAACCATTCCATCACCAAAATTATCAGTCACAGTGTTTCCCGAGACTTCAAAGCCAGACATTGTTCCACCACCGTAGTTATAAACAGTTATAGCACCATAGCCCGGCCCAACATAAGCTGGAAAGTTTCCTGAGACCGTATTGCCGGAAATAGTGAAATTAGAGACATCTGCACCAGTACTTCCAATATCAATAGGAGCCCCAGTACCGGTAATATAATTCTGATATATGGTACCTCCGCTTACATCCTGGGCAAATACGCCCAACTCTGAATCCTGAATCTGAAATCCACCTATGGTACAATTATTACCCAAGATAACCACAGGATAAGGGCCGCCCTCAAGAAGCGGATAGCCTATTACCGGTATTCCATTAAAACCTAAATCAGAGCCGCTTCCCCAAAGAACCGCTGTATCATCAAGGGAAATGGGTGCGCCAAGAGCATATCCTGTAGAGGTACCATCGCCCTTGAATACATATATATATCTGGCAGTTCCGTCATTACCGATATAACGAGCATCACCAAAGGCATCATCTAATAAGTCATAGGGATTGGAAAGGGTTCCATCTGCGGTGCCTGGGTCAGCAGTATTATCAACATAGATTATTTCTTTATCTGATTCTGTTGAACTAACTGGCTGGGTGACCTGGCTTTGAATATCTATATCCCTTACCACCCTCTCAAAGAGCCTCTCCTTTATATAGGATGGTTGGGGCATAGTTTCAAGAGGATTATCTAGAGAAAGCATCCTTCCTAATTCAAGTGGTATGGTTACCCTTAATCCGCAAATAAATTCGGTTTCTCCGTGAGGCTTTAGGTTAAAAACAGTATCTAAAGCAAGCCATTTCCATATATCAGTCTCGGTCCTGGCCCTGAAACCGTTCACATCATCTGCGTAATCTGAGCTGTAAAAGAATCCGCCTAAGTAGAGCCGGGTATTTGCCCCCTCAGGTAAAATAGGAAAACCTGCCTCCAAATCCACGCCCTGGAGGGGCTCTTCCAGATTCTTCCAGCGTATAAGGTTAATCTCACCCAACGAATAGAAATTAGTTCCTGATAGTTCTTTGGCATCGGTTATGGGGTGATAATAGTTAATTCTTACGTCGAGGGGTTCTGACAGATATTCAAGTCCTACACCGATCTGTTCATGCCACAGCTTATTAATAGAGTGCTTCTTGTCGTAGAAGATATGCATACCCAGGATATAGTCATCATCAAATATCTGTCTTATACCGGCACCTAAGTTTAGCTCATCGGAATGGGGATGAGACCAGGTTTGCTTCGGGTTGAAGAAAACAAGCGTATTCTCATCCTGGGAATAAAAAAGCGGAAAAAGATAGTCGAGGTAAAATATACTCCTATCGCCCTCGGTTGAGTATTGAGTTCCTAAGCGGAATCTTGAGGGCCAGTAGCCGGTGGTTTGGGTTCCCTGGTTTTCTGGAAGGTCTCCGGAAGAAATAACTGTAAATTGAAGCGTAAAAATCATACAGACTATAACTGCAGTTATTTTCCTTAACATATTTTCCTCTCCTTTTTAAGAATAATGACTATCTTTTTTATTAGGTTAAATAATTATAGATTAAAAGATTAAAGTGTCAAGTTTTTTTACGAGTGATTTTTAATTAACAGGCTCTTCAGGAATGTTGTTTAAAAGTTGTATAACCTTTTTAGAGTCAGGATTTATCTGGAGGGCTTTTTTAAGATATGCCCTTGCCTGATTAAAGTCTTTCTTTCGTGCATATACCCTGCCTATAGCACAGTAAACATTTTCGCTCCAGGGAGCCAATTCCTGCGCCTTAAGAAAATTCTCCAACGCCTTATCGTATTCGCCCTTCATTTCATAGCAAACCCCTAAATTGTTGTAACCGTCGAGGCCGCGCGGGTTCAACTCTATGGCCTTCTGGCAATTGGGTATGGCTTTGTCTACATCTCCCTTCGTGGCAATGCAGGCGCACAGCTCCGCATAGACATAGCTATTTTCTGGACCGAGTTTTATAGCCTCGTCTAATTCCTCCATTGCCTTATCCAGGTCTCCTTTTATCCTGTAAAGGATTGCCAAATTAGCATGGGTGGTGGGCATATTTTTATCAAGCTCAAGGGCTTGGCGATAATACTCCATGGCTTTATCTATCTCTAATTTCTGCTGATAATACCAGCCGATATTATTGATGGCCGCCGCATCCTCAGGGTCCAATTCCAGGGCAAGCTTAAATTCCTCAAGCGCCTCCTCGACCCTTCCCATATCTTTATATATAGTACCGAGCCCATTATGCACCTCGGGCAGGTTCGCTTTGGAGGAGGCAGCCTTGCTAAAATACTTTATTGCCTCATCGTATTTTTGCTGCTCCTTATAGCACTGCGCCAGCCGAAGATCAGCCTCCATATTGGTGGGGTCTATCCTGGAGATTTCATTGAAGCCCGCTATGGCCTCATCAATCATGCCCTCGTTTGCCATGCGGGAATACATATTCATTTTTTCCATCACCATTATCATCTTCCTTGGCACAGGCTCGGAGCCTGAAGAAACACTCACTCCGATATAGCCTAGACTCATTAATTTCTCCCTGGTCTGCTCATCCATCTCTACCTCGGTTTCCTCTTCTTCAGGGGAGCTTGTTTTATTTAAAAATTCTTGCAATTGTTTATCCAATTCGTTCGCTATATCCGTCTTTGAGCCGGCTAAATTTATTAGTTCTCCCGGGTCGTCTTTTATATTATATAACTCCGGCTCGCTTGATTTTATATATTTCCAATCTCCCATACGAAAGGACTGAAGCGGGCTCCAGTTAAAATGCAGCTTGCCATAAAAAGATTCGCTGTAAGCGAAAGAGCTCTGAGGTCTTCGGCTACCCTTTATAATGCGGGTGAGGTCTTTGCCCTGAATCTCCTTATTCTTCTTTATGTCCAGTAAACCTAAGATCGCAGGCATAACGTCAATCAGTCTGACCTGTTCGTGGATAACCTTTCCCTCTGGAATTGAACCAGGGTGAGAAAATATCAGCGGGACTTTCAGGGTAGTATCATAAACAAAAACAGCGTGGCCATTCTCCTGGTGTTCGCCCAAGCCCTCTCCATGGTCAGAGGCAAAGATTATGAGTGTATTCTTGTCCAGATTCAACTCCTTCAAGGCAGATAAAAGCCTACCTATATATTCGTCGCAGTAAGCAACCTCTCCAGCGTAAAGATTATCTTTATATATCTCTTTATACGGGCTGGGGGGATTGTAAACTGTATGTGGGTCATAGTAATGCACCCAGAGAAAAAACTTTTTATCCTTATTGGAATTAAGCCAATTAAGCGCAGCCTCAGTTACCTTATCAGCCTTCCTCTCCTCGTCCATCATCTTAATTACCCTTTTGGCGGTAACCCTTTCCATCTGGTCATCGTAGGTATCGAACCCCTGGTTGAGTCCAAACTTAGAATCCAAAACAAAAGTCGAGACAAATGCTGCAGTTATATATCCGTTATCCTTCATTATCTCTGCCAGGGTAATACTGGAATCGCCTAACCTCTGGTTCCCGTTATCTCTCATATTATTAAACTGCGGGTAGGTTGAGGTAAACATCGAACAATGGGAAGGATGGGTTAAGGGTGCCTGGCATATGGTATTCTTAAAAAGGGTGCCTTGTTTAGCCAGGCTGTCTATATTGGGGGTTTTTATCCTGCTGTTGCCGTAGCAAGCCAAATAGTCAGCTCGCAAAGTATCCACAATGATAAAGAGCACGTTAGGGCGCTCTTTATTAGTCCCGGATTTAGCAAACAAAAATAAAGCCAGTGAAATTGCTATTGCGAAAAATACGAAAAATTTTTTTTTAAAACTCATATATATTTGGTTGCGGGGGCGAGATTTGAACTCGCGACCTGTAGGTTATGAGCCTACCGAGCTACCTGGCTGCTCCACCCCGCTATCTATTATTCTTCCGGTTCTATTTTATATACCACCTCGCCCTTGCGCACCACCCCAAGCTTCTGACGAATTATCTCTTCTCGATAAAGGGGATCCTGCTGGATGCGCAGAATCTCATTCTCTAGACGGGCATTCTCTAGTTTAATCTGCTCAATCCTTGCCTGCAACTGACTGTTCTTGTCTTTCAATTCCTGCAATTTAGTATAACCCGGCAAAAAGATAACTAGGATAACGATTGCTATTGCCAATAGCCAGATTATCTTCCTGCGTATGCCTGGACTCATTTCAAAAAGGAGCCTGCGAAGTTTGCCTTTTTGCCTAACTCCTGCTCAATCCTGAGCAGCTCGTTATATTTACAAATCCTGTCCGTGCGCGATAAAGAACCGGTTTTAATCTGGCCGCAACCCGAAGCTACTGCAAGATGGGCAATGGTTGTATCCTCGGTCTCCCCTGAGCGATGGGAGATGATTGAATTATACTTATTTTGGCGGGCAATATCGATTGCCTCCAGTGTTTCTGATAGCGTACCGATCTGATTTAGCTTAATCAGGACAGCATTCCCCACGCCCTGCTCAATGCCTTTCTTAAGTATCTTTGGATTGGTAACAAAGATATCGTCACCCACCAGCTGAATCTTCTTGCCCAGGCTTTTGGTCATCTCCTGCCAGCCTGACCAGTCAAACTCACCTAATCCGTCCTCAATTGAAACAATCGGATATTTATCCACCCAGTGCTGATAGAGCCCGATTAGCTGCTGAGAAATCAAGGATGAATCCTCAAACATATAAACCCGGTCCTTATAAAAAGAGCTGGCAGCGCAATCCAGGGCCAGACAGATATCTCTACCCGCCTGGTAACCAGCCAGTCTTATTGCCTCTAAAATTAAACCCAGGGCATCCTCATTACAGGAAAGTTGCGGAGCAAAGCCGCCCTCGTCCCCTACGGAAGTATTCAGTCCCTTGGATTTAAGCAAAGACTTCAGGTGATGAAAAACCTCGGCTGACATGCGCAATGCCTCGGTAAAACTCGACGCTCCCAAAGGCACAATCATAAATTCCTGGATATCCAGCTTATTATCAGCGTGCATGCCTCCATTCAATATATTCATTAAGGGGGTTGGTAAAACCGCTTTATTGTTTTTGCTCAGGTATTTATATAAGGGCTGACCGGAAGATATTGCAGCGCTCTTAGCCACTGCCAAGGATACGCCCAGGATTGCATTTGCTCCCAGGCGGGACTTGCCCTCTGTACCGTCTAAATCAATCAATATCCGGTCAATCCTCTCGTAGTCCGCAGACATATTCTTAATCTTGGAAAAGATCTCGCCGTTAACATTATTTACTGCCCTTAGGACACCCTTGCCTAAATAGCGGGATTTATCACCGTCGCGCAATTCCAATGCCTCATTCTCTCCCGTGGATGCGCCTGAGGGCACTGCTGCCCGAGCGAGAACCCCATTGTCCAGAATAACATCTACCTCAAGGGTAGGGTTTCCCCGCGAATCAAGAATCTCCCTTGCATTCAGTTTATTAATTTTGGCCATTGTCTAAATTAAGTTGGTAAAACAAATTCTATCATAATTGAGTCCTAAGTCAAGAGGGTTTTAAAATCTGTTGACTTTTCAGAATGAATATGTTATTGTTTCTGGAGGAGGTTTTACTGATGAGACTGCGGAGAATTAAACTCTTCTTAAAATTTCATTGGATTAAAATACTGATAATCATCGGTATTATTGCTGTGTTTATCTCGCTGATTATATTCCTGCGCCATGCTATCGGAGCCTGGATTCTTTCTGAGCGATATACCAAGAGGCAGATGCTTGCCCAATATTCTGTGTTTTTCTATGTTATTGTGGTATCGCATCTTATCAGTATGCCCGCCTATGCGTTTCTCTGGTACTGGCTGATGTTCCGTGGAGGGCATTTTAAGATGACCTCAATGCTGCGCAAAACCACAAAGGGTAAGGATATAAATATCTATTGGGATGATGTCATCGGCATGGAAGAGGCCAAGCAGGAAGCCCTGGAGGTAGTAAGATTAATAAAGGACCGGGCAGAGTTACAGCGTATCGGAGGCAAAATCCTTAGGGGGATGTTGATGATTGGTCCCCCTGGCTGCGGTAAGACCTATCTTGCCAAGGCCATTGCTACCGAAGCGAATCTCCCCTTTATCTCCATGTCAGGCTCGGAATTCGTGGAGATGTTCGTAGGCGTTGGCTCCAGTCGCGTCAGAAAACTGTTCAAACAAGCCAGGCAGCTGGCTTATTCAGAAGGAGGATGCGTGGTTTTTATTGACGAGCTCGATGCTGTAGGTGCGCGTCGCGCTACAGATAGGGGCTTTGGCGGACAGACAGAATTCAATACTACGTTAAACCAACTGCTCGTGGAAATGGACGGGCTAAAAGAAAAGGATTATAACATCGTGGTAATGGGGGCAACCAATGCCCCGGAGTCATTCCTTGACCCGGCCCTTTTAAGGCCTGGCAGATTCGACCGGAAGATCTATGTAGACACACCAAATCTAGAAGAAAGAGAAAAGCTATTCATCTATTATTTAAAAGAGGTAAAATACGAACCATCGCTTGAAGTTCCGCGCCTGGCCAGGATGACTGTCGGACATAGCCCGGCAGACATCGCCAATTTAGTAAGGGAGGCAGCCCTGATTGCTGTGCGCAATAAAAAGGAGGCAATCACACTCAGGGAAGTCACCGAAGCCCTGGACAGGATAGAGATGGGGATAAAGCACAAGCGGGTATTCAGCGAAGAGGAAAGGAAAAAGGTCGCCTATCATGAAGCAGGACATGCAATAGTAGGATATATTTCCTATCCGACTGCCGACGTGTTTAAGGCCTCGATTGCCTCCCGCGGCGAAGCGCTCGGGATGGTCGTTTCTCATCCCCGGGAAGAAATGCATATACGCACCAAGGAAGAAATGTTGGGATTAATAAAGGGCTCCCTTGGATCATACGTTGCTGAGAGATTGAAGTTTGGCACTACCACAACAGGAGTCTCTGCTGATTTCCGCAAGGCAATGTGGTTAGCACATCAGATGGTCTGGAATTACGGAATGGGTAAATCCGGTATGGTCGGCGATTATAGTATCCTGGAAAGCGGATTGGACCAGACAGGCGGATTCCGCTCTTTGCAAAACCCCTCCTTTCTTTCTGAAAAATTAAAAGAGCAATTAAATCAGGAAACCCAGGACATCCTTCAGGAGTGTCTTAAGGAGGTGGAAGACCTTCTTAAGAAAGAGTCCAAGCTCCTGGACAGTTTTGCCCAGGAACTTCTTGTAAAGGAAGAACTTAATTACGATGAGATTGAGGCCATATTCCAAAGATTCGGCCTCAAGCGGCAGCAACCGATAGAATAAGCATGCCTACCTCGAGTCCGCCTCGCCCTAAAAATCCCAAAATTAGTAACTTTCTAAGAATAATTCCGGAATACCGAGGAGATTCTTCTAACAGTCACTGCGTTCGGCAGCGCAAGTCCTATCTGTTAGTATTATTATCGGGATTAATAGGTATTATTCTAATCTCTGGTTGCGGACCTTACCAGGAAGAACCGCCATCCTCAAGGGATGAGGCAGAAAGGAAGTTTATCCAAATCTGCAAAGATGAATATAACTGGAATGTAAGCACTAAATATATTGGCAATACCCTCTGGATATATATACCCTTCGAAGACGACATATTCCAATTTAAGACAAACAGATTCCCCCAGACAAGCAAATTCTCAGTTGGATTTATTGACGGCGAATTTAATAAAGAGGCATTTCAGTTTGAATATCAGATTGCCCCGCTTTTAAAGACAGAGGAAAGCAAAGGCTATACCTATAGCCTTACTGATAAGGTAAGCGAGGACTTTCATTATCTATTAAATACAATTTACATGGTATATTTCAATACAGAATCCGAACAGCAGCCTGAATTTTATGTTGTGGTATTAGCAGATATAACCAATGGCGTAGAAGCAAAGTATACTATTTATGGTATTGATCTTAAGAAGGCTTATAACAATGCTATCCCCGGAGAGGAATACTACAAAAGAATCCTGCAGGATATAAAGGGGGACCTTGCGATTATCCACGATAAGACAGGCCGCCACCTGACCTATGAGGAAATAACCTTCGGGCAATTCTTGGCCGAACAGATTGTTCAGCGCGTTCGATTCAAATTCTTAAGCGAGGAATTCGAATTAGAGGGGACAATTGAAGACGAGATTTTAAAAATTATCTCCTACTGTCTTGGCACCTATGAATTCCGGGATTACTTGATGGTAATTCTGCAGGATTTAACAAGCGAGGCTAAAATCATAAAATACCGCTTGAGCCTGGAAGAAATTACTGAATTATAACCTTCCTGCCCTCCACCTTTAACCTTCCCTCAACAAATAATCTGACTGTCTCGGGATATATCTTATGCTCTATCTTGTGAATCCTGGTCTCGAGGGATTGGAAAGACTCGTTCTCATCTATTTTAACTGGTGCCTGCAGGATTATTGGCCCGTGGTCCATCTCCTCATCAACAAAATGCACAGTAACCCCGGTAACCTTAACCCCGTACTCAAAGGCATCCTCTATTGCCTGAGTTCCTTTAAATGAAGGAAGGATAGCTGGGTGGATATTCAGGATTTTAAATTTAAATCTCTGGACGAACTCCCGACTGAGCATGCGCATAAAACCAGCCAGTACAACTAAATCCATCTGCCCCTCCTCCAAGCGTTGAATAATCCTTTCTTCGAAATCTCGTTTACTGGCAAAATCCTTTCGCTCTATTAAAAAAACTTCGACCCCCGCGCGTTTGGCCTTACCGATTACCGCTGCCTTGGGATTATCACAAACCAACAGGGAAATATTAGCGCCGGGAATTTTGCCCTTTTTTACTGCCCTAACTATGGCTGAGAAATTTGTCCCTCGTCCAGAAGCAAATACGGCTATGTTCATATTAATCCCCTCCTATTAGGACTCGGGATTTTATCCCTCGTCCAGAAGCAAAAACCGCTATATTCATCCGACCTGTCCTCCTATTTATCAGAAATTCTATCCGGGATTAAGCCTCGGACATCATTATGCACTTTGTGGGGCATACCTTTACGCATTCACCGCAGGAAGTGCATCTATCATAATCTATCACCGCCAGGTTGTCAATCACGTGTATAGCATCAACCGGACAGGCCTTCTCGCATTTACGACAGGCAATGCAACCTGCGGCACAGAAAGTGCGAGTATCGCGCGCATTATCACGAGAGCTACAGGCGACGGATACCTTGCTGGTTATTGGAATAAGACGGAACAGCCCTTTCGGACATTCCTGGACGCACTTGCCACAAGCTCGGCATGCTGCTATATCAACTACTGGCAGGCCCTCAACAGACATCCTAATCGCACCAAAGGGACATACCTTTTCGCAGGTACCAAAGCCGAGGCAGCCATATATGCATTCCTTCTGTCCGTGCAAAACCAGATTGGCTGCTATGCAATCAGTCAGACCATTGTACTGAAATCTATCTTTTACCTTGTTGCCTCCGCCGCAATGCAAGACTGCAATCTGCTTGACCTGGGTTTCTAGCCTTATCCCCAGAGTAGAGGCTACCCTCTCTCTGGCCTCCTCTTCCATCACTCTACAGGAAGCCAAAGAAACCCCGCCCTTAATCAACGACTGGGCGAATGCCATACAGCCAGGCATGCCGCAGGCTCCGCAGTTTACCCCCGGAAGACAAGCAAAAACCTTATCCAGATTCGGGTCAGTCACCACACATAATTTCTTTGAGGCAACTGCCAATCCTAGGCCAAATAATAAACCCAGGCTACCCAATACTAATATTGAAATGAATATCTCCATCAAAAGCGGAATCCATTAAACCCCATAAACGCCAGGCTCATCAAGGAGGCAATAATAAAGGCAATGGGGATACCTGCCAGAGCCGCAGGCACATCGGTTAAATCGAGCCTCTCTCTTATGCCCGACATCAGAAGCAGTGCCAGGCTGAAACCAATGCCAGCAAAGAATGATTGGATAAGGGATAAGGCAAAGCTTGCCGCAACAGGGTTGCCGTTAACAAAGAAGCTATTTATATTTAAAACAGTTACCCCCAGGACTGCGCAATTAGTAGTAATCAAAGGCAGATATATGCCTAAGGCTCGGTAAAGAACCGGTGATTTCTTCAAGATAACCATCTCCACCAGCTGAACGAAACTGGCAATTACCAAAATAAAAACAATTGTGCGCAAATAAACCAGATTAAGAGGAATCAGGACGAAACGATAAACCAGCCAGGTAAGGAATCCGGATAAGGTCATCACAAAGATTACCGCCAGACCCATACTGACTGCTGGTTTTATTGCTCGGGAGACACCCAAAAAGGGACAAAGACCCAAAAACTTGGAAAGCACGAAGTTGTTAATAAAAACCATACCAATAATTATCGAGAGTAATATTCTTAAATCCATTAATGTTTTTTGCTTTTGTATTTAATCAAATTGGATAGACCAATAAGTATGCCCAGCGTAAGCAATGCCCCCGGCGGAAGAATC
>SMTZ1_10004344_pt1 | contig 23480 bp, 19 predicted proteins | sample DeeMarSWOR136_30_FD_25667 | JGI IMG/M metagenome (IMG submission 25667) | reverse complement strand
CATTGATTATTAATTCGAGTATTGCTTTGGAAGTAAAGGTTATTAGCACCTCGGGTGATGTTAAGTGTCGATTCGGAGTAGAAGAGCAATGGAGTGATGTGAAAAGTGGAATCATATTAAAAGAAATCGATACTATTCTCACCGGTAAGAACGGACAAGTGACCCTACAATTTTCCGACGGTACTCATTTCAAGCTCGGAGCCAATGCTATCCTGGACATTGCTGATTTGAGAAAGGTAAATGATCAAGAACTCTTCCTTTTTTTGATGGATAGGAAAGTCGACAAAATAGAGAAAAAGGAGGAAGCAACACCTTTAAGAATTGGTAACGTAAGCGTGGTTCATGGAACATCCCAAGATACGGCCCAATTAACTTCCCAGAAATTAGAATTGGAAACTCCAGAAAGAGTAAAAAATGGTATTATTGCCCTTTTTGATCAAGAATTCTTTCCCAACACTATTATGAAAATACACAAGATCAAGGATGAAGGTGAACTCAGTCAAAATTGCGGTGAACTTTATTTCTACTTGGGTAGATCATTTGAACTAATTGATCATCCAGGACAGGCACTTGAAGCATATCAAAAGGTTATTAAGGGAAATGAAGATGCTGAATGTTCCCAGACCGAATGGGTAAAGCAAGCAAGTACAGGAATAAAAAGGCTTCAGGAACAATAAAATAGAGTTATTATCAGTGTTTATGTATTTCAGTCTTTTAAAAAAATATGATGGAGTCGGTGATTCTCGTCTCCAGGTTGAAATCAAAACATTTTCAGGAGAAATAAAATGATACTTTCAATAAAAAATAAGAAAAAATTAACTATCATTATCTTATTCATATTCTCATTAACTTTCCTATCTTCCTGTATTGTTAATCCTGATATAGAAGATGAGCATCGGGATAACAAATATACGGCTTCTCGAGAGTTTTCCTATAATGTTGATATAACAACCCAAAACCAATTATTTTTAAATGCTATTAATGGTACTATTGAAATATCCGGAGTAACAGAGGCCGATAGCATCAAAGTCTGGGGTGAAATGAGGGTAGATTCCGACACGAAGGAAGATGCGGAAAACAGTTTAGATAATTTATCCGTGATCATTTCCGAGACTGAATCCAGGATAGAGGTCGAAACACAACAACCAAGTAAAACGTACGGTAGAAATTATCAGGTTTTTTATCATATTCTTATTCCCAGGAGCTGGAAAGTTATAGTGAATAGCGTGAACGGTCCCATATACATTTCTAACATTCAAAATGAAGTAAAATCAACCTCAACTAATGGTGATTGTATTATTGAAAATATTACCGGGGACGTAACGACAGTTTTAGTGAATGGCTCAATGCGTTTATGGAATGTAAGTGGAGATTTGTATGGTAGTCTAACTAACGGTAGCATCAGCAGTAAAGTCCAATTACCGTATAATGGTGTTTGTAAACTTCACACAGTGAATGGGGAGATTTTACTGTCGATTCCTACATCCACTTCAGCAGATTTTTCGGCCCAGGTTCAGAATGGTATCATTTCCATAAAAAATTTGACTATCCATACTTCCACAAGCAGTTCAAAGTCGGTTATCGGTAGGATTGGTGATGGCGAGGGTAATATCGAGCTGACAGCCGTTAATGGTAACATAATCGTAACCGGTATTTAGTGGTCGTAACTAATTTTAACAATCATAACATTCCTGATGACATTAGAAATCAGGTGCTAAGAAATGATGATCATAATTTATGAAGAGAGATAATTCCATTTCCCAAATTGAGGAAAGAGGATCTAACTGGGATGTTATTGTGATCGGAGGAGGGGCCACTGGCCTGGGAACCGCGGTTGAAGCTGCTTCCCGCGGATATAAGACCCTATTGCTGGAGCAGCACGATTTTGCCAAAGGAACATCGAGTCGCAGTACCAAATTAATTCACGGTGGTGTGAGATATTTACAGCAAGGAAATATTTCGCTGGTATTGGAAGCTTTGCATGAACGTGGTTTACTGATTAAGAATGCTCCTCACCTGGTCCATAACCAATCTTTCATTGTACCAAATTACGAATGGTGGAGTGGCCCTTTTTATGGTGTGGGTTTAAAAGTATATGACCTGATGGCAGGCAGACTCGGACTGGGTCCATCCAAAATATTATCAAGAGAAGAAACCTTAAAACAAATACCAACTTTAGAACCTGAAAATTTACGAGGCGGGGTCATTTATTATGATGGTCAATTTGATGATGCCAGACTTGCCATAAATCTGGCTCAAACACTGTCCGATTTAGGAGGAACAGCGATTAACTATTGCAAAGTAACCGGTTTCTCGAAAAAGATGGGGATGATTCGTAGCATTATCGCTGTAGACCTGGAAAAAGAAAAGGAGTATGAACTCAACGGAGAAGTTGTGATTAACGCTACCGGAATATTTACAGACGATATTATCAAAATGGATGATTCCAGTGCCAATCATATCCTCACCTATAGCCAGGGTGCTCACCTGGTACTGGAGAAAGAATTCTTACCTGGCGAGACAGCCATTATGGTGCCGCATACCTCAGACGGAAGAGTTTTATTTGCCGTTCCCTGGCATGAAAAAGTTATCGTTGGTACAACTGATACCCCTATTCCTCACCCGACTCTGGAACCCACACCACTGGAGAGTGAAATCAATTTTATTCTAACGAATGCTGCTCAGTATCTGACCAAAGATCCAACTAAAAAAGATATTTTAAGTATTTTTGCAGGAATCAGGCCACTGGTAAATTTGGGGGATGAAAAAAATACCGCCAGAATATCACGGGATCATCATCTTCTAGTCTCTGAATCTGGATTGGTAACTATTACCGGAGGAAAATGGACCACTTATCGGAAAATGGCTGAAGATACCATTAACCAGGCGGCCCTAGTTGGGTGTCTGGAGGAACATAGTAGCATTAGCAGAGATCTACACATCCATGGTTGGTCTGAGGAGCAGAATGAAGACGATCTCCTCCACTATTATGGTTCAGACACTTCGATAATAAAAGAAATTATTCGCGGGGATCCTCAAGCGAGTGAGAGAATTCATCCAAGATTACCCTATATTAAGGCTTCAATTATATGGGCGGTAAGAGAAGAAATGGCTCGAACAGTGGAGGACGTATTGTCTCGAAGGACACGTGCATTACTACTTGATGCAAGAGCCAGTATGGAAAGTACTGAAGTCGTGGTTGAAATCATGGCAAGGGAACTCCAAAAGGATAAGAGTTGGAAGAAGCAACAAATAAAAATATTCTTAAAGTTGGCAGAAAAGTATTTAGCTTGAATCCCATTCAGGTTTGATAAGAAAAGGATTTCAAATTATCTCCCCAGAACTTGATGACCATCATAATACTCAATAAAATGAAAGTGTCCGGTTTAAATTGAATTTTTACACTTGATCAATTCCATACATGAATCTGATTCAAATAACCCGGCCTTTTAGAACGTGCGGGGTAGCATCGGTTATTTTAACATTGACAAAATCACCTACTTTATAATCACCACCAGGTATAATAACTATTTTGTTCCCATCATTTCTCCCCTGAAAGTCATCAGGAGATTTTCTGGTGGCTTCTTTTTCAATTAGAATTTGATGGATATCGCCGATATGAGCTTTATTCTTTTTAAAAGAAATTGCATTTTGCAATTCATTCAAACGGATAATGCGTTCTTTCTTTTCCTCTTCTGATACATTATCCGGATACCGCCGGGCAGCAATTGTACCAGGCCTCTCCGAATATTTGAAAATGAAGGCAGAATCAAATTCTACTTTACGCATGGTTTCATAGGTGTCCTCAAATTCCTCGGCTGTTTCCGTAGGAAAACCCACAATGACATCAGTGGTTAATATCATACTCTTATAATGTTCCCGAATGTCATCAATCAGCTCCAGATACTCTTCCTTTGTGTAAGTTCTGTTCATCATTTCTAAAATTCGGGTATTTCCAGCTTGCAGGGGAAGATGAATGTGTTTGCAGACTTTCGAATTCTCTGCTACTACATGCAACAATCGATGGGCAAAATCTTTAGGATGAGGCGAGGTAAATCTGATCCTCTCAATACCCTCAATCTTACTGACCTTATTCAGTAAATATGCGAAATCTTTCCTATTATAATTATATGAATTAACATTCTGCCCCAGAAGTGTTACTTGTTTGAAACCCTCCTCGGCCAATTTCTTAACCTCTTCCACAATATTTTTAGGTGCTCTGCTACGCTCTCTACCCCGGGTATAAGGGACTACGCAGAAACTACAGAAATTATTGCACCCTCGCATTACGGCTACCCAGGCATTGATTCCTTTTTTTCTGTTAGGATAAACATCCGCATAATCCTCAAATTCAGATAAGGTAACATCATAAGCTTTATCTCCGGTTTGCAGAACCTCATCCAATAACTGCGGAAGTCTATTATAGCTGTCCGGTCCCACCACAAAATCAAGTTTCAGATCACGGTTTTCTAGAAGAGTTTTGCGAAAATTAGTAGCCATACAGCCCAGCATCCCAATGTAAACCGGTTCTCCGTTCCTGATAGAACGCAATGTATGAATCCTGTTATATACTTTCCGATTTGCATTCTCTCTGACCGAACAGGTATTCAACATGATAATATCCGCATTCTGTTCACTTTCCACTATCTGATATTGGACGTTGGAGAGAATGGCACGTATTACCTCGGTATCATACTCATTCATCTGGCAACCATAGGTCTCTATATATACTTTCTTCATGTTCAACTATTTTTATCCTGAACCCACTATTAAAATATTTTATCTTCATGTAACTTACCGTACATAGCATTATTTTCAATTTTCTCAAGTGAAACGGGAAAGATCTGGTTATGCAATTTCCTATTTGATTTCACCTTCACCCGAATATAGGTATCAGTAAGCCCCATCCAATATCCCTTTTTTTCCTGTTCAAATAAAACCTCCTGTATAGTACCAATCTCTTTTTTCATAAATTTATTTCTTTTCTGGGCACTTAGCATCCTCAGTTGCCTGCTTCTATGTTGAACAATTTCTTTTGGTACTTGTCGTCCCAGTTTCCTACTTTTTGCCCAGGGCCTTTCAGAATAACTGAAGACATGGAAATAAGCAAACGGGAGATTTTCTAAAAGATGGTAAGTTTGCTCAAAATGTTCATCATTTTCGCCGGGAAAACCTACAATCACATCGGTCCCAAGGCAAATGCCCGGATTTTTCTCGGAAATTAAATATAAAAATTCACAATATTCCTCAATATTATATTTGCGATTCATTGATTTTAAAATCACATTGCTACCGCTCTGTAAGGGAATATGAAAGTATTTACAGATCTTCTCATTCTCCGCTGCCAATTCAATTACTTCAGGTGAAACGGTGGTTGGTTCAATGGAAGATATACGCAAACGATCGAGTCCTTCGAGTTCCACCAATCGCAGAAGTACATCTACAAAATTTTTATTTTGGTATTGATAAGTTCCAACATTGATACCGGTAATTACTATCTCACGGTGGCCGGCAGCCAGTAATGCTCTGGCATCTTTCAGAATATCATCAAATTCCCGACTGCGCGCTCTTCCTCTGGCAAAGGGAATAACACAAAAGGAACAGAAAAAATCACAACCATCCTGCACTTTTAAATTCGCCCTGGTATGTTTCTTGTCAATACCTGTAGTGGATATTTTAAAACTGCTTCTGGGAATAGCCGGGGTAATCACCTGTGGTGTATTTATATGAAAGTTTTCCGATAGTAGATTTGCCAGTTCCATTTTACATGAATTACCCACCACCCAATTGACATTGGGCATATCCAGTAATTTTTCCCGTTGTATTTGCGCCTGACAACCAACTAAGGCAATCTGTACCCGGGGATTTTTCCGATTGATCTTGTTGACAATTTTTCTAGTGTCAGCATCTCCATTTTCTGTCACAGTACAGGTATTAACTACCACTACATCCGCAGGTTCTTTAAAATCGACCACCTGGTATCCCTTATCTTCAAAGCTTTGCTGCAGGATGGCTGTCTCGGCCTGATTTAGGCGACACCCTAGTGTGTAAAAAGATATTCTCTGCTCCATATCTTCCCATATGATAAAATCGCGCCAAAATATAAACACTCTTTATGACGAATCCAATTCCCAATCATGATTACTTAACCTATTTACCGTTTATACTTTCCCATTAATTCTGCTTCACCCAGAACATGATTTTCCATTTCCTTCAAAAATTGGCTTTTATTCAGACGTTCTTTTTTGATAAAGGTATCCAGGGCATAAATCTTAAAAAAATAACGATGCGGGGCGCCGGGTGGAGGACAGGGACCTCCATAACCGATCCGGTTCCAACTGTTTATCCCCTGTAGAATCCCTTTTACAGGCTCCTCCAGAACAGCCATTTTTTTATTAATATTCTCTGCCAGATTTTTGACATTGACAGGAATATCATAAATCAGCCAATGATCCCAGACACCTACCGGGGCATCTGGATCATCACAAATGATGGCGAAAGATTGAGTCCCCTCGGGTATATTTTCCCAGTTCAAGTCTGGTGAAATATCATCTCCCTCACAGCTATATTTTCGGGGAATCCATTCGCCCGAGGTGAAAGCACTGCTTTTGAGTTGGAAACTCATTTCCCCCTCCTTTTGATGATTATTATTTGATGGATTCTTTCCCTGAAGAAGACTTATCATGCATCCCTGGATCAAAAAAAATGCCAGGAGAAGATAAAAAGTTTTGTGAAATAATTGCATTTAACTCTCCACTTAATGGTTAATATATAAAAGTTATAATAAAGAATATTATAAATCAAATTTTTCAGGCAGCACACCAGAAATTATAAAAAGAGATAGAGCATTGTAATAAATATTTTTGTTACTTTTCTTCTTTTTCAATCAAAAAAAATCATTGCTTTAACATCTATATTAATTAACTTTCTCTGTTATATATATTTTTTCTTTATGGTGCTTCATTAATTTACCAGCAGGATCAGGAAGAGCAGAAAAATAATTGTCTGGATAAATATTCCAAATTTTATTTAAAGAAATATTTTACTATTATCTCCAGAACTAGTTTGTACCTTTGGTGGTTTAGGAAGCATCAAGGTTAACAGAATAAAGTGCAATTACTATGAGCAAAAAAGAATTTATTGATATAAAGGGTGCCCGGGAGCATAATCTGAAGAATATCAACCTGAAGATTCCCCGGGACAAATTAGTGGTTATCACCGGTTTATCAGGTTCTGGAAAATCTAGTCTGGCATTTGATACCATTTATGCGGAAGGACAGAGACGTTATGTGGAGAGTTTAAGTGCCTATGCCAGGCAATTTCTGGGATTAATGGAAAAACCTGATGTCGATTACATCGATGGTCTCTCACCAGCTATATCTATTGAACAGAAAACCACCCACCGGAATCCACGATCAACGGTGGGGACAGTTACTGAAATTTATGATTATCTCAGATTGCTTTTCGCGCGCGTTGGACATCCGCACTGTTATAACTGTGGTTCTCCTATAAAGAAGCAGACTCCCCAGCAAATTGTGGATCGAATACTGGAATATCCAGAAGGATCCCGTATTCAAATTTTAGCACCGGTTGTGCGGGGTCGGAAAGGAGAATACAAAGATCTCATCGAAGAAGTGAGACGGGAAGGTTTTATCAGGGCAAGAGTTGATGGACAATTGATCGATCTGGAGCAGGAAGTTAAACTGAAGAAAAATATTAAACACAACATTGAGGTAGTGGTTGATCGTTTAAAAATAAAACCTGATATCCGGCAACGGCTTTCTGAATCCATTGAAATTTCCCTGAAAATGGGAAGCGGCCTGGTTATCGTGGAAGATGTTGAAAATACCAGTGAACAACTTTTCAGTGAACAATTTGCCTGTATGAAATGTAACATCAGCTACGAAGAAATTGAGCCGCGTATGTTTTCCTTTAATAGTCCCTATGGGGCATGCACCATTTGCGATGGTCTGGGAACAAAGTTGGAAATAGATCCCCGTCTGGTTGTCCCTAATGCGACCCTTTCAATCGAAAATGGGGCTATTGCACCAGTGGGAGAAAAAAGGAACAGCTGGTATTATGAAATGATTGAGGCGCTCTCCCAGAAATATAATTTTGACTGTTCTCTCCCATGGAAAGACCTGCCTGAGGAATTACATAATATTATCCTCTATGGAACGAAAGAGAAAGTCCGCTTTGTTTTCAACCGGGATGAAGCACACTATGAATTCTCTTCCAAATATGAAGGCATCATCAATAATCTTTATCGTCGCTACCGGGAAACCTCTTCGCAGGCAGTCCGTGACTGGATTGAAGGATTCATGAATCAAATTCCCTGTCCAGAGTGTGATGGAGCAAGGCTTCGCAAAGAATCTCTTGGGGTAAAGATTAACAAAATGAATATATCGGAAGTGACCCAATTGAACATCAGAGAGGCAGTTCAATTTTTCAATAAAATCCGACTTACTGAAAAAGAAGAGCTTATTGCTCATCAAATTTTAAAAGAAATTCATGCCCGTTTGAAATTTCTGCAGGATGTTGGTCTGGAATATCTTGATCTTTCCCGGGCAGCGGGAACACTCTCAGGAGGCGAGGCGCAGCGGATTCGTCTTGCTACCCAAATTGGGTCCCAGTTAGTGGGGGTTCTTTATATTCTGGATGAACCATCTATCGGTTTGCACCAGAGAGATAATATCCGTTTAATTAACACCTTAATAAAATTACGCGATCTTGGTAATACAGTGTTAGTTGTCGAGCACGATCGTGAAACGATCGAACATGCAGATTATGTTGTGGATCTGGGACCCGGCGCCGGAAAAAATGGCGGTGAGATTGTGGCCATCGGCACACCCCGCGAGATCGAAGCCAATCCCGATAGCCTGACCGGTTTATATCTCAGCTATCAGCGATTTATTCCGGTACCTGAAAAACGTCGTGATGGAAATAATTCATTCCTTCAATTATGTGGTGCAACTGGCAATAATCTTCAAAACATAACCGTTGAATTCCCATTGGGAAAATTTATTTGTGTGACGGGTGTTTCCGGTTCAGGTAAAAGTACCCTGGTCAATGAAACACTCTACCCTATTCTTTCCCGAAATTTCTATAACAGTAAGATTATTCCCCTGCCATACGAAAAAATCGATGGACTTGAACATATTGATAAAGTCATTGATATTGATCAATCACCAATTGGCAGAACACCCCGATCAAATCCGGCTACCTATACCGGTCTATTCACCTTGATAAGAGATCTTTTTGCCCAGCTTCCTGAATCCAAAATCAGGGGATATAAACCTGGTCGGTTTTCCTTCAATGTAAAAGGTGGAAGATGTGAAACTTGTGAAGGTGACGGTGTAAAAAAAATTGAAATGCACTTCCTCCCGGATGTCTATGTCACCTGTGAAGTCTGCAAAGGGAAAAGATACAATCGGGAAACCCTGGAAATTCACTATCGTGGCAAATCAATTGCTGAAGTGCTGGATATGACTGTGGAAGATGCTTTAGAATTTTTTGATAAAATTCCCTCCATAAAAAGAAAATTACAAACACTCCATGATGTAGGCTTAGGATATATCCGGCTGGGACAGCAGGCCACAACCCTCAGCGGGGGAGAAGCACAAAGGGTGAAGCTGAGCACCGAACTCAGCAAAGTGAGCACGGGACGCACAATCTATATTCTTGATGAACCGACCACAGGACTGCATTTTGCTGACATCAGTATGTTACTCTCAGTGTTAAATCAGCTGGTGATGAAAGGTAACACTGTTATCGTAATCGAACATAATATGGATGTTGTCAAGACTGCCGATTGGATTATCGATTTAGGTCCAGAGGGGGGTGACAATGGTGGCAGAATTATAGCGCAAGGCACCCCGGAACAGTTGGCTGATTATCCCGATTCTTATACTGGCCAGCACCTGAAAAAGGAATTGGCTGCATACTCGGAAAAATATCACATATCAGAAACGGCATCATAAATGATCAGAGTGATCTGTGTTCTTACCAATTGCTCATGCAGCAAAGTTTGGTTTCTCTGAACTGGCCAGTATAGCCTGACATATTAACAGGTATATCCTATTTATTAATATTGAACTGACCTTTAAATAGATATCGAGACTGTTTCATTTATATTTTGAATTCGCTATGTTCATAAAGACCATATCAGTCAGCTACCTATGAGTCAAAATCCATCAGTGAATCCCTATCATCAAATTCCCTATGTCCTGTTTTTATTTGGTAAAATGTTCGTTATCGGTACCTATTCGGTATTCTTTCTTACTACATATCTTACATTTGAACAATCCGAGTTTGGTCTTCGATTTAACGTTTACATCAAATGGATTCCATATTTGATTCTTATCAGCATTACTTCCGGATTACCACTTCTCATATATCAAAAACTTGTCTCCATAAAAGGGCAATTGAATAACATTCTACTCATACCGTTTTTTTCAAAACGAAAAGAAATCTACTTCTTATTCGGCATTGAAATTCTATGGATCATCATCATTCTCTCTGTAAAATTCAATCTATCATTTGAAATTCTTCATTTTATCACTTTTATTTATTCCCTCTTTTTTATATTGCGCATGGTATATCGGTTAACATTTATGACTGACCGGCCATCCTGGCAACATCCCACAACAGCGGGAAGTTTGGTTGAGGGAACATTTGCCCTGGGTATTATTATGGGCTTGATACTTTTTAAAGGAAAAAACCTCCAATATCTCTTTGAATGGTTATTACTTATTATATTGGTGTTGGAAGGACTGACTATCTGGAATCGTTTTAAATTTTTAAGCACCAAAAGTGCAGAGACCAGAAGAGCGATTCAGATGATGCTGGGTAGTCACCTTACCCTATTCGGTGTACGTTTCATCTTTGGTATCATTATGCCCCTTGTATATATCATATGGACCCTTTTCATCAGGGATCTGCCACCTCATCCACTTTTACTCATGATTCTGGTTGGTGAGCTCGTTGAAAGGATATTATTTTTTATGACCGCACAGCCAACTTAAATTAGCTGGGAATCAAAAAAGAACAAAAATAGATGGAGTAATACATGGATATCAAAGAAATCGATAAAATTATTCAGAAATTTTTACAGAGAATAAAATTGCATTGGCAAATTCTATTCCTTTTAAGTGTTATTATATACGGCTTATCTTTTATATATCGTCTGGAGTCGCATACTCTCGTTAAACCTCTCTCCTATCTGAGAATATTAAACCTGATATCTTTTATTATCGCACTGACACTTGCATTTACAATTTTCCATTTTAAAAGGAAATACTTCAGACTTCGCTTTTTCAGAACCTATTTAGAAAAACTGAGCTCAGAAAACTCAACTATTCAGGAATCCGGGGCCATAAAAAGACTCACTCAATTTATCGGAAAAAGATTGAAAACTGTATGGTATATGGGTACTGCATTGGTGCTTTTAGGCGTCATTTATTACTGGTGGACTTTTGATGCCTGGAATATGCACGTTTATTTTATTGTGGGATTATATTCCCTGGTGATCAACTATCCACGCCGGGATCTTTTTATAGATTTACCCTATTTGATACATGAGAGTTTCAAAAATAAAACCGAGGGAAATGGGTAATATTATTTGTTAAAATTCCTTAATAATATAGGTTTTGTTAATCTAAAGGAATGAAAATAAATATGTATAATAAATTTCTGGATTAAATTGATTCCTCATATTTAATTAATTACACCTATGAATCTACCACAAATAGCCCTCCACTGACCCAATAAATAAGATCTTTTACGGGATTGTCTAAAAAGTTAAAATTCACGAAAAAATATTAATATTTATATACATTCAGAAATCTAATGAAATAATCCCCTGTTTCCCTCCCTTTAAATGAACTCTCCCCCCGTCTAGCAGCGCCAGCCTGACAGTCCTTCGCCCCCTCTCTTTTAAAGAGAGGGGGTTAGGGGGTGAGTTAATAGATCATCTAGAATTAATAAATTTTATAATTATTTGCAATATGTACCTTTTGATATAGCCACTTGGGGGGAGAGTTGGTGGTGAGGATAAATATAATAAAATTCATATTTATGCAAAGAATTTTAGTTTTGATAAAATCCCAGGAAAGACCCTATTTATAAGGCCTTGAGAGGTTTATTTGAAACAATCTCATAAATGGAATTGATCAAAATATAAAAATTCATTTTAACCGGACACCCCTGCTTTAAAAGATAAGGGGAAAAATAAGGATTAGTTGAACCTTTGAAGTCACCAAAGGGGGCGAGTTAATTCAAAAAATGCAGAATAAATTTATCTTAATCAAAAGTATCTATATTTACTACCATTATTGCAATTTTAAAGCTTATTTTTTTAAACTGAACAATTAATAGAAAATAAAAAGTGAATTATTAAAATATATTTTTATTTCGTTAAGATTATTTCCGATTATGTATAAAAGCTATTTTTTTATAGGCTTGCAAAAGATAAATGATAGCTTTTAAATTTTATAAAAATTAACTGTGGTATTTTTTATGTGTCGATTTCTGGTATATTGGGGAAAGAAATCCATTAATCCCAGTAAGTGGATACTGGCCGAGAAGAATAGTTTATTAAGTCAAAGTATAAACGACTATTCAGCCCGACCTAACCCGGATGGTTGGGGATTTGCTTATCGTAACGGCAAAAAAGTCGAATTGATAAAAAATACAAAACCAGCTTATGAAGATGCCACCTTCAGGCCCACCGCCAGGAAAATAGTAACAGATTTATTGTTTGCTCATGTACGCCGTAGATCTCAAGGGGCTATATCATTAGAAAATACCCACCCATTTATTTATAATAACTGGATGTTTATGCATAATGGCAATATTCCTGATTTTGACTTATACAAGACCAAACTTGCCGAAAAAATAAGTGACAATTACGTTCTTCAGATGGAAGGATCAACTGATAGTGAGTTTTTATTTCGTTTATTTATTTACTGGTTTGAACACCTGGAAGATTGCGACGTATACTGCGCCCTTAACCTGATTCAAAATATTATTCAAGATGTCATTCATTTTTCCTCTAACGAAGATGATGATATGCTGGCATTAAATTTTATGTTGACCAATGGAGAGTTCATTTTGGGTTTCAGACGTAATCGATCACTTCATTATGCCTTGAGACCTGAAGGACTTTTAATCTCATCCGAGAAAATTGATGAACTTTCTGGCTGGCAGGAAGTGCCTGAAAACCATTTTATCGTCGCGTCAAATATCAACAGAGTAAAACTGATTGCCCTCAAAATTCACCAGAATAAAATGAACTGAGACAATACCGCTGATTTGTCTGAGATTAATTCAAACTTAATGGGATATAAAGAACCAGATTATAGATATAAGCGATGGAAAGTTCTGGAAAACTCGACATTCTTGCTTTTGGTTCGCATCCTGATGATGTAGAATTAGGATGTGGCGGAACACTTTTCAAACTAAAGAAAATGGGATATCGCACCGGGATCATAGATTTAACTGAAGGTGAGCTGGGAAGTCGTGGGAAGGTATCACAAAGACAACAGGAAGCGGCTAAAGCAGCAAAAATTTTAAAAGTCGATTATCGCAAAAATTTAAAAATTCCTGATGCTCATATTGAAATTAACCTCGATAACCGTAACCAGATCATTAGAGAGATACGCAAGCAGCGGCCGCTGCTTTTATTAGCACCCTATCAAGATGATCGACATCCTGACCATGTCCATACCAGTCGATTAGTCAGTGAAGCCTGGTTCTATGCAGGAGTAAAGAAGATACTTCCTGAAATTCCGGCCCATCGGCCTTTTCGTATCATGTATTATCTGGCAAAATATGAAGTTCAACCAAGCTTTGTTATTGATATCAGTGAAGAATTCGCTATCAAGTGTAAATGTCTGCAGGCCTACCACTCACAATTCTATAATCCCGAGTGGCCGGAAGAACAGACCTTCATATCATCTAAATGGTTCATAGAATCGGTTGAATTCCAGGCCAGGCATTTCGGATGGATGGCGGGGGTAAAATATGGAGAACCTTTCTGGATTCGGGAAACCATGGCTCTGGATGATCCAATCCCCATTTTTGCCAGAAAAATTACCTGAAACTTTATAAATCAAATAATAATATATAATCATACCCATCTTTTAATAAACATATGGTTCTTACCTAAATTTATAAAAGTTTACATTAACCCATTTTTTATGCCTTAATGATACATCAAAATTATTGAATTGAATCTTATAGAAAAGTAAAATACAAATCACTTCACTGTATATTTTATATATGGAGTTGGCACAATATTATATTATTCCTAAATTGATTATGACCATTCCTATTTTCTATAAAAAATATTTTTTCTTTGTTACTTTTTGAAGGACCAAAAAGTAACCAAAAAGTCCTCCAGCGAAATAAACTCGTCCGGCAATAGCCGGACTCAAACAGTATTTCGCCGGTTAAAAAACTGATATCTTTATCTGCATTCTTAGGTATCCATTTTTGTGATGAACCAAACATATTAAGAAAAGCTTAATTGTTGATTATCACATATTGTGAGATCATCAATATATATGTCCTTGTTTTACATGCTGTATATACTGTAGTCAATATATCTCTTGCCTGCAATTTATAACGATTTGTTTCTGCGGCGCACCAAACCGGTTCTGTCCAAATTCCACATTGAAAATTTTTCCAGCGGAGCGGTACTTATCCGAACTCAGTGAAACGCGATGCCAACGGCTGTAGCCATTCAAAGCCAAATTGAAATGAAAGAACGAAACGTTACCTGAGCGTCCCTCAGCAAACTGGGGTTATGTGTTTTTCTTATTTTACTTATTGAAGTATTCTCTTTGAATCACTGGCTGAGAAATTTTGTTACTAGGCCCATCTCCTCTGGAAACATTGATAGATACTTTACCCTCAAGTTCCTTAAATATTTCTGATACATCATTGTGTGTAAAACCAGGGCAAAGTATAATAGCATCTATCCTCTCATTCTTATAAATATTTTTAGCCACTTTTATTGCTTCCATTTGATTTTTAACCACAACTGTAAAAAGTTTATATTTGCCTGTATTAATAACATTTCTATGTTTTTCATAATCTGCATCAGGCGCATGTGCCATAAACAATGCTTTGAAAGCCACGATTTATCTCCTTAATGTATTTTGCTATTTCGGTTAAAACTATTTTGTAAATCATTTTTAAAATAACTCCAAATTTGCAGAATAAACCCAATTGTTATCTTATATAATTTATATACATAACTATGTCAATATCTGGAAAATTTTACTTGATATTACTCTATATATATAGAATATTTCTCATGTTTGACCTATAGATCAACCCAAAGCGGAAATTAGGTGAGGGAGAGATGAAAGGCAAGAAAAATTCCAGCCTGACTGCAAATTATAACTGACCAGTTTGGGTGTGAAAATATTACCTAATCTACATTAATTAGAACCTTAACAAACTCCACTTTATGCACCTCATTTTCCGCCATTTACATACATTCTAACCAATGTAATTTTAGAACATATATGAAATTATATTTAAGCATCGAGCAAGCTGTTAGAATGTGGGTTTGAGGAGGGTCTGTTTGATTTAAGCAACGATTAAGGTCATATGATCTTGAATTTATGCCAATAACTTAATCAATTAAAACCATAGACCAAACAAAACTTTTTCGTATTGGGATATTTTCCCTCTTGCCACTCCCAATTTATGGGAAACTTTTAAGAATAAATACATACGAGGCAGTATTTTTTATGCTTTTATTTTATATATCCAAACAATCTTAAGAATTCATTCACTTTGCCAAATGCCTTCTCTTCAATTTTAGGATCAGGATTTGGCCATCCATCGTCTGGTTCACTTGAGGGAGTAAAAAGATGTCCAACACCATCATAAATTATTAGTTCACAATAGTTACCTGCAGCTACCATTCTATCAGCAAAATTCTTAGCACCAGCTAGTGGCGTAACAGTATCATCCTGTCCTTGAAGAATTATTGTTGGAGGTAATCCTTCTCTTACATTTTTATCAGGAGATACGGAATCGATATCAACTCTATTCAGTAATATTTTATTAAACCAATCATCTTTTTGTAAGGAAACTGCAGGTGAAACAAGTACAAGAGCATTTGGTATTGAGAGGGAATCATTGAAGATAGCAGCTGAAGCAGCCAGATGAGCTCCAGCTGACCATCCATAGGCAACTATCTTACCAGGATCAATATGTAATGAATCCTTATTTATTCGCATCCATTTAATTACCTCGCGCGCATCAGACATAGCTTCAAGAGGTGTAATATCCTTTTGATTTGAGAGTCTGTATTGCGCAGCTATTGCTACCATACCAAGATCTCTAAAGTGTTTTGCTCTACTAAAAGCCCATGCTGGTTCACCAATCGTCCATCCCCCGCCATGAAAAATGACTATCGCTGAATATGTTTCTTTTACTTCTTTTTGTTCTGGAGAAAAGACAAAGGCTTTAAGTTTGGTATCACCATACTCAGAAAAAACATATTCAATATATGAATGCTTTTGTTCGTCTTGCGCAAAAGTCGGCAAAGTAAGAGTAAGTATAGTTATGAATAAAAGTGATCTTATCATTTAATTAGCTCCCTCTTATTTCGTACCTAACTATGGCTATAAACTGAAAAACAACAGTGGTCAATGAACTTTAAGTTTACAATGAACATGAACAGTCTGATCATACTATGAGCGACCCGAATACTTTTTTATTCGGGTTGATTACATTAATATACTCTTAATTTTTCGATCTTAGCAAATGAATAATGTCTAATATGTGATGGCTTTATAATTTACAAAAATTTGGGAATTTGTCAAGGAAACCTGTTCAATGATCAATAATCAATTAACAATGATTAATGGAGACCAGATACCGGAAATCGTTTGCCACCTGATCTATGAAAGCCGGGCAGCAAGCAGGGCGTTCCAGATTGACAGTTAGAACTCAGCCGAGGAAACAGTTGAAAATAACCGCTAATAGCTGATCGCCCTTTTCACGTTTCACATTTCACCTTTGACTTTTCCCATTTGGCGTCTCACCTGTGACTATTTAATCAATTCAATTCCGCGAATCCTCAGCCCCTTGTACACTTTCTCTCATTGCATCAACACCATCTTTCTTGTCTCGATATATTCCCCCGCCTCCAAGCGATACAGATAAACTCCACTGGCACGATTTGAGGCATCCCATTCCACTTGGTGGGATCCTGTGCGGGCTGCCTTTCACATACCAGTGTGCTCACCTTCTGTCCGAGCAGGTTGTAAATGCTCAATTCTACATTACTGCTCATTGGTAATTGATAAGTGATAATTGTCGATGGATTAAAGGGATTGGGGAAGTTCTGTTCAAGGATAAATTCTCTAGATATATTGATCAAGTTATTATCGATTCCAGTCAAGGCTGTATATTCATAAATTACGGAACTACCTGTACAAGGATGTAATGAGTTACTACCTCCATAGACATAAATCTTATCATTATAGGTAAGACTGAATAGCATTGCATGTTTAACAGGTATTGGTGTTTTCGTTATCCATTCTTCATTTATAGGATCAAACACTTCAACCTTATCATAAATTGGCCCACTACTACTGCTTCTCCATCCACCGATGGCGTAGATTTTGTCTTTTAATAAACAGGTGGTCAGTTCATATCTTGCTGTAGGCATATTTTTTCTAATTGTGCTCCAGCTGTTTGTTACAGGATCATATACATTTACGGTGGAATAGACTATACTACCTGATTTGCCTCCAATTAAGTAAATTTTACCATTTGCCGCGATAGCCGAAGGGCCCCATCTGCTCGTTGGCGAATCAGCCATTTTAGTCCATGTATCGTTTGAGGTATTATACATCTCCGTTGTCTTTAATCCAGTGTAATCCAAATAACCATTCGTCCCTTGTATTCCACCCATTACATATATTTTTTCGTCAATCGCTGCACACGCAAGAATACCCCTATGTGTTGGCATGTTTTTTAAAGATGACCATTCACCCGTTTCAGGATCATACATATCCATCGTTGCAGAAGATGAATCATAACTTTGAAATCCACCGATGATATACAATTTATCATCAACCACACAACTTGTGTGCATTGATCTAGAACCGTTATGTGCAAAGGGAGATCAGGTATCCGTTACCCTGTCATATACTAAGCCTGTATCAGGTACCACACCATTTTCATCATGCAATCCACCGACAATATATATTTTATTGTTTATTTCATTCACCGTATGAGCATATCTAGTTTGAGGCATATCACCAATCTTAACCCAACCTTCCTGTGCCTTGGAGAAAGAAGGTAATAGGATTACGATGAAAACTAAAATGTATGCACTTTTCATTTTATCCCCCTTAAAAATAGTTATAGATTGGAACTTCTTCTTTCTTTTGAATTGATCATTATTGATCATTCATGATAAATCCCCCTTCGTTTTAGGTGAGAAGTTATCTGTTTTTTATTTTCACTTAAAGTACAGTACAAATTGAAAAAAGTTGGTTCCCCCTTCTGTTAAAATATATTTCATTACCTTCCCGACGATTTAATCACATATAATTTCAGTGGACCAAATATCTTGACCGAACATTATTATTTTCATTTTAAACCCAGGTTTGGACTCATCAATTATCTGAAAAAGAAGTTTATAGTGACTGTTCCCTTGACGGTCAACGCTTAAAAGTCCTGTCTGATTCTTAAAAGTAAACTGGGATGTTTGTAATGATCTTATCTCCGCGAATTTTATTTTTGATTGTGCATATTGGAGTTCATACGTATAGTGATTAGAGCTAAATAGGGTAATTGTCAAAGTAATGAAATGTAAAAAAATTACCAATCTCAATAGTCCCATAAATATCGGGAAGATCGATGGAAATTTTCTGGATACCTGTAAATTCTTTACTATCAATGATACAGATAGTGCCAGCAAGATCATCCAGATTCAGGTATTTTTGATCGAATGGCTGAGAGAAAAATAAAAGACGTATGATAAAACCAACGATAAGGCCAAATGTAAAAATGTAAGCCAGTTGCGGTCTTGATACATGTAATCTTAGTGAGAATTAGGAAAAAAGATTTACACCTATTTCATTCTTTACATATCTGTTAAAGTCTAAAGAATTAATGATGTGTTTCTTCGGTTTTGGCAGAGAATTCATAGTATACTTCATCCCGGTTGAAAACAAAACGTACTCTCTCTTTCATTCCATAGAGGATGATATTATGTAATTCCTCAGGCAGGTCCTTCCATGGAAGAAGGTAGGTTGAAATGCTCGAATAAAGATCTAATTAAAACTCTTTTACCAAAAAACTACTAACAAGCGGTTTAGTTAAACAAAATATCATACTACTAATTACACAATTTGGTATAATTATTTAAGACGGTTTCACCGTGAAGGCTTACGCTATCTTCCTTCGGAATCGATCAATTCTGAAATGTACTGAACTGCCTTTTTTGCTCCGTCTATTGGTACAGGTGGATAGCTGACCTCCTTTCCCAGATTTGCTATGATCTGTTCAGCCAGGAATTCTGGAGTTGTCTGGAAATATCGCATCTTTATACCAGCTCCAAGTCGCTCCAATCTTCCGGCAATATTTATCTGCTGGTCGAATTGAGCTTCCAAAGGAAAGTAAATAAACGGTCGGTTCAAAGCGACAAGTTCGATGGTCGATGTACCGCCTCCTACAACAATCGCCAGGTCGGAGGCTGCAAAATGTTCGTACAGCTCAGGTACGTAGCCTCTCACCTCTATTTCTTGGGGAACATCCAAAGATTTCAGATCAAGACTGGGGCCACATGCAAAGACCATTTTCAGGTTTGTAATTGTTTTCCTCACCAGAGGAAAAGCGCGTCCACACAACGTCAGCATCTCGTATCCGGCTATAGATCCCCCCAGTGCACAGACAATAAGAGGATCACTCCCATATCCAAGCTTTTTTTTGACTTTTGCCCTGTCTGCATATTGGGCAGGATCAAAGCGTATAACATTCCCTAAAATTCTACAATGTTTTCTTGCCCACCCCCGGCGGTTGGGAAGTCCTAAGCCCAATGCTTTATCCGGGATATCTTCAAGTTCACCTATAAAAAATTGTGTGACTTGCGAAGGACGGGGGAAATTTATCCATCTTCGGTTTCTTAGGATAACGAAGACTTTTGCAAAAGGGTTTCTTTTAACTGAATCAATCCCAATAAAGTCGTGCATCATTATAAATGGAGGATGATTCTGGTTGTACTCTTTACTTATAGCCCATATAACTTCGTAGGATTCATCCCCGATAACCAGATCATACGCTTTCTCCTTTATCACTTGATTAAATAATTCAGCATTCTTCTTGTAACCCTTCCTGATTTCTAAAATATATTTTATTAAATTCAACTGAAAGTCACTATAAAACGATTCGGCAATACTCGTATAGTCTGAACTCAACTTGGATTCTGGCAATATTTTTTCACCTGCATCTTTGAGAAGCATGGTTGCGATGGGATGAGCAAGCCAGTATAGCTCCCATTCAGGATTTCGTCTATGAATTTCATCAGCAATGGCTAAATCACGGGTGATGTGGCCCATACCTCCTTGCCAGCTGATGAATAGTATCTTTTTTTTGGGCATAAATTATCACCTCCTCAGCACATAAAAGGACCTCTTTTCTGCTCTATAAAAGCGAAACATATTTATCCAGATTTATTTTTTTTAACAGTTCCATGAATCTCGGATCTGAGCGCAGGTTTTCAACAGTTTCATCAGTCGCCGAGCTTTTCTATGATTTTATAGTGCGATGTGGTTTTGCCGATCATGATAAACTTTTTAAAAAATGTTGCTTTTTTAGTTAGCTGATACTCTGAACTGTGATGGAAAAGAAAAATAAAATCCGGACAATTATTTTATTAATAATCAATAACCTCTATTTGAAAAGAATAACTCTATATCCTTTTTAAATAACCTGTTAGAAAATTTAAAAAATCTAAGATGCGAAGCTATTGTCCAGCGCATTCTTTTTTTTCTTAAAAACTTTCCTAAATTTTCTGCCTTATTTCCTATATAAACAATGAGTGAAAAAATATTAGGAATAAAAATTTTATTTTTAATTATCTTGAAGTGTTTCTTTTTATACAAAAATTTATGAATTTCAAATGGATTACCAAACATTTCCCATTGACTAAAAAATTGTTTGGGCGTCGAAATGATAGTGTTACTGCTTTTTTGATCACATACCTTTAATAGTTTAATGCCGTCATCATAATTAAAATGTTCTAAAATATCAATCAATAAGATTAGATCATATTTTTTGTCAAGTGTTGGTAAAATATCAAGAACATTCCCGATATATATTTTATCATAGATCATTTTATTTAAAGATGTAAGGTATTTTTCATATATTTCAATACTATCAATAGTCCGTTTCCAGTCGTTGTATTTTTCCCTTCCATCAAAAAGCTCTAAATATTCTCGTGATAAAAATCCATATTTACCAAATCCCATTCCAATATCTAAAATGCTTTTTGGCTGAGTAAAGATAATTAATTCCATAATTTCATTCAATTGATACCAATGACTTGATGGCATTCTTATCCACCTTTATCCGGTTAGGTATGCTTGACATTTCACATTACAGTAAACGGTTAATTAATTGAGCTGCTTTTTGAGCGCCGTCTGTAGGAATGGGTACATAAGTTACTTCTTTACCAATATGAGAGATCACCTTTTCTGCGAGTAATTCTGGGGTTGTCTGTGAATACTGCATTTTTACTCCTGCTTGATGCCTGGCTAATCTGTCAGCCACGTACAGTTGTTGTTCACAATGACCTTCCAATGGGAAATAAAGAAACGGTCGTCTAAGAGCGGTCAATTCCAACGTCAAATTACCACTACCCTGGACAATCGCTAAATCGCAAGCCGCAAAGTGTTCGTAAAGATGAGGGACATATCCTCTAATATCCATTTCTGGTGGAACATCTAATAAGTCCTTTGAAATTCGGGGTCCGCAAACTAAGACCATGCGAAGGTCGGGAATTTCCTTCTTAATAAGAGGGTTGCATTGCCCACAAAGCTCTATTAATTCTTTGCCAATGGCCGTACCGCCAATCGCGCAGACCACGAGAGGCTTTTTACCGTAATCCAACTTTTTCCGTATCGTAGTTTTATTACGATAATTCGCTGGTTCAAATGGTAAAATATAACCCACAAATTGATACTTTGCCTTAGCATATTCTCGACGATTCGGAAGTCGAAAACCAAATTTCTTGTCGGATACATCTTCTGGTTCCCCTATAAAAATACCCAGATCAAAGTGGATTGTCGGACGCCCATAATCCATTGACCAAATCTTATTCCAATAGCGGACACCCATTTTTTCCATTGGATTTTTGGTCATCGAATCCAATCCTATAAAATCATAGATGAGGACAAACGGACTTTTCTTTAGATGGGGCTCCTTTTTAAAAGTCGTAGAAATCTCATATGTTTCATCACCGATAATTAAATCATAAGATTCCCTCTCAGTTACCTTCTTAAAAATATCCACATTTTTTGACCAATCTTTTTTAGCTTTTAGGATAAAATTTATCAAATTCAAGTAACTACCATTAGCGGCACTTTCCGCGGAAATACTCTGGTTGGCATATTGATCTGCTTCTGGTAGTAATTTTTCATTGGCATTTTTGATCACATCACTGGCTGGTGGGGCTGCCAGCCAGGCTATTTCCAATTCTGGATGCAGTTTTCGCAATTCATTGGCGATTGCCAGGTCTCGCATGACGTGACCCAAACCAATTGAACCGCTAATGAATAGTATCCTTTTTTTGGGCATAAAATATCACCTCCTCAAGATAAAAAATGACCTTATTTCTCTCCTCATATTAAAGCGAAACATATCTATCCAGATTTATCTTTTTTAACAGTTCCATGAATCTCGGATCTGAGCGAAGGTTTTCAACACTTTCATCAGTGATGATCAATGCCAGACTCATAGCATGTTGTTGATAAGCTTCCTCCAGGTATTCAAAAGCGCGGTCCTTATCTCCCAATCCCGCATATATCTTGGCATATAAGAATCTACTGATGTATCGATCCCTGGACATTTCATGTAAACGGGCAAGGATTTGTTTCGCTTCCTTATTCCGTCCGACAATACCGCAAGCCCATCCCAGGGAAGAAAGAGTCATGGGGTTGTCATTTTCCAAGGCAGTCGCCTTTTCAATCTGGGTAATTCCTTGATCATATTGAGATTCTTTCATGGAAACCTGTCCGGACAAAAAATAGGTGGTAGATAAATTTGGTTCCATTTCCATGACCCTCTGAAGATGTTTTTTTGCCTCGGTGTATTGGCCTGCCCGGAGTAAGAGTGTACCCATCATGTTATTTGCAAAAATAGACTGCGGATCAAGTTCAAGATACTTTTTCGCCGGGGTGATGGCATCCACCAGTTTTCCAAGAGCGGCATAATAAATGGCGAAT
>SMTZ1_10005900_pt1 | contig 23493 bp, 23 predicted proteins | sample DeeMarSWOR136_30_FD_25667 | JGI IMG/M metagenome (IMG submission 25667) | reverse complement strand
ATTACATCGGTTTAGGAGGGGTTCTTGAATTAATTGGAAAAAAAGATGAGGCGCCTGTTATTCCCGGCGTACAAATAGCAGATCTCGGTGCCGGAGGGATGATGTCGACCATTGCCATCCTTGCAGCCATCGTCCACCGAGAAAAAACGGGTAAGGGGCAGTACCTCGATGTCTCCATGCTGGATGGTGTCATCTCCTGGCTTTCCATGCATGCCGGAAAATATTTTATGGATGGAGAACTTCCCAAGAGAGGAGAGGTGCTCCTCGGAGGAAGATATGCCTGTTATCATGTTTACCAAACGAAAGACCAACGGTATATGTCTCTGGGAGCATTGGAGCCAAAGTTCTGGAAAAATTTCTGTGAAACCGTAGGACGGAGAGACCTGATTGATAAGCAGTATGTGGAGGGAGAAGAAAGGGACCGTTTAATCTCGGAAGTTCAAAATATTATTGAAACCAAGGCGCAGAATGAATGGATCGACATTTTCAGGAATGCAGATGCCTGCTGTGAACCCGTTTTAGATCTCAAAGAGGTCTTCCATCATCCTCATGTGCTACACCGGCAAATGGTGAAGGAGATCCAGCATCCTGTCGAGGGTGAATTCCGGGCAATCGGAAACCCAATTAAATCGTCACAATTTCGATTCAAGCTTCAAACCCCCCCTCCGAGATATGGTGAACATACAATTGAGGTTCTCCGAGCAATAGGTTATTCTGAAGGGGAGATCCAACGCTTCAAGGAAGTGGGAGCAATCTAAGGGGCGAAGCCTCTCAATGGAGTAATGGAGTATTGGAGTAATGGAATGATGGGTTTCCAAGAAATTAGACTTCTTATATTCTAACTTCAGCATTACTCCATCACTCCAACATTCCATCATTCCAGATGATTATTGCATATGGCTAAAATTGAAATTGACAGGGAACGTTGTAAAGGGTGCGGGCTCTGTACGATCTCCTGTCCCAAGGGACTGATTCGGATTGGGGATGAGATCAATCGCCAGGGATATTTCTTTGTGGTTTGCGATGATCATGAAACATGCACGGGCTGCGCCATCTGTGGAGAGATCTGTCCGGATGTAGCCATTCGAGTTTGGAGATAGACCGTTAAGAAATCATTGAACATTGCAAATTGAAAGATGGAAAATGGAATTTCGTGGAGAAAAGGCTTAAGAGTATATGGATCAAAATCCTGAAAAAATATTGGTGAAGGGAAACGAAGCCATTGCCATGGCTGCCATTGATTCGGGATGTCTCCTCTATTTCGGATATCCGATCACCCCCCAAAACGACATTCCGGAGTATCTTTCAAAACACCTGCCTCCGTTGGGCGGAGAGTTCATCCAAGCAGAGAGTGAAATCGCCTCTATCAATTTACTCTTAGGGGCTTCTGCCACTGGAGCCAGGGCCATGACCTCCTCCTCCAGCCCGGGAATCTCCCTTATGCAGGAAGGGATTTCTTACATGGCCGGCAGTGAACTTCCGGCCTTGATTGTCAATATTTCGAGAAGCGGACCAGGATTGGGAGGAATTTCGGCTTCTCAGGGCGATTATTTCCAAGCAACCCGTGGAGGAGGACATGGAGACTACCGAATGATCGTCCTCGCGCCTTCCACAGTTCAAGAGATGTATGATTTGACCTGCCTAGCCTTTGACCTGTCGGACAAATATCGGAACCCCGCCATGATTCTGGGAGACGCTCTTATTGGGCAGATGAAGGAACCTCTTGTCCGAAAGAAATGTGAACCCATGGTCCTTCCGCCAAAGGACTGGGCTCTCACAGGAGCGCAAGGGAGAAAACCCAATCGGCTCAAATCGCTCTATCTCCAGGAGGGGGAACTTTCAGAACACAATTGGAAACTTCATCAGAAATATGAGCAGATGAGAAAAGAAGAGATTCGTTTCGAAAGTTTTCTGGTTGAAGAGGCTCACCTCATCGTTGCAGCATTCGGAAGTATGGCAAGGGTCTCAAAAACCGCGGTCGAGTTAGCGAGGGAAGAAGGCATGAAGGTTGGACTCTTTCGACCTATCACCCTCTTCCCCTTTCCAGACAAAACCCTTTTCAATCTCTCGAAGAAGGCTAAACTGTTCTTAACCGTTGAATTGAATACAGGGCAGATGGTGGAAGATGTAAGGCTTTCGGTAGATCGGGATGCCGAGGTCTATTTTTACGGAAGACCTCCAGGCTCTCTCCCCTCTCCGGAAGAAGTGTTGGAAGAGATCAAGAAATACTACCACTAATTGCAGATGTCAGATTGCAAATTTCAAATTGAAAAATCTGAAATCTAAAATCTGAAATTTGAAATGAGGTTATTATGGATCTTGTTTTTAAACGTCCCGAATGCTTAATTGATATTCCCTTCCATTTCTGTCCCGGATGTCATCATGGGATCGCTCATCGATTGGTGGCAGAGGCCATCGACTATTTCAAGATTAGAGAAAAGACAATCGGGGTCGCCTCGGTAGGCTGTTCCGTCTTTATGTATGATTACTTCAATGTCGATGTCTTGGAGGCACCGCACGGAAGGGCGTCTGCAGTAGCCTCCGGAGTTAAAAGGGCCAGAAAGGACCGTATCGTCTTCACCTACCAGGGAGATGGAGATCTGGCAGCCATTGGTATCGCAGAGGGGATCCATACGGCCAATCGTGGTGAAAACATCACCATCATTTTTGCTAACAACGGGATATACGGAATGACCGGAGGACAAATGGCCCCCACCACGCTTCTTGGACAGAAGACAACCACGAGCCCCTATGGAAGGGATTTTACCTATGATGGTTATCCTATTCGAATGGCAGAGATGCTCGCCACGTTAGAAGGAAGCGCCTTTGTAGCTAGGGTCGCGGTGAACAATCCTGCCAATCTGATGAAAGCCAAAAAAGCAATTCGCAAGGCCTTCCAGGTGCAGATAGAGGAGATGGGTTTCTCTTTTGTTGAGGTATTGTTGTCCTGCCCTACCAACTGGGGGTTACCAGCCCTGGAGGCTAATCGCCGGGTCGAAGAAGAGATGATTCCTTACTTTCCTTTGGGCATTTTTAAAGAACGCAAAATGGCAGACTACCTGTGATGAACCCCCTCACCTCGCCCTCTCCCCTGAGAGAACAGGGGAAGGACGAGGATGAGGGGTATTTAGCATACATGGATATGGCCAAAGATCGTTTTTATTATGACGTCATCATCGCCGGTTTCGGCGGCCAGGGAGTGATGGTCATCGGAAACCTCCTCGCCTATGCTGCCATGAAGGAAGGTAAACATGTTACTTACCTCCCTGTTTACGGTGTCGAGATGAGAGGAGGAACGGCGAACTGCACGATTGTGGTTTCCTCACACGAAATTGGATCCCCAGTCGTGGGAAGGCCCCGTGCCGCTATTGTCATGAATCTTCCCTCTCTGATAAAATATGAGCCCCAAGTGCTTCCGAAGGGACTGCTGTTGGTCAATACGTCTCTCATCGATCTGAAAGAGACTTCCAGGAAGGACATTGAGCTTCTTCCCGTTCCCGTCAATGAGATCGCCATCCAAAATGGAAACCCTAAGATGGCAAATATGGTGGCGCTGGGCGCCTTTGTTGAAAAGACAAGACTAGTGAAAATGGACTTTTTGTTTCAGTCATTCGAAAAAGTATTGGATGAACGTTACCATTCTCTCATTCCCTCGAATATCAGGGCGGTCGAGGTTGGAGCTGAATTTGTGAAGTCTCTTTGATAGGGCCTGCCCTGTGGAGTAGTGAAACGTACTCCACGGGGTGAAGGGGAAGGAAGAATCATGGAAGAAGAAATAAAAGAGTTTGAAGAGGTCCGTGTCGGAGAAAAGATTAAGGCCTTGCGAGAGCAGAAGGGGCTCTCTTTAAAAGAGGTGGCAGATTTGACAGGATTCTCAACGGCCCTGCTCTCTCAGATGGAAAACCATCTCGTCTCGCCTTCTCTTGGAACCATCATCAAACTGGCCAGGGCATTTAGTGTAAAGGTAGGTGATTTCTTGGGCGAGACAGAAGGAGAACCCTTCACCATTGTGAGGAAAGATGAGAGGAAAAAAGTCTCCCGTTTCGCTTCCAAGGAGGGAGTGAAATATGGCTATTCTTACGAGTCTTTGGGCTTTGAGAAAAAGGACCGCCACATGGAACCCTTCATTGTGACTCTGGAACCCGCCACCGTGAAGACCTCCAAAACCTCCGTCCATGAGGGTGAAGAATTCATTTTCGTCCTAGAAGGAGAGATGGAGGTAATTCTGGGAAACCATACAGACGTTCTTTACCCGGGGGATTCTATCTATTACGATTCGACCATTCCTCATCGTGTCCAGTGCCACCAGGACAAGGTAACAAGAATTTTGGCTGTACTTTATGCATCGAGCACATAATCTGCCCTTCCCTTCGTAAAGAAGGGAGAGGGCGAATTATTTTCAGATTTCAGATCGAAAAACTCATTCCAACCATTTCAGGATCCAAAAATGAAAAAGATCTCTCTTTCCCTTTTTGTTTTTTCTATTTTTGTCATAACATTTCCTGAAATAGGACTGAGCCAGCGCGCCCTGGACGTGGGAGCATTAATCCCCTTCACCGGCAGGTGGGGAGATTCGGGCAGGGAGTGTGCAAAGGGCATGTTGGATGCCGGAAAATGGCTCAACCAGCGCGGAGGGGTCTACGGAAGGAGGTTACAGATTTCCCTTATTGACGATACCTCCCAAGCTGCGGAGACAGTCGCTGCTTTCCGGAAATTGAACGAAGCAGACCGCGTCCTTCTCCTTTACACATCCAGTACCATCGAATCCCTACCCTTATCAGTTCTTTCCCTTCCCATTTGGCCAACCCTGGTAAATATCCTTATATCTTCTCGATCACCCCAACTCCACTTGATCTGTCAAAAATTGCTATGAGGTTTATCTCTGAGAGATCGGAATTCAAAATGAAAAAACCCAAAGTCGTCTTCGTCGGATCTGCTGATCATCACGGCAAACATTTATTAGAAGATGTGAAAGGTTTTGCCAAAACCATAGGAATCGATATTGGACCGGATTTCCTCATTTCCGATCCGTCTTCGGCGAAGAGTATTTTAGCGGCTCTTGAAGCGATGAAATCCTATAAGCCTGACTTTGCCTATTTGAGCCTCTCTTCAAAAGAGGCCTCATGGCTGCTAAAAGAAGCCAAGGCAATGGGTCTTCCGACCAAATGGATCTGCAGCATGAGGGCCTTTGACGAAAATCTTGCTGCTTTCGATGGAGTTCTTGGAGTGCAACCTATCTCCCCGTTCGGTGAAGACATCCCCGGAATGGCTGAAATCAAAGAAGCCCATCGGAGATGGCATCCCTATGATTCTCATACCCTTTCCTATGTGGAAGGGTGGGCCACCGTTCAGGTGATCGCTGAGGCGATGGGGAGAGCGCTCCCAGAATACATGCTCTCCCGTGAAAGGGTGAAAGGGGTATTGGAAGGTTTCAAGGATTACGTCACCGGAGGTCTCGTCCCCCCTGTCACCATCACGCCCAAAGATCATCGACCCAGTGTCGAATCAAGAATCTTCGTTGTCAAAGACGGAAAGCTTTCACGCCAAACCAGCTTTATCTTCATCGCCAGGTAAGGAACATTGTTCTTGACAAAAATCATTGATAAGAGTAAAAAATAGACGGGTTTACCCACCATGGTGGGGAAAATTCTTTTCCTGTTGAAAGGAGGTAAGGCTATGAAGAGACTATTTTTATGTCTATTAGCAGGAGTCTTCTTATTCGCTTTCGGATTTCATGCCCAAGCAGCAGAAAAACCGATTGTTCTCGGAGCCCCCCTCTCAACGGCCTTTTTGTATGGCTGGGATGCAGAGAGGGCAATCAAGCTAGCTGTGGAGGAGATCAATGCCAAAGGAGGTGTGAAAGTCGGTAAAGTTAAGAGACCATTCGCAGTGGAGGTCATTGATACCCGTGACCTCGAACCCGGGGTGCCAACCAGTGATGCTTTATTGGTCGTTGAAAAACTCATCTTGGAAAAAAATGCTGATTTCATCGTAGGTGGCCCTGTGCGGTCTGAGGCAGCCCTTGCAGCGATGGATCTACTATCCAAGTACAAAAAGATCTCGATGCTGTCAACAGGAGTTTTAACACCGGCGTATCATGCGCGAGTAGCAAAGGAATATGATAAATTTAAGTATTGTTTCAGAATTTCAGGAGAAGTCGTCTGGATGGTGAAAGGAGAGTTCATTCCGTGCTTGATGGGGATCAAAGAAAAATACAAACTTAACAGGCTTTTCATCATGATCCAGGATGTAGCCCATGCCCGAGCAGGAGGGGGCCTCGTTGATAAAATGGCAAAAGCGGGGGGATGGGAGGTTCTGGGCACAGAGATTTTCCCAACGGGAACGACAGACTATTCTGTGGGGCTGATGAAGGCCAAAAAGGAAAATGCGCAAGTGATCCTCATCTGGATGGATATGCCTGAGACTTCCATCCTCTTAAAGCAATGGTATGATATGAAAGTACCTGCAATTCCTTATGGTACAATCATCTCTGCTGCTGAGGAACCTGGTTTTTGGAAGGCTACAGAGGGAAAAGGTGAATACGCCTTGGCCAGTGTCGTCAATGCGGGAAATGCCCCATCGAAGGCAACTCCCTGGACGATGAAGTTCGTTGAAGCTTATCAAAAAAAATGGGGATTGGAGCCTGAAGGTTATGGGACTTCTTCCAGCTATATGGCCGTTTACGTTCTAAAAGATGCCATTGAGAGGGCGGGTTCTCTTAAACCGGATGCCGTCATAGCAGCCCTTGAGAAGACGGACATGATGGGAGTCTATGGGAGAATAAAGTTTGATCCGAAAAGCCATCAGGTTATCCCAAGCATAGATCCAAATGAAGGGGCTGTGGGAACGATCTTTCAATGGCAAGCAGGGAAGCGGGTCGTCGTTTTCCCACCTAAAATTGCAATGGGTGAGGTCAAACTTCCCCCCTGGATGAAGAAGTAGGCGAAAGGTATTTTTAATTCAAACGGAGAGGGGGCGGGGGAGACCCCTCCCCCTTTTTCTTAAGAATGGAATGATGGAGTAATGGAATACTGGAGTAACGGATTCGTATGAATTTTGACATTTGAACTTTCAGATTTAGTCTTCTTTCATTTGACATTACTCCAGCACTCCATTACTCCAATTCTCGAATATCCTTTTAATCATGGATATCCTCATCTATATCCTCATCTACGGAATCATTAATAGTTTTTCCCTTGCCTTGTGGGCTATCGGGTTCACCCTGGTCTATGGAATCAGCCGGCTCCCCAATTTTGCCCATGGTGCCTTATATGTCATCACAGGATTTCTTGTCTGGTGGTTCCTCAATAAACTTCATCTAAATTATTTTGTTGCCATCCCACTTGCCTTGGTCCTAATGGGCGTGGTGGGTGCAGCCATTTATCGATTTGTTCTGATCCGGGTGAGAGGCATGGCCACTTCTGAGATTATCGCCACCTATGCTCTGGGACTAGCTGTTCTCGAATTCCTTCGTTGGAGAGGATACAGAGGAATGACCTACACGCTTCCTGTTTTCTTTGAAGGCAGCAGAAATATAGGGGGGGTCCCCGTTGACCTTCAGAGGATTATTGTCATAGGAATAGGGATTGTCGTCGTTTGTTTCATGTGGCTCTTCACCCACTTCAACAAGACCGGCCTAGCATTGAGAGGAATGGCACAGGATGAACATGCTGCCATGATGCTCGGAATAGATTCGGACTGGATGGCCGTGATTGCCATGGGCATGGGGTCTATTTTGGCCGGGCTCTCTGCGATCGCCTTACTCCCTTTAGGCAACATTGTTGTGGAGGCGGGTTACAGTGTGCTGATCCTTTCGATTGCCGTATGCATTGTGGGTGGATTAGGAAGTTGGGTGGGAGCGATCCTCGCCGCCTTTATCATTGGGTTCCTCCAAATCATTGCCGCCTACATCCAGTCCCATTTCCAGATGGTCGTGGCGCTCCTTGCGATTATCATCACTCTTATCCTAAGACCTTCCGGACTCTTTGGCAGGCAGAAGGAATTGGAGGAAAGGGTTTAGGAGTTAAAAATTAAGAGTTAAAAGTTGAAAGTTAAAAAATATGATTCGCATTTAAAATTCAAAAGAATTCACCCGGGAAGACGCGTTGGATAAAGTAGAAAGGCGTAAGGAAAGATTAGACAGGGGCATCAAGGTTCGAACTGAGGGGATTTATGCTGTCTCTTCCTTGCAGGAGGTGAGTTACCTTGTTCTTCCGAGACTGGTTTTAATTGTAGGTCTTCTTATCCTTCCCTTTCTCATGCCGAACCTCTATTGGAATAGTGTCATCTGCACGGTGGGTATATATGCCTTACTAGCCCTTGGGTTTGACTTCTTAGCCCATTTTGTAGGCCTGGTCTCCCTGGGAGGCGCCTTCTTTATCGGGGTGGGTGGATATACTGCGGCCATCCTCAATAAATCCTTGGGCCTCTCTCCTGTTTTCACCATTCCCATGGCCACCCTGGGTGGAGCTATTATTTGTACCCTTCTTCTTCTTCCTGCTCTTCCCCTCAGAGGAGTTTACTTTGCCATTGTGACCCTTATGTACCCCCTGGCTCTCAAGGAAATCATTGTCGCACTGAATATCCTGGGGGGAACAGATGGTATCCTTGGCGTGGCCGGTTTTCCCAATATATGGATTGAACAGTATCTCATCATATTGATTGTGATATTTGCTTTGTTTGGTTTAAGGAGATTAGTGAATGAGGATATTGGACTCGTCTTTCGGGGAGTCAAGGATAATGATCAGTCTGTCAGAGCCTCTGGATTGAGCATCACGCTGTACAAGGCGATTGCCGTCTTTATCGCATCCGGGCTTGGTTCTCTCGGAGGAGCCTATCTTTCTCATAAACATATGTGGTCAGGAATATCACAGTTCGCCCTCGACTTCTCAGTCCTTCCCATTGCTGCCACTGTCATCGGTGGAGGAGGAACGCTGGTAGGTCCTGTATTGGGTTGTTTCTTCTTGGTTCCCATCTCAGAATTTCTGCGAGCCTTTGGAACGTTGAGAATCGTTTTCTATTCCGTGATCCTGACGGCGTTCATCATGTTCCGGAGTGAAGGTTTCATGGTATACGCCCAGCGCAAATACCATCAGTTTCAAAGGTGGGTAAAGGTATGAGGGGAGATCGAATTCTCCAGGTGACAGAGGTCTCCAAGTCTTTCGGCGGCGTCCAGGCACTGCTGAACGTGAGTTTTGCCGTCCATAAAGGCGAGGTCTTTGGGATCATTGGTCCCAATGGATCAGGGAAGACAACTCTGATCAATTGTATCACCGGTTTTATCAAGATGGATTCTGGCAAGGTCCTCTACAGAGACAAGGATATTAGTAACAAGGACCCGAATAAGATTGCCAATCTTGGCCTCACAAGGACTTTCCAGATAATGAGGCCCTACTACAGTCTGCCCGCTTATAAAAACTTGGTCATTCCGCTCTTTTCACCAAGGGCAAGGAAAGCCGGCGGATGGAGGGGAGGAGGCAAACTCGGGGATCGAGAAACGGTGAGTATCGATATCCTGGAGGAGATCGGCTTCGAACGTGATTCTTTTGTTCCTTATAAATTGGCATCGAGCTTGCCGACGGGCTATCTGAAGCGCCTTGAGCTGGCTCGGTGCCTTGCCCTAAGGCCTGATATCATCTTGTGCGATGAGGTCTTTTCGGGACTCAGCATGAGTGAAATTGCTAGCATGGTCCCTCTCATCGAAAAGTTACAGATGGATGGAATTACGCTGGTGATGATCGAGCACCGGTTGAGAGAGCTTTTCCGAGTAGCCAATCGGGTTATGGTCATGAATTTTGGCGAAAAGCTTACAGAAGGCATTCCAGAGGACGTCATGAACGACGACAAGGTCAAACAGGCTTACCTCGGATCAGAGAAGTTACTCGATTATACCTTTGAGGGGTAGTAACATCAAATGAATAGCTTGGAAGAGGAGCTAACTTTTACACGCTTCGATCGGATGTGTGAGAAGTATCCTGATCAGTCAGCCATTATTTATCTCGGGGAAAGTCTCTCTTATAGCCGCCTGAAAAATCTCATTGATCGCTTTGCCACATCTTTAGTTCAGCTGGGGATTAGCAAGGGCGATAAAGTAATGCTCTATATCTCAAATTCTGCCCAGTGGGTCATTTCATTTTTTGCGATTCAAAAGATTGGAGCCGTGGCGATCCCCATCCCTCCTATCTATACCTCCTTTGAAATCGAATATATGATCAACGACTCTGGAGCGGAAACGATCATCTGCCTGGATACGAATTTCGGTTACGTCAAGGAAATATTGCCTAAGACCTGTCTAAAAAGAGCCATTGTCACAAATCTGGTCGATCTGCTTCCTTTATGGAAACGAGCCGTAGGTTTCCTCTTCGACAAAATCCCATGGGGAACGGTTGATAAGGATAAGAATATCTATTCATTTAAAAATCTACTCAAAAATCCACCTCAGAAAATCAATGTACAAATCGACCCGTGGAACGATCTGGCTTATATCCTGTATACGGGTGGTACCACCGGTTTTCCCAAAGGAGTTCCCGGCAATCATATCGGCATGACGTCCTACGTGAATGACATCACGGAAGATGTGGCAGGAGGATATCTTAAGGAAGGCGGAGATACCTATATTGCGATCAATCCTCTTTTTCACATCATGGCTCTCGGACTTTTTACAGCCATCGGCCTCAATTGTGGCAATACCACAGTCATCATGCCTGTTCCACAGGTCGATGCCATCTTACGGGCGATACAGAAATATAAAACAAGATGGCTTCTGGGAGTTCCTGCCCTCTATCGAATGATTCTAGAAAACGACCGTTTAGACCAATACGACCTGAGTTCCCTCCGATACTGTTATTGCGGAGGGGATGTTCTTCCTATTGAGGTCTTCAAGCGATGGAAAGAACTTTTTGGACTCTCTATCTATCAGGTCTATGGATCAACAGAAGCAGGACACGTCACCTATTCCCGTTTAGATAGAGACCCTGAGCTCATGTCCATCGGTCTCCCCTTAAAGACCAGGCAATGTAAAATCGTTGATCCAGATACCTTTGAACCAGTGCCCGTGGGTGAGACAGGCGAGTTGGTAGTCACATCGGACTATGCCGTTAAGCACTACTGGAATAAGCCAGAGGAAACTGCAAGATCCTATGTAGAAATGGATGGTAAAGTCTATTATCTCTATTATCGAATGGGAGACTATGTAAAACAGGATGATAAGGGAGAGATTTATTACATTGAGAGGTCGGCAGATATCATCAAATACAAGGCTTATAGAGTTTCCGCTTCTGAAATTGAAGCGGTCCTTCAAGACCATCCGACGGTTATCGGTGCCTGTGTGGTGGGGGTTTCCGATCCCAAGGTGGGGGAACGGATTAAAGCTATGGTCGTCCTCAAAGAAGATGCCAGGGGAGTGGATGCCTCTGAGTTGATCCGGTGGTGCCGTGAGAGGCTTGCCCCCTATAAAATCCCGCAATATATAGAATTCCGGGATATGCTTCCAAAATCTAAGGTTGGAAAACTGCTGAGACGCGAAATCCGGGAAGAAGAACGCAGGAAAATAACGAAAGAGAAAAAACCTGTGTGATCAGGAGAACACGAACTCTTTTTCAGGACTCTCCAATTGTTTGATTGACAAATCGTCCATTTCCTGCTAGAGAAATTAGTCATAAGCCCAATCCGATAAAGCCAAACCCTTCGTGAGGGGGGAACGCTTCGGTTCTTCCGGGAAGATGACCGAGCTGCCAAAGAATGGATTTTGGGTAGTCCGGCTTTTTTTGTAAACACGGTTCAGTGAAACATTAAAAGAATCGGTTGTTTTGGCTAAATTAATGAGAAAAGAGTTTCAACTATGATAGCTTACGAGTTCTACCGGCGCGATGAAAAAGGAAACAATCATTTTATTTGGATACTCCCAGAGAGGAGAAAAAATCCAAAAAGAATTACCCAGGAATCCATCATGAATTGGGGGAAAAAAGCCGTCGTTGATAATACAGAAGGCAAAGACATCTTTTTCATTCGGGTAGAATTAGACGAGGGGCAGGTAGAATCTCGCGGGGTGATCCCTTTTTCGGAACTCAGGAAAAAATTTAAAAGATATCTAAGATGAAAAAAGATATCTTGGTTATAAGATCCTTTGTTGCTTCTGATAAATACATTTCCTTTCAATAACTTTCTTACCCCAATCCACAATAGATGTTGATTAGCTGTGGAATTATGCTCGCCCGGTCTTGAATCATGCGCTTTCCAGCGGTTTGCTTAAGAACGAAGCACGTCTAAGCTTCGAAATCTCTTAGTAAACTACAATATTTTAATTTTCCCTGAAACATTTGACCCCTTCCATTCGCTTTGATACGGAAGCATTGTCTTAGTCTGAGCGGACTTTGGGGGACTATCCAAAAAATCTGTACCGCTTATATCGGAGATAGTGTTCGGCGATGAAATTGAGCGGCTTCTTTGCCTTTGGGAAGTCTTCATGAAGGGTCCAGAAAACCTCGGACAAGTCCAGCTCTCTTGCTGATGGATGTTCCGCAGCCAGTTTGTAGAATTTCCGGCCTTCTTCTTCGTAGTCCTCCGGACTCATCCTCACCTTTCCACGAAATTGAGGCCTGAGTTGTCCTGAGAAGGGATAGCGGTAATCACATTCGGCATAGTCTGGGAATATGCCAAGAATGAATAGGCAGATGTCGGCAATTCTTTTATAAAAGCCGAGCCTGTACTCATCTTCTACCTCATCGCATAAAGCCTTGAGGCTGAACATATCCAGGTCATTGAATCGGATTTTCTCAAAGATGTGCTTTCCTATCTGGATCGAAAAGGCATAAGTCTCAATTCGGGTAAAGGATGAAAGCATATCAGCCAAATAGTCCAAGAGAAACTCCTTTCCTAGAAACTCCACAACATCTTTCGTGTCAAAAACCGGAATTTTTGTCATTCCGGTTTTTTCCATGGTGTAGCTTACGTCTTTCAGATCTCTGGCTACTTTTCTGAGAAGGATCTCAAAGAGGAGGGTTGGCGAGATTCTAAGGAATATTTCTTCTTCACCCATCAGTCTCCTGAATACCTTTTCATCGTCAACAAATGTATTCCTGAACTTCTCGTCCTCCCGGATAACCTGTTTGAGCTTAGGTTTATCTATAACTCCAGGCGATGCGGTTTCCACCAGAAAGTCAAGATCCTTGTCAGACAGTCTCAAACTTCTAAATCTTGACCGAGGCATTTCGCCCACTCCTTTTACTTATCTTAAATTTTAAATGGCCGAAGAGATATTGGCAAGAATTCAATACATCTCTTTATGCCATCATGTATAATTAGTTTAAGAGGTAGCCTCTCATGCTATTTCTCAAGAACCTTGTAGAGATTTCAGAAACGGTCTCCGCCACTACCAAGAAGAAAGAGAAGGCCTCCCTTCTTGCCCATTTCCTTCGTGAAGCAAAGGAGAAAGATATCTTCTTGCTGGCCTTTTATCTTTCAGGAGAGTTGCCACAAGGCCGTCTTGGGGTTGGGTGGGCAATGCTTCAGGAGGCTTCAAAAGAATCCTCATTCCACTCCAATCCGGTCAGCCTGATTGACCTGGATCGCTATTTTGACATCATTGCCGAAGAGAAAGGCCCCGGGTCTTCACGGAAAAAAATACAAATCCTCACGGAGGTTTTCTCTCGCTCCGATGAGAAAGAGAAGGAGTTTCTTGTAAAGCTGATCATGGGTGAGATTCGACAGGGAGCTCTCGAAGGGCTGGTTCTTGAGGCCGTCGCCCGGGCCTCTTCTCTTTCTGCGGATCGCCTTCAGCGGTCATTTATGTTTTCCGGAAATATCGGTGAAGTGGCAAGGACGGCAATGGAAGAAGGGGCTTCAGGCCTCTCACGGTTTCAACCATCCCTCTTTCATCCGATTTCTCCTATGCTCGCAAGTCCTGTTGAAAGGGAGGAGGAGGCTATTGAACGTCTGGGAGAAGCGGGCTGGGAATACAAGATTGATGGCGCGCGCATACAGGTTCACAAAGATGGAGAGGAGATTCGGATCTTCACTCGCCACCTGAAAGAGGTCACAGAGAGTATCCCCGAGGTCGTTGACTTGGCAAAAAAATTTCCAATGGATAAGGCCATTTTCGAGGGAGAAGCCATTGCCCTCCGTGAGGATAGTAAACCCCTTCCCTTTCAGACTACCATGCGCAGATTTGGCCGAGTAAAGAATGTGGACAGAATGCGAGGAGAGATCCCCCTCAGACCATTCTTCTTCGACCTACTCTATCTTGACGGAGGATCCCTTCTTGAGACCTCATATCAAGAAAGGTCCACGCAGCTCTCGGAAAGACTCAAGCCTCAGTATCTCATTCCCCGCATCATTACAGCTGAAGCCAAAAAGGTCCAGGACCTTCTCATCCAGAGTTTGAAAGCAGGACATGAAGGTCTTATGGCAAAAGGACTCGAGTCACCTTATGTTGCAGGCCAGAGGGGTTTCTCTTGGCTGAAGATAAAACCAGCCCAGACCCTTGACTTGGTTGTTTTGGCGGCCGAGTGGGGCCATGGAAGAAGGACGGGACTTTTGAGTAACCTTCACCTCGGAGCAAAAGATAAGGAGTCCGGAGAATTTGTCATGCTCGGAAAAACTTTTAAAGGATTAACCGACGAGATGCTCCGTTGGCAGACAAAGAAACTTCTGGAACTTGAAACCGAACGCGATGAATGGACGGTCTACGTAAAGCCTGAATTGGTCATAGAGATCGCCTTTAACGACATCCAGGAAAGTCCCCACTATCCTGGTGGTTTGGCTTTGAGGTTTGCTAGGGTGAAGCGCTTTCGGCAAGACAAATCTCCTCTTGAAACTGACACCTTCCAAAAGATAAGAGCGATCTTTGAGTCATCGCGGAAGTGAATCACAACCCAAAATAGGCGGATTTCACATCGGGATTGTCCATTAATTCCCGGGAGGTTCCTTCCAGAACGGCTCCCCCATTCTCAAGGACATACCCATGGTGAATGATGGGCAGAATGGGTCGGGCATATTGTTCCGAGATTAAGATCGTAATCCGGGTTTGTTGATTGATGTCACGGATGGCTCGAGCGAGCATGGCCTCCATGAGAGGGCTTAGTCCGAGCAGCGGTTCATCCAGGAGAAGCAGCTTCGGTTGCGCCATCAGAGACCTTCCAATGGCAAGCATCTGCTGTTCTCCTCCGCTGAGGAATCCACCTTCTCTGTTCTTCAGGTTTGTCAAAGCCGGGAAAATGGTAAATACATAGTCCAGTGTCTTTTTTGCCTGGGCCTTCGTGGCTAAATAGCCTCCTATCTTCAGATTCTCCAGCGCACTGCTCTCAGGAAAGATCCTCCGTCTTTCGGGACAGAGGATAATCCCTTTTTTCGCCCTTTCGCTGGGCTTCATATGGGTGATATCCGTCTCCTCAAAAAAGATACTCCCCAGGACAGTGATCCTTTCTCCCCCTTTCATTTCCTCTTTTTTCTTTACATCTAAAATGATCCCAGAAATCGTATACATCAATGTGGACTTGCCTGCACTGTTGGCACCAAAAACCCCCGTTACTTTCGCGTACTGACACTTCATATTGATATTATTGATCGCAATAGCATTCTCATAGAATACCATGAGGTTCTTGACTTCTAACATATTCCTGTCTCCATTCCGTGCCCTTTTTTTCCTTCTTATATTAAATGTTGAGTTTATATCACGAGTAAGAGATTTAAGTCAACCTAACATCGATCTGTTTTGACAAAGGGGTAGACAAAATTATTGTATCACGTATCAAAATTTGAAATTCCCAAAAAGGAGGTGTTCTACGTCTATTGATGTGATGCTTTCTCGGGGGGAGATTTCTCTTCGCGAAGAGTTTAAGGCCTTTATAGATTGGACCTCTCTATCATTCTCAGAATGGATAAGGAAGACGAAGGGGATTACCGCCTTTATCGCCGAACGGAAACACGGCGTATAGGTGGCGGAGCAGTTTGACCTGATGGGATGGCGAGGCACGGGTGCCTCCCATCTTCTGCTTAAGGTTGAACGATGATGGTTCACTCGAAGTCACCAATGAAGAGGCTTGTTTTGGATGCCGTAAAAGTGAGGATGTATGTCCTGAGGAGGCCATTTCAATCAGGGATATTGTGCCTTAACTCACAAGCAGAGATTTTTAACTTATTGAAATTAAAAATTAATTATTAGCTCGATCCAGGTTACGTAAACTGATAATTTTTTTCTTGACAAAAAAATGTGGTTCTGCTAATTAAGTTACAAATTTCTGGCTGTTGTTTTTTTTCATCTCTTATTCATCCCCAATTTATCGATATCAGGAAAACTTAATGGCTGAGAGGATGGCGGGAATCTCCAGCAATAAAAGGGACAAATTTCATTTGAGGGCTCAGCATTTTCATCTTCCAAAGCGAACCACCGAACCTTATGCCCTCTCTTCACATTCCACCCAATTGCTTCACTTGCAATTGCCTTAATCTTAGAGCATACGTTCGGGCGAATCAGGGAGACTATTTTGAAGAAAGGAGTTCTTAATGGCCGTCACCAATGAGGTTCAACTTAAAGTCAATAACCTCCATATGGCATTCGGAGGTGTCCAAGCCCTGATGGACGTAAGTTTTGAAGTGAAAAAAGGCGAGATCTTTTCCATCATTGGCCCAAATGGTGCCGGGAAAACGGTTCTCCTTAACTGCATTAATGGTCTCTACCATCCCCAAAGAGGGCAAATCAATTTTGAAGGGAAAGAGATTATCAGGACGAAGCCCTATCAGAGAGCAAAGATGGGGATTTCAAGGACATTCCAAAAACTTGAGCTATTTAAGGGGGCAACCGTGCTCGATAACATCCGGCTCGGTCGCCATATTCATCTCAAATCAGGATTGGTCAGTAGTTCCTTTTATTTCGGAAAAACAGCCCGGGAGGAGATCGAACACCGGGATTTTATTGAAAGAGAAATTATTGATCTCCTGGAAATAGAACATATCCGAGATAAGATGGTTGGGATGCTTCCCTATGGACTTCAGAAGCGGGTCGAATTGGCAAGGGCATTAGCCCTTAATCCGAAGGTCATTCTATTGGATGAGCCTCTTGCGGGTCTGAACTTAGAAGAAGTTGAGGATATGGCTCGATTTATTTTGGACATTAATGAAGAGGAACGATGGCAGACGACTTGTGTTCTCGTTGAACACGATATGGGTGTGGTGATGGATATTTCCCATCGGGTCATGGCTCTCAACTTCGGTGAGAAGATCGCAGAAGGGACCCCTCCTGAGGTTCAGAACAACCCACAAGTGATAAAGGCCTATTTAGGTGAGGCGGAGGAGCTTTATGTCACACGTCGGTAGTTGGAAGGAAATCGAGATTACGAAAGATTTAACTATCCCCAAACTATTCTTACAATCGGCTAAAAAATACTGGGATAAAAAGGTGGCCATGAGGGAGAAGGAATTCGGAATCTGGATCCCCATCACCTGGAAACAGTACTACGAAAATGTAAAAAAGATTGCTCTGGGAATGGTCTCTTTGGGTTTGGAGAGAGGGGACAAGGTGGCCATGATCGGTGACAATCGACCCGAGGCCCTCTGGGTAGAGATGGCTGCCATGTGCAACGGCGCTGTGGGGGTTTGGCTTTTTCAGGACTCTCTGATAGACGAAGTCCAATACATCATCGACCATTCCGATGCCAAATTGATGGTGGGTGAAGGCCAGGAAGAGGTTGATAAGTGTCTCATGATTAAAGACAAGTGCCCAAAGCTGAAGAAAATGCTATGGGATGATCCCAAAGGAATGAGGGCTTATGATGATCCTATTCTTATCAGCATTAAAGAGGTAATGAAGATTGGAGAAGAGGTCGACAAAAAAGAACCTGGTCTCTTTGAAGATATGATCATGAAAGGGAAAGGCGATGAGATCTGCCTCCTCTTTTATACTTCAGGGACTACTGCGCTTCCTAAGGGGGCCCTCCTCACCCATTATAATATGTTAACCATGGGTCTCAATTTGATGCGGGTGGACGCTTATTTTGAAACGGACGATTTTGTGTCCTACCTTCCTTTTGCATGGATTGGAGAACAGATGATGTCGATCTCCTGTGGAATTCAGGCCGGTTTTACCCTCAATTTCCCGGAAGAGCCTGAAACCGCCCAGGAGAACATCCGTGAAATTGGCCCCCATGTGATGTTCGCTCCTCCTCGTATCTATGAACAGATGGTTCGAAATGTCCAGGTCAAATATCTCGATTCCACCTGGTCAAAACGAAAAGCTTATGAGCTGGCAATGAAGACCGGTTATCATGTGGCGGATCTGAAATTCTCAAAGAGGTCCGTTCCCTTCTACTGGAAAGCTCTTAATTATCTTGCTTATCTGGGAGTCCACAAAAAATTGAAAGATCATTTGGGGCTTTCAAGGATCCGAGACACTTATACTGGAGGAGCGGCCATGGGACCTGACCATTTTCGCTTCTTCCATGCTCTTGGGGTGAACCTGAAACAGATCTATGGCCAGACAGAAATTGCCGGCATCTCTGTGCTTCATCGTGATGGTGATATTAAGTTCGACACCGTGGGTATACCCATTCCAGAGACAGAGGTAAAAATCACACCGGATGGAGAGATTATCTCCAAGAGCCCTTCCGTCTTCATGGGTTATTACAAAATGTCGGAGGAGACATCGAAAACACTCCGGGATGGATGGCTCCATTCCGGAGACACAGGTTTCATCGATACGGACGGTCATTTGGTCGTTTTTGACCGAACCAAAGATGTCATGACATTGAGCGATGGAACCAAATTTGCTCCTCAGTATTTGGAGACACGGCTGAAATTCAGTCCCTACATTAAGGATGTCTGGGCGATCGGCGACAAAAGGCCTTATGTCACCGGTGTGATCTGTATTGACTATAACGTCGTCGGTAAATGGGCTGAGGACCGGAATATTGCTTATACCAGTTATCCGGAACTTTCTCAGATGGCCGAGATCTATGAACTGGTTAAAAAAGAGATTGTAAAGATGAATAGAGATTTACCTCCCGTGGCAAGGATTAAGAAGTTTATCAACCTCTACAAAGAATTCGACGCAGATGACGATGAACTGACACGAACCCGAAAATTACGAAGAGCCTTTGTTGAAGACCGATATAAGGATATTGTCGACGGCCTCTATTCTGATACAGAAAACGTTCATATGGACACCAACATCACCTATGAAGACGGAAGAGTCGTCCACATTAAAACAGATCTCAGTGTGATGGAAGTACCCCAGTAAAAGATTAATGCAAAATTAACATTGCAAAATTAGCAATTAGCAATGAACGAAAAAACAGATCAACTTTCGGACCGATTACTTGATTTCGCTGTAGAAGTAATCAAGATTACAGATGCATTACCAAATACAGTTGCAGGAAGACATGTCGGCGGTCAGCTGATAAGAGCGGGGACATCCTGCGGCTCAAATTATGAAGAAGCTTGTGGTGCCGAATCCAGATCTGATTTTGCTCACAAGATGAGTATTGTGCTCAAAGAAGTGAAGGAATCACGGTTTTGGCTAAGGTTAATCTCTAGAACGGAAATGCTTACCCCTAATCGTACTGAACCCGTCCAAGACGAATGCCAAGAACTGTGTGCAATGGTTGCGAAAAGTATCCTTACAGCAAAGCGCAGGAGAAGTTCAGATTGATAACTTTGCATTGCTAATTTTGCAATTTGCATTGATGTTCTAAACAGGAGGTACTATGGAACTTTTTTTACAACTCTTTATCACGGGAATATTAGTCGGTAGTATTTATGCTTTGGTCGCGCTTGGTTGGACACTCATTTACAAATGCTCGGGGGTCCTCAATCTTGCAATGGGGGAACTTACTCTGATTGGGGCATATGTCTGCCTGACGTTCTATCACTGGGGATTTCCTTTCATTCTTGCACTCATCTTCACTTTAGCTGTTGGATTCGCCTTAGGACTTCTTACCGAGCATCTCTTCCTACGACCAATGGTTGGAGAACCAGTATTGAGCGTAATTATGGTGACCGTTGGACTATCTTTCTTTTTCAAAGGGGTTGTGGAGCTCATATGGGGAACGGATACGGTCGTTTTTACTCCAACTGTTTTTCCTATCGAACCAGTCTATATTGGAAAAATAGTGGTAGGCCAGGTTTACTTATGGGCTTTCGTCGCATCGATCATCCTCCTCCTCGCCTTTGTCTCTTTCTTCAAATTCACAAAATGGGGTTTGTCCATGCAGGCGACTGCAGATGACGAAATGGCAGCTCTCTCTTTAGGGGTTAATGCGAAGATCGTTTATGCCCTGGCCTGGGCGATTGCCTTTATGGCCGCTGGAGTGGGCGGAACTCTATTGGGTAACATCAATGGTTTAAATATCTCTGTCGGTTACTTAGGACTTCTGGTCTTACCGGCTGTGGTATTAGGGGGATTAAATTCGGTCCCTGGAGCTATTGTAGGCGGACTCATCATCGGTGTCCTTCAAAACTTAGCAGATGGATATATCAGTCCCCTCACTCCTGGAGGGGTTAAAGATGTGTTTCCATTTGCAGTAATGGTCATTATTTTACTATTTAAGCCTTACGGACTCTGGGGTTGGGTACGAATTGAACGAGTCTAAAACATCATTGCAAATTGCAAAATCATCAATTAGCAGTTAGCAATGATCAAACAAAAGAACAGTTCGAGTTTAAAAATGCTAACTTTGCATTGCTAATTTTGCATTTTGCATTTGGAGGTTAACATGGGTTATCGACCTTGTGGCGTTTATCATCAATACTACAAGCAAGACCACGCCTGGTGGCAGACCAAGTTCGTCTGGGGGAAAATGGCTCTTTTATTTTTGGTGGTTCTTTACCTCTTTCCCAAATTTGCCGGACTCTATATCGTTTCTGTCTTTAATATAGTTGGATATACGATCCTGGCAGCAATGGGTGTACAACTGCTCATCGGCTATTGTGGACAGGTAACCCTGGGTCATGCAGCTTTTATTGCCGTGGGTGCATATACCAGTTCCATTCTGATGCTCCAAATAAAATGGCCCGCATTTTTAGTCCAAGCAGGATTAGTATATCCCATCAGCCTGATTGCCGCCGCCATCGTAGCTGGCCTATGGTCTGTACTGTTTGGTCTTCCTTCGGCAAAAGTGAAAGGATTCTACCTCATTATGACCACGATGGCTGCCCAATTTATCACAGTCGACTTTATCATCACTCAATATGTAAGTCAGGTGGGAGGCCGAGGGTCCTATTTCTCTATCCCTCCGGGAACGATCAAAATCGGTCCCTGGGTCATTGATAACGATATGAAAGTTTATTATCTGGCAGCATTTCTCATCATCATTTGCACTTTTGTTATGGCTAACCTTCTTCGCTCAAAGATAGGCAGAGCCTGGGTTGCTATTCGAGACAACGATATTGCTGCAGAAGCTCTTGGTGTAAATATTGTCGCTTACAAACTTCTTGCCTTCTTCATGGCAGGTGCATTTGGAGGTATTGCCGGTGCTTTTTGGATTACCAACCTCTTCTTCGTCAGCCCTGAGCATTTCCTTTTCCCCTGGTCTCTCTGGTTAGTCGGAGTCATACTTATCGGAGGCGTTGGAAGCCTTTACGGTACCATTTATGGTGCCCTATTTATGACACTTATTCCGGAGGGATTGAAGGCTCTAATTCTATTCTTAACCGGAAGTCCAGCTATATTAAATCTTATGCCATTTCTACCACTATTTTTAGAGAAGTTTCTTTACGTAAAAGAAGCAGCCTTTGGTTTGGCGATCGCTTTGTTTTTGATTTTTGAACCGAATGGGTTATCGTATCGCTGGTGGCAAGTGAAGAATTATTTTAACCTCTGGCCCTTTTCATATTAATGTATCGCCCCGAACCATGTAAGGTTCAGGGCTGCCATGCACCCCACGTGGTGCATGGCGCTGGTGGCAAGTGAAGAATTACTTTAATTTGTGGCCGTTTTCATATTAACTGAACGTGATCCGTGTCCGTGTTTCGTGTCCGTAATACATTATTCTTTTTAACGGTCACGGATTTCGGACACGTGACACGAAATAAAAAAGGAGGTGATGTGACGTCATCGAATGGTAGGAGTCAAGGAAGAGGCTATCGTTTATATTTCATTCAAACTTTTATGGAGGTGAAAAATGAGAATCAAAACTAAATGCTTAACAATCCTTTTGGCATTCCTCATCACGGGTCTCACTGGTTCATGGGTTTTCGCCCAGGAAGTAAGGATTGGTGCCTTACAGGACACGACGGGTGCCACTTCCGATGTGGGAAAAAATGAGGCGGCAGGTGTTAGAGAAGCATTCCAGTACTATAACGATACCGGTGGGATTAATGGAAAAAAGATTAGGTACTTCCAGTATGATTATGGGTATCGGGTTCCTGAGGCCATCACCACATATAAACGATTCCGAGATTTTGACAAGGTTGTGATGGTGCTCGGTTGGGGAACGGGTGATACTGAAGCTCTCTCTCCTACAATCAATGCGAATAAAATGCCCTACCTTTCCAGTTCTTTTTCCGGCCATCTGTGCGATCCCAAAAAAACCCCTTATAACTTCGTTTACGGAACGGATTATTCGACGAATGCCCGTGGATGCATCACCTATTGGTTTGAAGAAGTCTGGAAAAAGGACCCCAAATGGAAGAAGGATCGTGAGGCCGGAGTGAAACCTCGGTTTGTGTGCTTCTACTCCTGGCCAACACCTTATTCAAGTGCACCCATAAAGGCCATTAAAGATCAGGCAACGATTTTAGGCTTTGAGGTTGGGCCTGACCAAGATGTGGGTTTAACTGCATTAGATACTAAAAGCCAGGTTTTAAAAGCCAAGGAATTCAAACCCCATTTGGTGTGGCATGGAAATACTACAATGTCGGTATCCACCGCTCTAAAAGATGCCTACGCCCTCGGATTGGGTGCAGATCATATCATTAATAATTGGGGTTTTGATGAAGACCTTGTAAAATTAGCCGGACCGGCTGCAGAAGGTGCTATGGGTGCGTCTGCCTGCTCTTTCTTTGTCGAAGATTACCCAGCTAAAAAGAAGGTATTGGATTATATTGAAAAGGTCAACCCCGGATTTCCTGTTGAGGCAAGACAAATCAGAACTGTTCAGGGCTGGGTAAAGGTCAAAATGGCAGTTGAGGCAATGAAGATTGCGGATAAGGCAGGTAAACTGAATGGTCCTGGAATTAAGGAAGCTTTTGAATCGCTCAGAAACTGGGACGGTCTCAAAGAATTTGGGGGGCAATTGGTGACGATTACCCCAACAGACCATCGGTATAGTTCGATCGTTAAGGTAGGTAGGATTATCAAAGGAAAACCAGTGACTGTATCAAATATTGATATGCGAGCCAAATTCCCCGACAAGTGGGCTTCCTGGCTCGGCTGGTAAGGAGAAAAACATTGAATGCTGAAAATATCTTGAAGCTTAACAACATTGAGGTCATGTATCACGAAGTCATTCTCGTTTTAAAGGGAGTCTCCATTGATGTACCACACGGAGGAATCGTTGCTCTTCT
>SMTZ1_10001489_pt1 | contig 23493 bp, 17 predicted proteins | sample DeeMarSWOR136_30_FD_25667 | JGI IMG/M metagenome (IMG submission 25667) | reverse complement strand
AACTTCATCAAACCATTTTGGAAGACCAAGGAAACTGTCTCGGCTAGTTATATCATACATAATGATCGCGCCGCTGGCTCCACGATAATATAAAGGTCGGACATTTGCGAATCGTTCCTGGCCTCCTGTATCCCATATCTGAAGTTTGATTTTACTTCCATCAAGAGTGATAATTTTTACTCTGAAATCAACGCCTATAGTCATTTTATACGAGTCAGCGAAGGTTCCTGTCGCATAACGGATGGTAGCTGCAGTTTTTCCTACAGCGCCATCGCCGACTACGATTACTTTGAATAGAAAATCAAAAGACATTCAATTACACAACTTTTCAAATCAATTTTTTTAATAGTATCAAGCTTGTTCTTTAAAAATTTTTTAAATCTATGGAAAAGATGGTAACACCTAATACAAAGTAAAGCATATTCATTCAGAGTGTGGAAATTTGAGTTTCAAGTTGAGATGCCAGTTCTTCAATTTCATTTCTTGTTTTTAATGCACTTACCCCAGGACCCTGTATTTTTGAAGAGACTGCAGCTGTTGCAAACGCCCCACTTCCAATTGCATCTTTAGTTTTTGAGAATTCAAGAGCAAAAGCAGAAATATATACATCTCCTGCGCCTGTAACATCCACTACATTACTACTTTTAATTGAGGGGATGTGGAAAAAATCTCCTTTGTATTGGATATATGAGCCTTTACTTCCTTCAGTTATTACAACAATTTTGACTCCTAAATCTTCTATTTCTTTAGCTGCTAGTTTTAGATCATTACAATTTGTTAAAACTTCAATCTCTGAAACAGAGGCTTTTAAAACATCAATATATTGAAGATAATCCGCCATGTCTTTCCATTTTGTTAAAAATATTCTGCCGCTGCCGTTCGAAGCAATGGAGCGAATGTATCCGCTTGGATCTAAGTATATGGAACCCTTTCCTTTCTTGGCCACATATTTTAAGGTTTCTAATGGTACTTCATCAACTATTGGAGATATAATAAATGCTTGAGAGTCAAGAAACTGTTCAGAAATGTCTTGAATCTCAATACGTTCCGATTTAGCCATAAGAAATTCAGTTCGTTCCTCTCCTTTATATTCAAGCCTAAATCGTGTAGTAAGACCTTTACAACGTTTTATACCCGAGATATCAATGTTATTTCTTGATAAAAAAAGAAAATGTTCATCTCTAAAATCCTCACCTACTTTTGAAACTATACCTGATCTTCCTCCAAGTCGTTTAGCAGCAATGCTACCGTAAAGTGGTGGTCCCCCAAGCCTAAGAGTTTTATTTTCGCCATTTTTTATAATAATATCTAACGAAAAATGAGCAATCACAACCACGTCATACATTTACAGATCTCCAATTGTATTTTAGTTTATTATTTCTGAGATTTATCTTGAAATGAATCGAATGCCCCAGTGGTCAGAATTTTATAGCTTAGAAATTAGTATTTGTACTAATCATTTTCTCGACTAGTTATTGATAGGTGTTAAATATGGAACTCAAAAATTGGAATTATAAAGTTTTTGAGATAGAGGAAAGTCTAAAGCCAGATGCAGAAAAGTTTCAATATTTCTTTAGAGTTGAGGAAGAAGGTACAAAGAAATGCACGTTCTGTGTATGGATGACTGATGATATCATTAAAGCTAAATCCAGCAAAGAATCAACAATTGAGAGATTTAAAGATATTATTAAGTCAGATAGAGAAACATGGATTAAATGGGTTAAAGAAAAAATTGATCAGGGCATTTTCAATGATCTTGCATTTAAAATCAGTGCTTCTGGTTTAGAAGAAATTAGACTTTCAGAAATCAGTGAAAAAGTCGACTTTTAGTATTTTTTTGCGTACAAACCTTGTTTGATAAAGGTGGGATTTAATTGAATGTATTTGAAGCAATAAAAAAAAGAAAGAGTGTTAGAAGATACAAGGATAAAGAGGTAGAACAAGAAAAACTGATGAAGATTCTAGAGGCAGCAAGATTAGCACCCTCAGCTGCTAATAAGCAAGAATGGCGATTTGTGGTTGTACAAGATAAAGAAAAGCGGCAAAAGCTTTCAGAAGCTGCTAGAGGTCAAAAATTTGTAGCAGAGGCACCGGTAGTTATCGCTTGCTGTGCAGAGACGGATTATCACGAGATGACATGTGGACAATTGTGCTATCCAATCGATGTGTCTATTGCTATTGATCATATGACACTTGTCGCAGTCGAAGAGGAGTTGGGAACTTGCTGGATAGGAGCTTTCTATGAAGATAAAGTAAAAAGCATTCTGAATATACCTGCTAATATTCGTATCGTAGAACTGTTAACCTTGGGTTATCCGATGGATGATAGCGTAAAAGAAAAATCGCGATTATCTCTAGAAAAAATCGTTAAATGGGATAGTTGGCAATAAGCTTATTAATAAGCTTTAACGAATATTGATGCCTATGAAGATTGTTTTTACTGCATCACATTTTTATCCCTCTCTTGGCGGTATTGAAAATCACTGTTTACAAATAGGAACACGTCTTGTTAAGCGAGGACATGAAGTACTTGCTACTAGTACTACACTTTCAGGATTGCGAGCTACAAGAAATTTCAGAAAATTCTCAATTAATGGAATCAAGGTCAGACGATTCATTCCTTTTCCTTTTTTGATTCCTTTTTTTGCTCCGGGAAGATGGAGTACATCTTTTGCCCCTGGAATGTCGTTTTTCCTTATGAAGAAAATTGTAGAGAGTGATTTGATCCATGCACATGGATATGGTTTTTTTCCTACTGATTTAAGTGCATGGGTCTGTAAAATTCGTAAAAAGCCCCTTGTTATTACCCTCCATGGATTTCATCCCGATTATCTCGCATTCATGAAGAATATTTCCCCTATTGAGGAAATGCGTTTAATGCCTTATTTCAAAGCAATTGCACAGCGATCTTTAAAGATAGCTGATGCTATAATCGTGTTAACTCCTCATGAAAAGAATATTTTACAATCATATTATCACATCCCCGCTGAGAAAATAGCAATAATTCCTAATGGAATAAATTTGCAAGACTTTTTAAACGCCCCAATAACTAAGGAATTAAGGAAGAGATATCATCTAATGGAGAATGTTATTCTCTTTGTTGGAGCAATTCGAAAAGAGAAGGGACTTCTCAATCTTTTTCACGCTATCCCAAGTATAATCAAAGAATTTCCACAAACGTCTTTTGTCTTAATTGGGAAAGATTGGGGATTTAAAAAGTATCTACAGCAAGAAGGAAAACGTTTAGGAATAGAGAATCACATAAATTTTTTAGGCTCTGTTAAGACATCCTTACTTCGGGAAGCACTAGGTTGTTGTGATGTGTTTGTGAATCCTTCGGCATATGAATCCTTTTCCATAGTTTTACTCGAAGCAATGGCATCAGGCAAACCGGTTGTTGCAACGAATGTTGGAGGCATTCCACATTTAGTAAGAAACGGAAAAACAGGTATCATTGTAAATTATGGTGACCCTGAAGGCATAGCAGATGCTATAAAGAAATTATTGAGCAATTCAGAACTTCGAAGGCAGATGAGTGAAAATGGTGTGCAATTAGCGAAGAAATATGATTGGGAGAAAATTGTATCACAAATAGAAAGACTGTACGAGAAGATTCTAACCAGTCATTGAGTTGTGTATATAGAATATTAACTGGACAAGGGAATTCTATTCTCTAACTAAATAATCTTCAAAGCGTGATGCCGAGCGTTTTAATGTGAAATTATCTTCAACATGCTTTCTTCCTGCTTCGCCCATTTTTCTTGATAGTTCTTTATCTTCTAAGAATCGGCAAATCGCAATAGCTGCAGACTTTGGGTCCTTAGGGTCAACAAGAAATCCTGTTCGATTATTTTGAACTGTTTCAGTTGGACCAGATAAATTTGAAGCAACCACTGGCTTTTTTGATGCCATAGCTTCTAAGGGTACTAATCCGAAGGGTTCGTAAATCGGTGTGTAGAGAACTGCATCTGAGGAACCATAATAATTAACCAGTTCTTGATCTGTTAATCGTTGAATGTGCACATGGTTTTCTAAATGTAGCGTTTTTATGAGGTTCAAAAGGCGATATCGCTCAGGACCACTTCCCACTATAACTAACTTCGCTTTCTTATGGGTTTTTATAACATGGTGCATTGCTTTGATAGCAGTATCAAAATTTTTTACGAGTCGAAGAAAACCTACCGTTAGAATAAGCTCCTCACAATTTAAGGACTCTTTTGCGTTTCCCTTGTCTGAAAATTTTGTTATATCTATTCCTGGATAACAAACTTGCGCATCCTTCTTGTAAATTCGCTTAACAAGACCTGCAGTATAGTTACTATTTGCTAAGATTAAATCGGTCTTTTTAACGAGATGTTGGTCATACCTTTTGTGGATTTTGTTGCTGAAATCTTTCTGAAGTTTTTCTAAGAGATAATACGCATCGTAAAGACCGCTGCCAACTCTCATTCTTGCACTATACAAGTGTTCGAATCCAACATCTGTAATTGCGGGATACAATGGTCGATGGGGCTCATGACAGTACCATACCAATTTTGAAGAATCAAGCGATGATTTCTTCACCAAGGCGATAGAAAACGCGAGATTGAGATTATGAAAATTAATTATGTCAAAATTGGATAATTGAGAAACTAATTTGTTTTTGGCAAGTGGAGCTAGGAAATACGCGTCTCCAAGCCAAGGAATTTCAATAATTCTTAGATCTTTTGCTTCAGATACCCATAAATTATAGTCAAATCGTGCAGTGAAAATTGTAACGTCATGTCCTTTTTCTAAAAGATATCTTGAATACCACAAAAGTAGATTTTCAGCTCCACCTTTCTGATTGAGAAATGCATGGAGAAGGGCAATCCTCACCAAAGTCACCTAATAGTTTTCATTTGTTTATATCATTTCTTCGCAAGAAGACCCCCCAACTTGTTGGGCGGTAGTTCACTGAACAAATAAATGAAGATTAGTTAGAAAACTGAACATTAAACCTATTTAAGCCAACTAATAGGCTTCTTGTAAAAAGATTTTGCATGAATCCTCTTTTAGGTCTTCTTTATAGCATTTTATCTCGATCTCTTTGTTCCATAAGTATTCCAGAAGACCTGTTAAAAGACCACAATAGTACGCAATGTCTAATTCATTTAAGTAATTCGTAATTTGACATTCGCAGTTTTTTAAAGATTCATAACAGCTTATCTTTAATGCACCAAAACCATTCTTTCTAAGCCATTCACAAAGTTCATTTAAATATATTTGTGAAGCATCATTCTGATTCTGTTCAATTTTCTTCATTTTGTGGAAAAAAAGGTGTCCAATATTTCGACCGTGTTCAAACATTATAGGGGCGATTAATTCGCATCCAAAAAAGGAGGTCAATACGTTATTTAGGCTTAAAAGCCATTCTTTATCAATATCGACCTTCTGATTTTCTTCATTCCTGATATCTTTTTCTAGAGACTCCAAAGGGCATGTCCCTCAAGAGATTGAATTTACGATTTTGTTGAGCAGTAAGTACTGTTATTCACTATTATATATAGTTTCTACTTTTTTACTACTTTCCTGTGGAAAAAACTAAAGCAGAATCATTAAAACAAAAAAAGATAAATCTCCACAGATATAACGTGCTTTGTAATTGGATTAATCAGCAGGAGCTAACATATAAATATATATCTGCGGTTTGATTAATGCTCACTCCCCCTCCTTAAGCAAATGCTTAAACGCATTTATAATTTCTCCTTATATTTAAATTTTTTGCAAAAATCCAAATATTGTGATACTTCAAATGATTAACCTTACTGTCTATTCAATACGAAATATGTGCTCTTAGATAAGTTCCGATACAAAAACTCTCTGATTTTCTGAATGAGAGTTTCATCTTGTTCTACTGCGGAAATTATATCCTTTAGTAACAATAAGACCTGAACAATAGAGTTTTTTTGGTTTAGCCAATAAATCTTGGTGCGTTTTCCTACGCTTTCTTCATTTAGGATTTCATACTCTACAAGTTTTTTTAGGAATCTAGATACGGAATATGAGTGAAGTCCAGTCTTTTGAGCGATATTATTTAGTATCATTCTGTTATTCCGTTCCTTTGAATCTAAAAAGAAATCTAAAATTTTGATAAATGGTGTTCGTCCAAAGTACTTTTCCAATTATATTCCTCATTTAATGATTACGGTATGGATATTGCAAGCTTGGTGTCCTGAGAGTTGGTCTTATCTTTCAAAGCGAACTTATCTCATAAGATATTAGTGATTGAGGGTTAATGTTTAATTAAGATTATAATTTAGCATATTAAATTAAGTTTTTGTTTGTGAAATATCCCCCCGAAGATTAGTTGATCATTCATGCGTCACTAATAACTGATTACTTAGGAAATAAATTAGCAACTCCTTATTAATATTTCTTTTATTGTAGAATTAACCAGATGGTTTCATTATAAGAAAAAAAATACAAAAAACTAACAAAAATCAAAAAAAGTCATTCTTTAAAAAGAAACCAACTTTAAAAAGTAAGAGAATTCTGTTAAGTTTTTAGTATTAAAAAGGTCTATAGATGACTCTTACAGATAACCATGCAAGAAAGCACCAATGCTTTAGCGTGGTGATGAATTGCGTGGTGTTTATATAGTTTTTTGATGAAACCAATTATAGTACCTACGGGGCGTAGGGATGTTAAGCCTGTGGAGATAAGACCTCCGTAACCCGTAAGGGGATCGAGTCTGTCGTTGAAGCAGGAAGCCTCGATGCTTTAGCACGAGGTAGCTCACACTAACGACACAAGAAAGCACCACAGCTTCAGCGTGGGGTAGTTCAATACTTACTATACCGCCTCTCTAAATCCTTAAGTTCCAATGCCCTCTCTTCAACGAGTTTTTCTAGGTTTTCAGTATATTCTTTGATTTTTTCCTCGGCTCTCTTGCGTTCAGTGATGTCACGAACGATGCCCCACACCCCAACAGGACGGTCTTCCTTCTCTTTCACGAACCATACTCTTACAGAGACAGGAATAGTTGTTCCATCTTTCGTTTTGATTTCCTGTTCATACGCCTCCGAATAGCCTGTCTTGTACATGTGTTCAGTAGCGCGTTTTTCTACAGTATTAAACCATTTACGGGGCGTGATGTCAAAAAAGTTCAATTTACATAGATCTTCTTTGGTATAGCCGAGCATATCAGCTAGTGCCTTATTACAATCTGTAATATTTCTGTTTAAATTTGCATAGAAAATTCCATCTATAGAGGACTCATATAAGCCACGATAACGCCTCTCTGACTCCCTAAGTCTCTCTGTCCGCTCTTCAACAAGTTTTTCGAGGTTTTCAGCGTAATTTTTTAACTGACTCTCCAAAATTTTTCGTTCAGAAATGTCGCGGACGATTGTCCACGTTCCAATTGGGTTATTTTCTTTATCTTTAATGCGCCATGCTTTTACTGAGGCCGAAATAATTGTCCCGTCTATCTTGATAGCTTCGGTTTCCAACTCATCAGAATAACCTCTTGTAAAAATTTGGTCAGACAGAATTTTTGCCATATAGTTAAACAATTTACTGGGAAAGAGTTCGCGATAGTTCGAATTATATAGTTGCTTTTTTGTATATTCTAGCATATCTGCGAAGGCCTGATTACATTCTAAAATATTTCCTTCAAGATCTAGGAAGACAATGCCGTCTAAGGACGATTCATACAAGCCACGATAACGTTCTTCAGATGCTTCTAGGTCTTCAGTATACTTCTTCAATTGCCTCTCCATTTTCTTCTGTTCGGAGATATCACGAACTATTGTCCACATTCCAGTAGGCGTGCTTTCCTTATCTTTAATGAGCCAGCCTCTTACAGAGACCGGAAAGATTGTACCATCTTTCTTGATATGCTCTTTTTCATATACATTTGAATAGCCTTTTGGAAGTATTTGTTTAGTGACGATTTCTGTTTCAAAGTCATACCATCTATCAGGCGTAAGATCTTGATATTTTAAGTTATAGAGATCATCCTTGATATATCCCAGCATGTTGGCGTAGGCTTGATTGCATTCTATAATGTTTCCATCCATATCCAAAGAGGCAATGCCATCAATAGAGGACTCATACAAGCCACGATAGCGCTTCTCCGATGCTTTTAGGTCTGACGTTCTTTCTTCAACAAGTTTTTCGAGATTTTCTGTATAGTCTTTTAGTTGCATCTCTAATTGCTTTCTTTTAGTAATATCCTTAACTACCTCAATAACGGCTACGATATTTCCTTCCGCATCTCTAATTGGGGAACTAGTGGTCAAGATATTCATAGGACGTCCATCTGGACATATAACTACTCCTTCCGAAACCACATTTTGTTCGTCATTTATCACTTTTTTAACGGTACAATTTGAGCAGGGCTCAGTTAACCCTTTGTACGCTTCATAACATTTCTGTCCAATAACGTCTCCATAAATCTCCCTTTCTGGTTGATTTACCCAGATAATGTCTAAATCTTTGTTTTGAATTGTAATGAGGTCTCCAATGGCACTCAATATTGCCTGCTGTTTTGCTTCTGACTCAACTAATTGACGCTCTAACTTCTTTTGTTCCGTGATATCCTTCTCTACTTCTAAAATAGCTACGATGTTTCCTTCAGCATCCCGAACAGGCGAACTTGTGATAAACACATGAATAGATGATCCATCAGGAAGTATACTCTCTCGTTCAGAAATCACCGTTTTTCCTTCGTTGAAGACCTTTTCAACGTAACAATCTTCACATGGTTCATCTAGTCTTTTATATACATTGTAACACTTCCTTCCAACAATATCTCCATAAAGGGTCCTCATAGGTTGATTTACCCAGATGATGTCTAAATCTCTGTTCTGAATGGTGATAAGATCAGCTATTCCCGTAAGAATCGCATTAAGTTTTTCCTTCGATTCATTTAACTCTTTTGTCTGCGTATCAATGATAGTTTCTAAGTTTTCAGTATAATTTTTTAACTCTTGCTCCAATTTCTTTCGTTTGGTGATGTCCTTATCCACTTCTACAACAGCAATTATTTTTCCCTCAGCATCGTGTAAAGGAGAACTGGTAACTAATACATGAATTGGTGTACCATCTGGAAGTGTGCTGACTCGTTCAGAAACAGTCGTTTTTCCTTCTTTGAAAACTTTTTTAACAGAACATTCTGGACAGGGTTCAGTTAACCCTTTGTAAGCTTTATAACACTTCTTTCCAACGATTTCTCCCCACAGTTCTCTCATTGGCTGATTAACCCATATGATGTCTAGATCCTTATTTTGAATTGTAATGAGATCTCCAATTCCACTCAAGATTACCTTGAGTTTTTCTTCCGATTCTCTTAATTCCTTTGCTCGCTCCTCAACAAGTTTTTCTAGGTTTTCAGTATAATTTTTTATTTTTTCTTCCGCACGTTTACGATTGGTGATATCACGAACTGTACCAACGATTCCTATGGGTTTTCCATCAGTTTCCTTCAGTAGTGAAGCTGCGACATAGGCGGGAAAGTTAGTACCGTCCTTGCGTCGCAATATAATTTCTACTTCTGCATAGCCCTTTTCTTTAATTTCTTTTACAGTGGTCACACCCATTTCGTCAAAAGCTTGTTTGGTTGGATAGAAAAGTTTGGAACTTTTTCCTATGATTTCTTCCTTCTTATATCCAAAAATTCGTTCTGTAGCATTATTGCAGGTTATAAACCTCCTATTCATGTCTGTGACAAAAATGCTGTCGGTTACGCTGTTAAACATCTTTTCCAGGTACTCTTTTGCTCTAAGAACCTCTTTCTCAGCCTTCTTGCGCTCTGTAATGTTAAATATAATCCCTCGGAGCCCAATAGGTTTTCCCTTGTCGTCTTTTACTAAAGTGCTATGTATAGTAATTGGGAATTTACTTCCGTCTTTTCTTCGCGCCGTGTATTCGTTTATCCCTATTTCTTCTCCTCTCATTAGTCTTCTAATATTCTCATTGAGTTTCTCGTGATCTTCAGGAACTACTAGTTGGAAGGCATTTAATCCTCTATCAAGATCCTCTTGAGAATAGCCAGTATTTTCAAATCCTATTTGATTGGTGAAAGTAAGATTTCCTTCGGTATCTGTTTCATAAACTGTTTCTGGCAATAACTCAGTAAATTCTCTGAATTTCTTTTCACTCTCGCGTAACTCTTTCTCCACTTCCTTGCGCTCGCTAATTTCGCGAACTATAACTAAATCTGCTTGTTTCCCTTCGTATTCAATCAAACAGGCATTTATTTCAACTGGTATCTTTTTACCATCTTTTGTATAGTGGTTTATTTCGTATTTGTATGGGACATCCTCTCCAGCAATCCTATTTTTATACTGTCCCATAACGAAATCTCTAAATTCTGGAGTAATAAAGTCAATAAATGGTTTTCCAACTGTTTCATCTAATGTAAACCCAAAAAGGTCAAGCAACTTTGAATTTGCAAATTTTATTTTCCCATGTTGAGCAATAGCGACCCCATCGTTTCCTTTTTCTACAATAGTTGAATACTTATCCTTTGAGTCCCTTAGCGCTTTTTCTACGCGCTTGTATTGCATTTCTGATGCTTCCAATTCAGCAATTCTTTGACGTAATTCTATCAGTTCAGTCATAAGTTGCTCTTTAGTCTTATTCTCATGGCTCATTTGAAGAGACTCCTGAAAATTGTATTATTAGGAAGGTATGATTTGCATCTAGTCAGGTTGATCCCTACCCCAACTTCTAACAAATAATCTGATTCTTTATATATTTCATTGTTAATCACTTTAAAAATAATGTATACAACTGTCATTCAAGAGTTTACACTTCCAAAACAGTAAACAGGAGGATGTTTTATGGATTTTCTGGAAGTAATTGAAACAAGACGAAGTATTAGGAAATATAAGAGTGAACCAATTCCTGAAGATAAACTAAACAAAATTCTCGAAGCTGCACGTATCGCTCCGAGTTGGAGTAATCTCCAGTGTTGGAAATATATAGTGATAAATGATGAGAACATAAAAAAGGCGTTAGCAGACGTCTTACCTTCAGGAAATCCTGTTAAAAAGGCATTTACGCAAGCTCCTATTATAATAGCAGGATGTGCAGATCCAGAACGCTCAGGATACATAGGTTCCCAAAGAATAGGGGCTAAACAGTGGCACATACTTGATCTTGGAATCTCTATGCAACAACTAGTCCTTGCAGCGACAAATGAGGGATTAGGGACATGTTGGGTGTGCTGGTTCAACGAAAATAAGGTTAAAGATATTCTTAAAGTACCAGATAATATTGACGTAGTAGCACTAACTCCTCTCGGGTATCCTGATGAAGAACCAAAAGCAAAACGCAGAAAAGCCCTAGAAGAAATCGTTTATTACGAACAATACGGGCGGGCTAAGTAGCTGTTTGTAATAGTTTTTTACAATTTTACTGAACTTAACAACTTTGGTGAGAGATAAATGCACGTTGACATCCCTTATGGAGAGGAAAAAATTACAGTTGATGTTCCAACGCCTTGTGAAGTATTAATCCCAAATAAAGTCACAATTAGAGCTCAAAACAAAATTATTGAGCAGGCGATAACTAATCCCCTCGGGAAAGAATCATTTGAAGATTTTACTGCGAAATCTGACCGTTTACTTGTCATCGTTAATGATGCATCACGCCCGACTCCTACTTCAAAGATATTGGGGTATCTTTATCCCTATCTTTCATCGCATCCAGATATTCGGTTTCTGGTTGCTACAGGGGCTCATAGGGCGCCAACTGAAGAAGAACATCGATATATCTTTGGGAGATTCTATGATGATTTCAAGGAGATTGTAGTTGCTCATGATGCTCGAAAGGAAGACGATATGACGTATCTCGGAACATCGAAAAATGGAACCGAGATGTACATTAACAAGTTGGTTCCTGAGATCGGAAATGTGCTCATTATTGGAAGTGTTGAGCCTCATTACTTTGCTGGTTACACTGGAGGTAGAAAATCGTTTCTTCCTGGCGTGGCATCGTATAAAACTATTGAGATGAATCATAAACTCGCGTTAAGTGATGATGCAAAATCTCTCGCTCTTGATGGAAATCCTGTTCATGAGGACATGGTCGATGCGATGAATGTTTTAAAGAATGTCAATGTGTTTTCGATTCAGACAGTTCTGACTGGTGATCATCAACTCTATGCAGTAACTGCTGGCGACCTTCTGAAATCCTTTGATGCAGCCATTGAATATGCGAATCAAATATATTGCGTTCCATTGGAGCAAAAAGCCAACATTGTCATTTCCGTTGCACCTTATCCTATGGATATTGATTTATATCAGTCTCAAAAAGCCCTAGATAATGGCAAATTGGCATTAGAAGATGATGGAATTCTAATCGTCGTTTCGAAATGCCGAATGGGTGTTGGTGAAGCTGCGTTTTTAGATCTTTTATCAAAAGCTGAGTCGTGCCAAGGTGTATTAGATCTACTAGGTGACGAGTATAAACTCGGTTATCATAAAGCAGCAAAAATGGCAAGGATCGGAATTAGAGCTCAGATGTGGGCCGTAACTGATTTGGATGAGAATATTATCAAAAAAGCAAAGTTAAAGCCATTTTCTGATATTCAGTCAGCGATTAATAATGCAGTTCGTGTGATAAAGACAAGTGGTAAACAACCGAGAATTGCAGTAATGCCATCAGGGAGTCTTACCATCCCGTATCTAAATCCAAACAAAAAAGAATGATAAAAAAATGATTTTAGACAGAGAGCAAAAGCTTTTCCAATACTAGTTTTTTAATTTCGCTATTCATATTCGGGATGATATGATATGGGGTGTAAAGGCAAGCCACTGATTTGCGATGCTTCAAGCGTAACGGGTGAAAGATAAGATTTTGCAAAACCTCTAACTTCAGCCAAAGTATATTTTCTGGTAGTTGAGAGTAATTGTCTACCCTCAATGTCCAAAGAGCGGATATAATTGACAACACCTTCTGTTCCTTTGTATCGAGCAACTGCGCAGAATGAGCTTGCCATTGCAATACCATCTGCACCGAGAATGATTGCTTTTACTAGATGATCTGCTCGCAATAGACCCCCCGCAATAACAAAAGACGGTTTATATTGCCTCTCACGGGATAGATCGCTAAGGATTTTATACCCACCAACAAGACATTGAAGCGTAGATAAGCCAACTTCGTTCATAATAATGCGTGGTGACATACCTGTTCCACCTTCAGCACCATCAATTGTGATGCATGCAACTTTCATTTCTGAACAGACTCTGAAGGTTGCTTGCAGGTCTTGATAGTCATACGCCCCTGTCTTAAAGAATACCCGTTTATATCCAAGTTTATAGAGATCTGAGAATTTATCTCTTAGTTCATCCATATGTAAGGCGATAATACCCGGGGCTGAATGCCTTTCGTAGCCTTCTATACCCGCAAGCGAAACATCTGGGTCAGGAAATAGAATATAACCTTTTCTTTTGAGCATTCGAGCCCTTTCTCTATCAAAAATTCTGACTTCTCCTCCCATGCCGGGTTTTGCTCCTTGACCTCCTTTTAATTCGAAACCTAAAGCATCGTTTACGAATTTTGAGCCATACTGTTCGCGTGCATGATCTATTACAACTGTGGGCACACCTGCGATCCAGTCTTCGGCATTGGCTTGGCAGATCAATCCTCCATGTCCACCATCCCAATACTGTCCGAACTCATCAATTTCTTCGATTAATCGCTGTTTTCCATGCATATTTAACACATTTTCACCTATAGTCCGAATTATGCCACCACGCGCAGCGCCTTCTGATAGTAATGCTGAAATCCTATCAGCAACCTTTGTTGAACCTAAGGCTGCTATTATCACTGGAATCTTACAACGTATCCCTCCTAACACTTCAAAGAGCGATGCGTCAGAATATATAGGTTCTCTACCCAATTCCAGTTTTTTCTTATACCCACCTCTCCATCTTGGTTTGATTTGGAAGTCATCCACGGACGGCAATCGCTTTACCGAGCCGAAGGTCGCCCTGCCAAACTTCACCTTTGGATCAATATTCCCGCAATAATCTGCAGCACCAGTGTCAGCATAATATCCTAAAATACATTCGCCGCAGCCAGAGCATACCTCGCACATACCACTCGGTCGCTTAGCTCTTGTAACTTCTTGGTGGGAGGGCATGGAAGGGAACATCGCAAAATAATCTAGCATGGAAAGCAGCGGTTCTCTTGAAGTTTTTTTCTTATCAGATAAGGTCTTGATTTGCCGAATATTTGCAGGGGCCTCGATTATATCATCCAATGCATCAAGAAGGCGCTTTCCGGTAGAGTTTCTAACAATAACTGTACTATATAGGGTTTTACTTCCGACTGAGCCGACTGAAACATCTGCTAGCGCTGCCGTGAAATCTTGGCAAATTTTACAGTAATTGTTCACTGATAAATCTAAAGATAAATCCTCTAGATCCATCTCATAAGTTGCCCCATCAATTTTTATATATTCCAATTTCCCTTTCTTGATTCGCATAGCCTGTATTTCTGAGGGTAAACCAAGGCTCTCTGGGTTACCAAAAATTCGACTATAGAGAAACGATTCCATGCAGAAGAGACCTATAACACCATAAAGACTTTTCGAATTGAAAATCTCGCCATCATGGAGTTGCAGTTTTCTTACGGCTCTTATATGACACGGTAGGCCAACAAAAAGAACCTTGTCATAAAGTTTTGCAGCTTCGATTAACTTAGGAATTGGTGTACTTGGAGTGTACTTCGAACCAGCAAAATGAGATACTGCAATAGGTTCTGTGACTATTTCAGTAATTGGATGCCAAAAGGAATCTCTCTTTGTTAATATAGCCGCATCAATATCTCCCCTTAATAAGAGTTGTTCAACCAATTTAGTTACGATACCACCATCTTGAGCAAAATCTGGACGTTTATTCAGTTTGAGTGATCGAATTTTTAGGACAGGGCCAATTTCTGTTTGATCTGCTTTTTGAAAAAGACTTCCTAGATTATTATAGCCTATATTAATCTGAGGACACATCAAGAAGCAATGACCACAACCTGTACAGTCATCCAAATCCTGTATATTTGGAACGCTTTCCATTTGAATAATTTTACATACAGCAACACATGTACCGCATTGAGTACAAAATCCACGGTCAATTACTAAATTTTTTAAATCTTCGAAATAGAAGATCATAGATATCCCCTTCCCATAATCAGAATGATTATAGTATTCTTTATGCGATCTCTGTATGCGGTTTAACGATTTTTTAATAGAGAATAGAAATTAAGACTCAAGTATCAAGAAAAAACATCACGATCAATCATGATAAATTCATAATATATTCTCCTAATCATCTTTAAAAAATCTTCTTAATCGAATATCGCACCTAAAACATCGAAGAAAACTAAGAAAAGTGCTGAACTGCGCCAATACAATCAGAAATTCTTCTGATTCATAGTATTAGAATCTCAAAAATTCTTAAGAATCATAATGAAAGTTGATTATCGAGAAAAATGTGTAATAATAAAAGTCACTGTTCAGGAGTACTTCTCTATGATTTTTTTGATTTCATTTCTTATCAAAACAAAAATTGCTAAGCACGTTTCGAAGCCAGTAAATTTGCTATATCTCTTCTTATTTACTCTCGTACTTCTGAATATATGTCCTCGATAGCATTAAGTGGTAAATATTCATCTATCTTTAACCAAGACAAATTTTTGATTCTCTAATATAATCTAAAACTCATAAAGATGTCTTAGTAACTTCTGAACTGAATTCAGGTTTTTCTCCTATTTCTTTTAATTTTTCTACACATTCATTGTGAAAACGCATCGTTTCATCTTATTTTCGCGTAATATAGTACCACATCTTGGACATCTCTCGCGCCAGGTGCGCATGCCACAATTTTTGCATTGGTTCCATTCCTTTGTTATTCAGGCCTCCTCCTTTCTCTTTCGTTTGAATACAAAAGATAGTTCAAGTGCACTTTTTCCTGTCTTTATTTTTTTGATGATATCTTTACAGTGTATTTCTGCCTCTTTTAGGATCTTAAATGCTAAATATTTGACTGTATACCCTTTACTGATTATTTCAATGAAGTATTTTTCATTCTTCTGAAATAAACGCAAGATTTTATGTTCTGAGATTATGACGGTTCTTAAATACTTCAATTCAGGGACAATATGCACCATTTTTAAACTACCCTTTTTGTTAATTATATTTAATGAGTATAATTATATTTATATTTAATTACATTTAATTATTTCGTAGGGAGACCAGGGAAAAAACAAGAGGAGTATCATATCCTTAGAACATGTGTTCAAACAAAACTATCTATCACCAAGAGAACTGCTGCATAGAAGAAAATTGTTCAAGGGAAGAATCCTCTCAGTTGAATTGCTTTTGCAAGGCGTTCTATTCCATTTTCATAAGCTGCCATCCTCATTGTTATTTCCTCCTTTATTGCACGTTTTAAAACCCCATCATACGATTTTGATATGACCTTTTCAAGTTCTCTGTTGACTTCATCTTCCGGCCATAGATATGCTTGAGTATCCTGTACCCATTCAAAGTAGCTCACAATAACGCCACCAGCGTTAGCTAAAACATCTGGAACAACAAAAATACCCTTATCATTAAGTATCCTGTCTGCCTTTGGTGTGGTAGGACCATTTGCAGCTTCAACAATAACTTTTGCTTGTATACCATGTGCATTTTTCTCTGTTAGTTGGTCTTCAAGTGCGGCGGGTATTAATAGGTCCACTTCCGATTCAAACAGCTCTTTATTTGCTTCGTTCACATCTTCAATAAAATGTGTGTTTTTAAACTCAGACCAAACTTTCCCCTCAGAAAAATGTTGAAAGAGCTGTGGAATGCCCAATCCATTCTTATCGAAATATCCGCCGCCAGTTGTTGAAATACCAACTATTTTACAGCCCATTTCGTAAAGGAATTTGGCAAGCCCTGACCCTACCTTTCCAAATCCCTGAATAGCTACTCTTGGATGATTACGTATGCCTAAATTTTCTAGCGTTTTTTTTATTACGAATGCTACACCTTTTCCTGTTGCGTATCTTCTACCTAATGATCCTCCAATCTCAATAGGTTTTCCTGTAACAACACCTGGAACCGCATATCCTTTGAAAATAGAATAGGTATCCATTATCCAAGCCATAACTTTTTCGTCAGTATAGACATCGGGAGCAGGGATATCTTTCTCTGGGCCAATCATCGGAAGGATCATATAAGTATAACGTCGTGTAAGTCGCTCGATTTCGTTTTGTGACATTTTTTTTGGGTTACATTTGATTGATCCTTTAGCTCCTCCATAGGGGATATCTACTACCGCACATTTCATTGTCATCCAGCCTGCAAGAGCTATTGTTTTATTGAGCGTAACATCAGGGTGATAGCGAATGCCTCCTTTACTTGGCCCCCTAGCGTCATTATAGTGGATGCGATATCCATCATAGATCTGATATTCTCCATGGTCATCTAAAAGTCCTACAGAGACGTGAAGTGTCCGCATAGGTTTTCGAAGGAATTTATGAATATTTGGATCTAAATTTAATCGCTCAGCGGCGTCATCTAACGTCTTCAAAAAATTATCAAGTGTATCTTCTTCTTCACACATATACCTGCCTCATTTTCAATAGTAAGTCACAGGAATTTTACAGGAAAGCCTTACTATAAATTCAAAAGGTATTATATCTTGATAGATGGGCTCTACCTACTTGCTATATCCTATAATCTAAGCTAAGAAGGTTTCCCTTCCCCATATCAGAAATATTTTCGATTTTACTAAATATAGTATTTACAAATGTAAATACAACTTACTTCTTTAAAAAATTTTTTGATCGAATAACGTACCTTAAACATCGAAGAAAACTAATGAAAGTGCTGAACCTTTTCCTATAGACTAAGAAATCTTACCTGAGGTAATTTAACTAATAAGAAAAATTTTTGGGAGTTATAATACACTTTGATTCTGTAAAAAGACTAGTTTTCAATAGGCAATTCAGAAATTTTCAAGAAAAGGAGAGATACTAAGGGTATTCTATCGGCGAATGGTCACTTTTGAAGCTCAATTAATATATATTCAATTTATTACTGATTCAAGGAAAAAGACCTCTTGTTCTGATTGCATCTGCAACCCGCTCGACCGCGAAAACTTGAGTCGCAGTTCTCATGTCGAGTTCTTTGTCTTTAGCTACGGCAAGGGCGCTTTTGAATCCCCTTCGCATGATTTTTTCTAGGCGTGTGAAAACTTCGCCTTCAGTCCATAACCAGGTTGTCAGACTTTGAACCCATTCAAAATAAGAGACCGTGACCCCTCCAGCATTGGCTAAAATATCTGGAACTAGAAACACACCGCGTTCAAATAATATTTTATCTGCTTCTGTATCTGTAGGACCGTTTGCAACTTCTATGACTATTTTTGCATTTATATTTTCTGCATTTTCCTTCGTTATTACATTTTCAAGTGCTGCAGGCATCAAGACATCACATTCAAGTTCTAGGAGTTCATCATTTGAGATTGTTTCACATCCTTCACAACCGACAACAGACCCCGTCTTTTGTTTATGTTCTAACTGTTTTTTTGGATTGAGACCCTCTTTATTATATACAGCACCTTTAGAATCCGAGACAGCAATGATCTTAACGCCTACTTCATGTAAGAATTGTGCCGCTACTGATCCTGCGTTTCCAAATCCTTGGATAGCGCACGTTATATTGCTTGGAGACATATTGAAATGTTTTAAAACTTCAAACAAAACGAACGATGCTCCACGCCCAGTGGCGATATTACGCCCTAAAGAACCACCAATATTTAATGGTTTCCCAGTCACGACCCCTGGCACACTATATCCTTTCATCATACTGTAGGTATCCATAATCCAAGCCATTTCACGAGGCCCGGTATAGACATCGGGAGCAGGTATATCCTGTTCTGGGCCAATCAAGGGAAGAATCATCACAGTGTATCGACGGGTCATGCGCCTGAGTTCATTTTCAGACAATTCCTTTGGATTGCAAACTACTCCTCCTTTCCCTCCTCCGAAGGGTAGACCCACCAGAGAGCATTTCCATGTCATTAGCATGCTCAAAGCAATTACTTCATCAAGAGTTACATTTGGGTGATAACGGATGCCACCCTTTGCGGGTCCTCTCGCGGTTGAATATTGAGAACGAAATCCAGTAAAAACCTTAACTGTTCCATCATCCAGACAGGTCGGTACAGAAACCATTAATACACGTTCTGGTTTTTTCAGCATTTCGTGAATACTTGGATCAAGCTCCAAGACTTGTGCAGCGTTATTTAATTGAGCTAATGAATTAGCGAGTATACTTGGAGTTTTTTCAGGCATGTTCTCACCTTACTTGATTGATAGGCTAGTGAACTACCACCCTACAAGTAGGCTGGCTTCCTGAATCATCCATTCCCCAGCGGGACATGTCACACAGGCTCTACGGGCAGTCCCTGCCCTGAACGTGATATGAATGTGAGAATTGGCGAGTGTTACCTCAGCTCAATTCTACTTAGAATCTCTGCAAAACCGTATTTAAAGATTAGGGAGTATCGTGAGAGTGAAACAAGTAAAACACGCAATTCATATTCCTCCCCCAACAAGTTGAGGGGGTCTTCTTGCGGAGACATGATAAAATGGATGAACTTAATAACTGATACAAAAGCATTTTGATTGAGGATAATTAATTTTCAAAAAACTTATGGACTATCTCAAATAGTAGAAAAAGAGAAAAGAAGCTACTATTACCAGCCAGCGAATCTCGCTATTTTTTCATCAGATATCTTGCCTTCTTCAACGTCCTTAATCGATTGGTTTATTATATCAACGGCTTGGTCACAATGCTCTTTGTTAATTATAAGCGGAGGCGTGATTTCTATTGTGTTTGAGTGAACACCTACATAGATTAAAATCAAACCAAGTTCCCATGCTCGATACATGACTTTAGCGCATTCTAATGAGGCAGGTTCCTTTGTTTTTTGATCTCTGACTAACTCAACGCCGATAATCAGCCCTTTTCCACGAAGATCTCCAATCAAAACGCGTTCTTCTTGAATTTCACTTAATCGTTTTATCAGATAATCTCCCATTTCTGCTGCGTTCTTTGCGAGATTTTCTTCTTTAATTACTTCCAAAGTAGCAAGAGACGCTGCTGCCGATACAGGATGCCCACCTGTTGTTAAAAGATGTCCTGCAACCAAAGAGTCTAATACTTCTGACGGAGCAACACATGCGCTTAATGGCATCCCGTTTGCCATAGGTTTGGCCATAGTAATAATATCAGGTTTAATGTCGTAACATTCAATGCCAAACATCTTGCCAGTTCTTCCAAAGCCATGTTTTACTTCATCAACTGCGAATAAAATATCGTGTTTCTCACAGAGTTCTTTAAGTCCTTTAAGGAATTCAGGTGGAGGAGGAATATCACCGCCGTCAGATTGGATTGGTTCGATTAGTAGGCATGATGTGTCTCCGGGTGGACAAATCGTTTTCATTACCTGATTTTCTATGAAATCAACACATTGAAGACCACATGAAGGACACTCAAGATCTTTTCCGAAAGGACATCTATAGCAATAGGCGTAAGGAACTTTGACTACATTTGGTAAGCCTAAGATCTCTGTTTGAGCTGTGTGTCCAGATAAAGTATAAGCGCCCATGGTTTGTCCGTGATAAGCTGCCATAAAACTCATAATGCGTCTTTTTTTTGTCGCATATGGGACTAGTTTATAAATGGTTTCATTTGCGTCAGAACCAGATAAACCGAACCAGACTTTTTTTGCCCAGTTGCCGGGTGTGATCTGGATCAGTTTTTCCGCCAATTCGACCACAACTGGGTTACTATGTAAAGTAAAGCAATGATGACTTAGTTTTTCGACCTGATCTTGGACTGCTTTTACTATTTTTGGATGTCCATAGCCAGCTATAGCAACCGCAGCGCCTGCATTGAAGTCTAAATATTCGTTCCCATCAGAGTCGTATAAATATACGCCTTTTCCAGATTCAATGGAAAGTGGATAAAACCGAATATGAATTGCAGACCCAATGACCTTTTCATCTCTATCAATCACGTCAAAAGATTTTGTAACATTTTTTTCCATTCATTTCACCTAACATACTTCCATATCCATTGGAAATACTCATCTATTTATTCCCTATATAAAAAACTATGGCTTCTCATGTGTTCTCAGAAACTTGATAGTGTTTTCTTTTTGCATCAGAAAGAGTTAAACTTAAATTTCACTAATACTGTTTGGTTTCAATACTTTGTAGTCTTAAACAAGTCAAGATGCAAAAATTTTATTGATGACAACTGAAATCCTCTCCAAGAAGTAAAAGAGTAGTAGTACTATGCCAAGAATGGGTGACATTTCGTATGAGCATTAAAGATCTTGTTGATGATGAAACATTTATGAAAGAAGCATTTAGAATTATAGAAATCGCTGATGAGCGTAATATAATCTTAAGGTTGCTAGGTTCGATCGCTTTTCGTATTCATTGTCCTAAGTATGCACCTCTACTGCATCAAGGAACTGCTGTCCACCGACCACTTACAGATATCGACTATATGGCCTACAACACACACAAAACCTCTATAAGAAAGTTAATGTACGACCTAAGATTTCACGAGATTTTTGCAGACCCAATCGTCAGTCGGATAGTTTTTCAAAGCCCAAAATACAAGAATTTGAAAGTCGATTTCTTTCTCGAAAGACTCCGTTTCTGTCACATAATAGACTTTGATAAGAAGAAAAAACGCTTGGAGATTGATAAACCCACTATTCCCTTAGAAGAAATGCTGTTGGAAAAAATGCAAATAGTTGAGATCAATGAGAAGGATATAAAAGATATGATTATGCTTGTATGTGAACATGATATAGAAGATGATGCAGAAAAAAATACAGAAATTATCGATGGTGGTTTTATTGCTAGAATCCTGGCTGACGATTGGGGATTCTGGTATACCGTTACAACAAACCTAAATAAAACTAAAGCTTGGGTGCCAAAATATAGTAATGCTCTGTCAGAAGAAGACCGCTCTTTAGCTATAAATAGACTTGATACACTTTTAGAAAGAATTGATCGGGAAGAAAAGACCAAAAAATGGCGAAAACGTGCAAAAACTGGCACTAAAAAACGATGGTACGAAGAAGTCCAAAGTTTTGATGTTGATTAGAATTCTGGTTAACCCTCTGTAAACATCCATTTGCATTTTTCAGGCTTTTTATCGAGAACCAAGATTACTCCGCGAACAACTCCTTCTCCATACTCGCTACCAGGGTTCAAGCAGATTGTTCGTCCAATGCGTGTAAAGCCTTTACTTTCGTGAATATGACCATGTAAACCATATAATGGTTGATATTTTTCAATTGCGGCACGCACTGCTTTGCATCCTACAGGAATCATTTCTGGTTCGCCTCCTGCTGTCAGTACTGGTTTCATGTTTTCATCTAAGAGAGGTGCATAGTCAATGACGGCGTCAAACGGCGGACAATGAAAATTGAATATACAATTTTTCATATCATTAACCTGTGAAGTCATAGCTTCAATTTTCTGTTCAATTTCTTCTTCTGGGACATCACGTTCACAGTGCCATGGAGTGATATTTGAATAACCTGTAGAAATCATTTCATGATATGCGTCTATCTGAATGTCCTTACCTTCTGGAACAATAATATTATCTGATTTCTTTAAAATATCGTCAATAAAATAAGCATCGTCATTACCAGGGTTTATGATACACGTGATGTTTGTTCCAGCTAATCGTTCTTCAGCTAACACAGCCCATTCTTCTACACGTGCACGAATAAGTTTCTCAAATAATTGATTGATTTTGGACCTGTCTTGTCTGAATTCAGACAATTCAACTTCATTAGTATGATAAAAGTAGGCTCCAATTAGTTTGATATTTTTTTCTAAGGCTTCAACTTCCTCTTTAGTTTTCAAAACAAGATCTGAACCTAAATATTCTGCTTTATGTGAGCCATCATCTTGTTCAACTATCGGAATGATCATTTTTCCTGTAATATCTCCTCCCAGAACAAGGAAGTCCGCTTTATATGCCTTTCCAGCATTAATAAACTTACGAAAACAAACATCGCTTCCATGGATATCAGTTGTGAAAAAAAGTTGTGTTTTTGACATGTTAATTCTACATCCAAATTTCACTGAGCTCTAATTGTTCTACTTCAGTTAAGATGTCGTAATACGAAAAAATGAACATAATAAAACTCTTTTGGTTTAAGAAAAATCGCAATCTTGGTTTTTAAAAAAAGGTAGAAAAAAGGTGGAAAAAAGGTTGAAATTGTTGATTTTACTCTGGGGGTAATTCTTTGTGTGCTAGATGAATTGGTAGACCTTTTGATTGCCAATACGCTCGGGCTGCGAAGTACCACACAGGCCCTATAATCAATGTAATGACCATTCCTATGATATACTCTACAGACACGAAGAATGCGATTGCTCCTGGCGTAAGAGATGCAACAATGACCCAGATAGAAACGAATAGAGATAATATTC
>SMTZ1_10001488_pt1 | contig 23498 bp, 17 predicted proteins | sample DeeMarSWOR136_30_FD_25667 | JGI IMG/M metagenome (IMG submission 25667) | reverse complement strand
GATATTATATATTAGCAACACTTCATACATCTGTTTTGAGACTGCTTATAATACAGCCCTTGATCCTTCTGGACGCATTCTTCATACTGAAAGCGATAGTCTTAATGGCTATTCTGCGGCTAATGTACAATATGAAGCAAATGCATTAACTCATATTTTCTTGAAATTACAAAAATTTGGGGACACTATCCGATTCTTTTATAGTGCAGATGGGAATATTTGGTCAGAATTTACTACTGGCATGCAATGGAGTCCTGCTGCTGGTAGTTTAAAGGTGGGATTGCGTGTATGGAATGGAAATTCAGGACCTCACGTTCCAGCTGATTTCAATTATTTCAAAATATGTAAACTTGAGTGTTATGAAGAACATTTCTCAACTTCTGACTTAGGTAGTGGATGGACTTTTTACAATGAAATTTCCTCAAAATGGTCCTTAACCGCTCGCCCAGGATATATGAGAATAATTCCAGAATCCTATATAGACAGCGGCAATAATTTAACTGCAGGTTACTGGGGTAATTTATTACTTCGAGATGCACCACAGGGAGATTTTGAAATAACTACTGAACTTGAATTTTCTCCAAACTCTAACGCAGCACATGCGGGGTTGATATTATATGTTAGTAACACTTCATATATCTGTTTTGAGACTGCTTATAATACAGCCCTTGATCCTTCTGGACGCATACTTCATACTGAAAGCGACAGTCTTAATGGTTATTCCGCAGCAAATGTACAATATGAGGTAAATGCATTGACACACATTTTCTTGAAATTACAAAAATTTGGGGAAACTGTCCGATTTTTTTATAGTGCAGATGGGAATACTTGGTCAGAATTTACAACTGGTGTGCAATGGAATCCCACTGCCGGAGATTTAAAGGTAGGATTACGTGTATGGAATGGAAATTCAGGACCGCACGTTCCAGCTGATTTCAATTATTTCAAAATTTGTACGTTCCCTTTACCACCACCATGTTATTTTCCTATTAATTGGTCCATATTTGATGGATTATATCTAAATTATACCTTTTATCATCCCGCTTATGGATTTGTAGATTCTGATTTCTTATATACTCAACTCTCAGAATATATATATGGAGTAAGATGGGATACAATGGGGTATATTGGATTATGGGATGTTGATGTAAGAACAAGATTAATGGATAACATAAACAGTGTCGCATATACTTTTGGCAGTGGAAATCATACTCCGATTTGGATTCATACAAATATTAACTTAGGAACTATTATACCCATTGGTATAGCTATAGAAAACGATCATTTATTTCAAGTTATAGGAGAAACTATATATAAGATCCCTGGACATGGCACAGTAGAAGTTTGGAATACAATAGATTTAACACAGCCTGGTGGAATTGCTTATTATGAAAAAAATACAGGATTATTAGTTTATGGTAATTTCTATTACTATAGTGGTTCAATTAATTATACATTTTTCATTAAGGATACCAATGCTGTTTTTGATTATATCATAGGTCCTGGAACATTTAATTTATCTTCCAATGCTGAATCTCCAGACACAGATGGCAATTTTAATTTAATATGGACCAGTTCTGCTGGAGCTGATAATTATTCCATATATTTATACGATAACTATATAACTGAAATAAATGATAGCCTTATCCTATTAGCAAATCAAAATGGCACATCTCCATTCACAATTTCAGGATTAACAGATGGAATTTATTACTTCATTGTAGTTGCTTATAATGAAATAGGGCACACACAATCAAATTGTATTTCAATTATAGTTCAATTATCAGAACATTCTCCAGGATCATTCCTTTTATCTTCCAATGCTGAATCTCCAGACACAGATGGCAATTTTAATTTAATATGGACCAGTTCTGCTGGAGCTGATAATTATTCCATTTACATATACGATAGTTATATATCCAAAATCAATGCGAGTCTTACATTAATGGCAGATCAAAATGGTATATCTCCATTCACGGTTTCAGGATTAACTGATGGAACTTATTACTTTATAGTTGTTGCTCATAATGAATATGGGGACACATTGTCAAATTGTATAATCGTAACAGTGTCAATTGCTGAAGATGTCACTGATATTCCAGGATATCATTTGTTATACCTTGGAATCACTATTTTTCTAATTTCTATTGTATTAATTCAGTTCATTAAAAATCGTATTAAATAAATTTACTAAAAATTTTTTTTTTTTAATTAAATTGATATATAATAGAAATTAATAGGAAGTTATTCTTTTTTACCAAGATAAACCTTTAAAGAATCGTATATCTTTAATAATCCGTTGCGATTCATGCTTTGGGACTTCCATAAAAGCGTAGAATTCATTTTGCCAAAAAGCTTTTCCAGATGTTGCACTTCTTATGTCTTCAGTAAACTTTAACGAATTTCTTACAGGCAAAAATATTTCAACTATAGCTTGGTATTCTTTATCTTGATCCACGCCTATAATTTTAGCAGAATATTTTGAAAGCAAAGAAATCACATTTTTAATATCATCTGGGGGTAGCTGAATTATTGTATGATAGATTGGCTCTAAAAGTATCATTTCTGCCTCATTTAATGCTTTCTTTATAGCGTCATAGAATATTGCAGATATTTCTGTGAACGCATTTTCTTGAGTAATGCTATTTATTACAAAATCCTCTATGATTACCTTGATCTCTGTTAACTTTTCTCCACACAATGGACCATTCAAATGAATTTTATTAAATATTTCAATAATTGTATTTTTATAGAACTCATTCAATTCGCCTTCTGCTTTATATATTAATACATTTTTGTCATCATCACATAACCAGAAACTGTTAATCTCTTCCTCAGTTAATAGGGTTTTACTTTTAAGAAATTCTTTCAACTTTAAAGCAGGTTTAATTGATTTATAATCAAAATGTTGAAAAAATCTCATAGTTTGATGATCTAATCTTTCAATTCTTAATTTCAAGCTATCTTGACTATTTGAAGATAAAGAAACAATAGAGGAGGATTTATGAAGGCATGACTCTTTAAAGACAGCTCTTGGTTCTGAAATTGAGACATTAACTCCTCTTTTTCCTATTTCATTGGCGGTTACCTCCAAGTGGAGAGGTCCCATACCGGAGAGGAGAAATTCGCCATTTTCTTCATTGATTTCAAATTTTAAATTAGGATCCTCGATCAATAGATCATCAATTAATTTTTTCATTTGATCGAGATCTCTAAGAAATTCTGGTTCTAAAGATACTGTCACTACAGGTGTAGTTACATATTTTACATTTTCAAAGGGTACCATCCCATTAATACTGTTACTATCAATTATAGTTTCTCCACTCTTTATACTCTTTAAACCCTCAATAGCGACTATATTCCCAACAGGAATTTTATCAGCTTGCTCTCTTCGTTGCCCCATAAAAATCGCAACTCTTTGTATTGTATCATAATTATTTTCTCTCAATAGGAATATTTCATTTTTCTTCATACAATTACCAGAGAAAATTCGACCTGTTGCTATTAAACCATGTTTGTCAGCTTGAACTTTACTTAAACATATAATTAATGGTCCAATTGGATTACAATTAATCATTGCTTTACCTAATTCAGAATTGAGATCTCCATCCCAAATTTTCGCAATTCTATATTTCTGAGCACTTTTAGGATTTGGTAGATGATCTACAACCATTTCTAAAATAGCTTTATGAATAGGTAAATAAACTGCTAAATCAGCATAACTCTCTTTAGTATATGTTTCTTTTTTATATCTTTCCCTAATATCCTTAAATTTGATATTACTTTTTTCAAAAATTTTATGTGTAAATCCCCATTTATGAAGAGCTGAACCAAAAGCAACATTTCCTGCTAGTGGTGAGACTTTCCATTTTTTATTAAAAGGATGATCTGCATATCTATCTATAAGAATGTTGAAAGATTTTATTATTCGAATATATTTTTTCTTAATCTCTTCATCTGAGAGTTTTAATTCCCTTATAAGCCGATCTACTTTATTTATAAAAAGAACTGGCTTAACTCCTTCCTGTAAAGCTTGTTTTATTACTGTTTCAGATTGCGTTATTATTTCTTCTACAGCATCAACCACCACTACTACTCCATCAACTAATCGTAGAGCACGAGTTACTTTTCCACTAAAATCTAAATGACCAGGTGTATCAACTAAATTTATTAGAAAAGGTTCATGCTCTTCAAGAGATTTTTCATAATATAAAGAAATATTGGCCGATTTCATGGTTATACCGCGTTGTTGTTCCTCTTCAAGGAAATCTAAAGCGCGTGCTTCTCCAGCCAAATCAGGAGATAAAAAACCTGCCTCACTTAAAAGTGAATCAGATAATGTGGTCTTACCATGGTCAATATGACCAACGAATCCTATATTACGAATTGATTCAGTCTTATTCATTAAGTCAAGTATTTCTGAGATCTCTTTTCTTCGGGACATACTCCATTGAAAAAGGTTTCTAAATCTTTATTAAGGATTATAATCATTCTGATTAAAATTTTAGTATTTGGCAATATGTTATCAAAAAGAGAATACATATAGTTTTTTAAAAGTAAAAATTTCAAAAATGCTTTTAACAGTTATTCAAGTATATTCTTGAAATGTAGAGGGAAATGATTTTTCTCGCTACTCAAGATCTTCTTCATTTAATTGATAAGTATATCATCAATTTCAGTTGGGTCAGATAGCTCAATAAAAAATCATTTCCCTTAAATAATATAATAAAGATTAAAATTTAACTTCTCCATCAATTCTTATAATTCTTCCTTCAACATGCAACTTTTTATCACAGAACAATTCGATAGCTTTTGGAAAGATTTTATGTTCCCATTCCAAAACTCTTTGACCTAAAGTTTCTTCAGTATCAGTATCATAAACTGGTACGCATTTCTGTATTATTATTGGTCCATGATCAGTCTCAACATCAACAAAATGAACAGTTGCTCCTGATACTTTAACTCCATATTCAAGGGCATCCTTATGAGCATGCATACCTCTAAATGAAGGTAATAGTGCAGGATGTATGTTCATAACATTACCCTTAAAAGCTTTGATAAATGTTGGACTGACTAATCTCATATATCCTACAAGTACAATTAATTCACATTCATAACGTTTTAGCACTTCAATCATCTTTTCATCAAATTCTTCCCGAGGTATATGGAGAAATTTATCAGATTCAATTAGAAAGTACGGAATATTATGATTTTTAGCTCGTTCCATACAGAAAGCTCCCACCTTATTACATATTAATACTTCTACTGTTGCTTTATCCTTTAATATCCCAGTTTCACATGCTTTAGCTATTGCTTCAAAATTGCTTCCAGATCCACTAGCAACAGCTCCAAGTTTTACTACACCCATAATTAATTGTAAATTATTTTTTCAAAAAAATATAACTTATTAATGAAGAATTATCGAATAAAAAGTATTAAAAAGAAATTAAAAAAAAAAGCTTATAGTTAATTTATAATGAAAATGTTTTTATTTGAATAATTTATATGTAACATAGAAATTTAGAAGTATATCATTCTAAAAATTATTCTCTTCTATTGATATATTCAATAATAAGAGAGAGTCAATCTCTTTATCAATAATAATATTTACCAATAATATAATATAAACACATATAAAAGAAATTTCAAGCGTTTTTAATATATACTTAAGTACTCAATAATGGTGAAGTTAAGAGTTATTTTATAAACAAAAACTAAATGAAATTCAACAAAGAATTGAGACTTGAGTAAAAAAATTAATTTGTAAAATGAAGTTTTATGAGCTTTGAAGGGGAATTACAAAGAATTAAGGACGAGATAGTTTCAAATCTTCCAACAGAAATTTCTGTTAAGAAAATTGAATTTGAAGGGCCTGAAATAGCAGTTTATTCAGAAAATTCAGATGTGGAATCTGTAGAAAGTTCAACAGTACTAAAAGATTTAGCCAAAACCATGCGAAAGCGTGTGGTTTTTCGATGGAATGTTGAAAAGCGTAAAGACCCAGCAGAAACAGAAGCCTATATAAGAAGTTTAGTTAATGAAGATGCAGAAATTTCCTCTATTGAATTTGATCATACAAGGGGAGAAGTAATCATTGAATCAGGGAAGCCAGGATTAGTCATTGGAAAAAAAGGAGTAAATTTAAAAGAAATTAGAACTAATACTTTCTGGCAACCAAGAACAATTAGAACCCCGCCTCTAACATCAAAAACAATTCAATTAATTAGAGGGATGCTTTCAAAGGAAAGACAAACACAAAAAGATATTTTACTAGATATAGGTAAAAGAATTCATAGACCTGCTCTGTTTAAGGATTTGAATATTCGATTAACTGCTCTTGGAGGATTTCGTGAAGTTGGGAGATCTTGTATTTTAATACAAACAAGAGATAGTAATGTGCTATTAGATTGTGGATTAAATGTAGGAAACCCTAATGAGAAATTTCCTTTTTTTGATGTTCCTGAATTTTCAGTGAGAGATCTTGACGCAGTAATAGTCTCACATGCACATTTAGATCACTGTGGACTCGTTCCATTTCTGTACAAATATGGTTATCGAGGTCCTGTGTATTGTACGTTACCTACTCGTAATTTATCAACAATGCTACAGCTTGATTTCATCCAAATCTGTGAAAAAGAAGGAACACCTTCACCATATTCGAAAAGAGATGTTAAAGAAACAGTTTTACATACAATTCCTTTGGCTTGGGGAAAAGTAACTGATATTGCACCAGATCTTAAATTAACTCTTCATAATTCTGGTCATATTTTAGGTTCATCAATGATACATTTGCATTTTGGAAAAGGTGATTATAATTTCGTTTATACAGGGGATTTTAAATTTCAAAAAACAAGGCTATTAGAAAAAGCAGCTGTTAAATTTCCTAGAGTTGAAAGCTTACTTATTGAATCTACATATGGTGGACCTCAAGATCGGATCCCAAGTCGCCAAGAGTCTGAAAAAGAACTTAAACAGATACTGAATTCAACACTCAAAAGAGGAGGTAAAGTTTTGGTTCCTGTATTGGCGGTAGGTCGCGCTCAAGAGTTATTGATAGTATTAGAGGAATATATTTCAAAGGGATTTATTGATAAGGTCCCAATTTTTATCGATGGATTAATCAGTGAAGCAACAGCTATTCATACCGCAAATCCTGACTTTCTTAGCAGTGATTTAAGAGAGAAAATTTTACATCAAGGAAAGAATCCTTTCTTAAGTGAATATTTTGAAACTGTGTCCGCCCAAGATGAACGATTAGATATCATTAAAGGAGGTCCATGTATAATCTTAGCTACTAGCGGAATGCTCATTGGTGGACCATCTGTTCAATATCTAAAAGAATTAGCTAATGATAGTAATAATTCCCTAATTTTTGTTTCATATCAAGTCTCTGGTACACTTGGAAATAGAATTCAACGTGGATTTAAAGAATTTACTTATGTCGATGCAAAAGGCCGAACACAACTAGTCAGACTCAATATGAAAGTATTTACACTCGAAGGATTTAGCGGTCATTCATCTCGTAGTCAAATATCACAATTTCTAAGAAGAATTCAACCACGACCTAAACTAGTAATAGTAAATCATGGAGAAGAAAGTAAATGTGTTAGTCTTTCGACAATGATCCATAAAAAGCTAAGAAAATCAACAAAATCTCCAAAAAATCTTGAAACTATTTTGCTTAAATAAGGAATAGACTTAGAAGGCTAAATCAGAGCATGAACTGAGCTTATCTGGAAAACATAATAACATTTATAATAAAAGTAAGAAGAAAAGCAATTAAAGTTCGGGAAAATAACAAAAATAGTGTAGAACATAAGAAAAACGATGAAAAATCTCAATAAAAACTAATTTTTTTTCTATTATTCTCTCTTTTATGAGAAAAATTAATTTTTTTAAATAGTATTAATTAACTTTTTCATCAAATATTTAGTGGTTTTTTTGAAATTTAAAGACTTTAAAGTAAAAGAACACTCTACAACTATATTCAGACGCATAGTCCAGATCATAGCATTTTTTATCATAAATTATGTTATTTTTGAATTAATATTCTTAATTAATTTATTAAGCCTTGAAGCACTCTTAAAAGTTTTACCGATTTTGAATTCACCTCGCAATCCTCTCTCCACAGGGGCTGGAATTCTCGAATTTATCTTCTTTTTTATGGTTGAAGGTCAGCTTCCATTTTACTTAATAGGAGTTTTAATTCTTATTCTATTATTTACAAATAGATTTTTTTGTGGGTGGATCTGTCCCATAGGAACGATTCAAGATATTTGTGCTGCATTTCCCACTAAAAAGAGAATGGTAAAAACATCAGTTCACAAATCCTTATTAAAAATCAAGTATGTAATTGTTATTTTATTACTTATAATAATAGTTCCTTTACCTTTCACCAGAGCGGCCAATCTTTCATTTTATCTTGATTATAAAGATAATATTGGTGATTTTGGAAAAAAACCAATGGGTTTTTTTTCATTATCTGAATACATTTTTTATTTTTTTCCTAATATTGTAATGGAAGTTTTTGAAACTGGCAGTTTAGCTCCGATATTTGGAGGAGCAAAATTTAACTTTTTAGTATTTTTCATGTTTTTCTTCTACGCAATTCTCATTGTTTTATCGGTATGGTACCCTAGAGTTTATTGCAGATATTTTTGTCCGTTTGCGGCAGTATCTTCTGTAGTGTCTGAATTTTCCTTCTTAAAACTATCAAGGAGTCCAGTTTTATGTGTAGGACGATCAGAATGCGGAATTTGCGAAAGAAAATGCCCTAAACAAATCAGAATTTTAGATGAACCGTTTGAATTTTTTACTGGAAATGGTGAATGCAATTTTTGTCTAAAATGCAAAGAACTTTGTCCTTATGATGCTATAGAAATAAAATTTGGCTAAAATGTATAAACAGAATAATTTATGAAGTAAAACTTATCTATGAAATTATTATATTGAAATCATCTTTATTTCTATAATTTTATTTATCTATAAGATACTTTTTTATAATTTAAATGAATCATTTGTATTGATGAGCAATGGATAAAAAAACAATTGAACAATTACAAACACGAATGAAAAGAGATGTAAGTGTTGGAATTCATGGCATCTTAGATTCAGAAGCTATAAGGTATTATAAAGAAGAAAGTGAAGAAGATATTCGTCCTGATTTCTTTAGGGATGCTGATCGTATTGTCCATTCAAAAGCCTACGCACGATATATCGATAAATCACAGGTTTTTTTTGATGTAAATAATGCTAACATAACACATCGCTCTCTTCACGTGCATATAGTTTCAAGAATAGCTCGCCAAATAGGTCGTGTTTTAAGGTTAAACACTGATTTAATAGAAGCTATTGCATTAGGCCATGATATAGGACATTCTCCATTTGGTCATTTGGGTGAAGAAATTTTAAATGAAGTTAGTAAGAAATATCATATGGGAACCTTTAGCCATAATGCACAAGGAATAAGATGGTTATCATATTTAGAAAAAAGATATCCCGAAAAACCAGCTAACGGTCTTAATTTAACATTACAGGTACTTGATGGAATACTTTGCCATGATGGAGAGGTAAATGAACAACAATTAAAACCAACTAAAAGAAATGGAAAAACCTGGGATGATCATTTCAAAGAATATAATGATTGTTTTAATGAAAATAAAATAAAAAGAGTCCCTATGACATATGAAGGGATAGTAACAAAATTTTGTGATACAATTGCCTATATAGGAAGGGACATCGAAGATGCTATTTTATTAAAAATAATTGACAGAACTGAAATTCCTGAAGACTGCATAAAAATTCTAGGCAATACTAATGCAAAGATTATAAATACCTTAATAAATGATTTACTCGAGTTTAGCTTAAATAATGATGTAATAGGTTACAGTGAGGAAATATTTCTCGCATTAAAACGATTAAAAACATTTAATTATGAAAAAATTTATACAAGTAGAGATTTGTTTAAAAAAAATTCTTCTGATAAGACCTACATAGATAAGTTAAAGGAAAAGTTTATGTTAATTTTTCAAAGTTCACTAAACGATTTAGAGGAAGAACGTTTTGATTCTCCAATTTTTAAAGATCATATTGAATATATAGATGATAAAAATTATAGCACATATTTTAAACCACTTAAAGAAAATGATCAATTAACTCTAATAGTGCGCGATTATATCGCTGGAATGTCTGATAAGTATTTTAATGAAATATTCGAACGATTGCGACAAAAATGAGATTTTTATCAAGAAAAATTAGAATAATATCCATAATTGTTTGAATATTCTATACCAAAGAATAATTATTATCTATATATCACATTGTTATTTAATTTATGAGGGTGGATTAGACTTAGGAGGAAGTTTTGTAAAAAAGATTATTCAGTTTATACGGGGTTTTTTTTCAGTCACGGGGTTTTAAAAATTAGTTTTTTTAAACTGAGTTCTTTTTGAATCCTCCAAGAGTTACATATAGATTGTCTAATCCAAGTTTATATAAATAAACTTATACATAAAAATCTATCCTATTTGACAAAAAATAGAAAAAAGGTAGAAACCTATTTTTTTAAAGTTAGGGCGTTAAATAATCATGAATATTAGATATATTATCAAATATTGAGCAAAATTTTTTTAGAACGTTAAAATTATAAATACTAAAAATACATGTTTTAGACTTATAGAAAAGATTTCTTTAATCTACTAATTAAATTCAGCGGATTGGTGTAGAGGTCAAGCATTTGGGACTCTGAATCCCGAGACAGCGGTTCGAATCCGCTATCCGCTATAATCTTTTTCAAGATGTTTTAAGGACATACTCAAAAAATTTGATCAAAAAAAAGTAAAAGAAATTTAACCTGTTCGTTTGATAATATGATATCCAAACTGACTTTTTACTGGTTGAGAAATTTCACCAACTTTTAACTTAATACAAGCATTCCAAAATTCGGGAACCATCTCACCTTTAGCGAACTCTCCTAAGTTTCCTCCCTTTTTTCTACTTGGGCAGTTCGAAAAGTTTCTGGCTAAATTCTCAAAATTTTCTCCTCCTTTTATATCTTCAAACAATTCTTGGGCCCTGCTTAATTTTTCAACTAAAATATGACTTGCCTTAATTTTACCACCTTTTATAGGATCTCCTCCTTTAGAGGAACTATTACCAGAAGGTGTTTGAGTTTTCTTTTGATATCCTTTTCCATATTTATTTTTTCCCATATTATTTCACAGAACGAAATTGAATTAATTTTCTTTTTAAAATTTGATTTAGTTTAGGTTAAATTGGAAGAGTTAAATAAATTAATTAACAATTAGATACCTGAAATTTTTAATCTCTTCAATACTATTAATTTCAACCACTAATTTTTGAAAATCTTGAAGCTTACCATCAAATACAACAAAAGAGATATAATGATTATTGATAAAACTCTGATTCTTGCTAACAATTTGATCTGTATATTCACCTTCAACTCGATTCAATTTTTTTTGAACATAGTAGTCATTGGGAGCAACAATAATCATATTCCCTATAATATTTTTTGGTATAGTAGCTATATCAATAGGTGTATCCATTGAAGAAATATCCATTGTTGACATAAGTCGCAATAGAGCATCTCTTACAATCTTTGACTTATTTTCATACTTGTTTCTTGAAACAAGTTTATTTATAAATTTCTTAAGACTTTCATTCAAAGACACGGATATTATAGGGGACATAAGCTTTCACAAAATTTGAAATTTAAAATTAATATTATAAGTAATAGATCTATATTATTAATATATATGGTTATAGAGATTTAAATATTTCTTCATTAGCTTTAAGCATTTATAAATTTTTTTTGGATAAAAAAAAGCTCAAAATGGATTATAGTTCATATCATATATTTTCGAAATTATCCATAGCAGTTTAGGATATATTATTAACTTTTGCATAAAAAACATTATAAACATAAGAAGCATCATTGTTCACTAGAGGTTTTTAGATTTGAATATATTAATGAAAATTTTCTATAAAAATGAGTATCATCGAGATTAAGATTTACAATTATTCAGAACAAAAATGTAAGCAATGTGGAGGACGGGGTAAGATTGAGATATACAGAAGTGATTGGGAGGATTTTGATGATATTGTATGTGATAAATGTTCTGAATTAGATTAATTCATAACAAAAGTCTATTTCCTCTAAAAGTGCTAATTATAGCGCTGTATATCTTACCAAAATGATCCATTTCTCTTCAATTTTTGATATATTATCATACCTTTTCTTTATAATAAAGTTAAAAAATAGAGCTAGAATGAGTTTTGAATTATTAGATTACAGTTTTATGGATCTTGCAATGACATTTCTAAAATTTTCTACATCATTGACAAGTTTATCAGCTAGGTCATCCGAAATCTTCTCATCTTTACCAAATTTGTTTAATTCTGTAAGCCAAAACTCCATTCTCCCAAGAATTGCCTCCTTATCGCCCATCAACTTTCTTACTCGGATAAAAGTATCATGTAATTTAGTTCTGATATTTTGGGCTTTCCATCTAAGCATACAATAATCTGAGATTTCTGCTAAATTTTGGGTAATTGCCATTACATCGATAGTTTTCTCACGTTCTTCTGATTTAATTTTTCGAATAATATTGATCTCTTCAAATAAAAGCTCAATTATTTTAGCAAGAAAACCTGTTAATTGTCCGGCTTGTCCACACCAAACTCTTACCTCCAAAGATTGATTCCTTTCAGAAACATAAAGCCTAGTGATAATTCTTCCTCCTGTTACTTTAGCTTCAGAGCAATGCCAACTTTCTGCCTCATATAATCCATCATTATCATGTCCTTCATGGGAAGTGACTGTACTTACGTCAAAGCGTTTTAATGTTCTAACTGCTGCTCGGAAAGCAAGCCTAGGATCCAAATCTGCTATCAAAAATGCACGTGCATCATTTGGTAGATCTTGGATCGAGATCTGAACGTCTTCAATAGTTGATAAGCATGAAACAACTAAAGGACACTTGATTTGAACCTCTTTTTTCTTTATATGTGTTGTATGTTTAGTACCATCAGCAGTTTTATAAATTACAGTTCCTCCAATATTAGATATACCACATTCTTTAGGTTCTAAATAGAAATCAACACCTCTTGAATTTTTTGCCTCAATAACAGGTACATTAATAAGAGGATTTTTAACTTTATAACTTGAAGGGACATCTAAAATTACTTTTACTGAATTTATAGCCATTTTACTTTGATTGCGAACAGCTACTTTATAGTGTAATTGGCCCCCAACAAAGTCATAATCTCGAACAACTTCTATCTTTTCCTCATCAATAGGTTCTATTGGTTTCTCCTGTGTTTTAATGGGTGTTGTACTTGTTGGAACTGAATAAGCAGTAAAAGATCTGTTATGCATATCTATATATCCATCAATATCTCCACGACTAATTAACACAGCTAAATTTTCTTCAATGCTAGATTCTGTTACTCCTAATCTACTCGAAAGTTCTCGTAAAGGCATGGTTCTATAGGCTTTAGCAAATTCTTTTATTTTTTTTTCAAGATGTTTATTGGTCATAAATTCCCTTCTTTGGGTGAAAAGCCCCTTTATATCACCTGTTTTAATAAGCTCGTGAAGGCTTTTTCTTGCTAACTCAACTGCAATTTTTAATTTTATGGCTAATTTATTAAGTTCAAAGATTCCTATTTCTTTGGAATAATTCTTAATTTCATTAAAGATTTGATTAGCTGTTATTATTTCATTTCCTCGATCAGCAAAATAGCCATTAACAGCTTTAGCTCTCATTAAATTTACGCAGAATGATTTAACAAGTTCTTTTGGAATATTAAATTTGGAAGCAAGATTGTTAATCGTAATTCTTCCTTCTGCATTAATATCTTTGATTAATTGATCCATTATATATTGTTGAGTAAAATAAGTCTTCTTATCCTTGGAAAAAGATCCTTTTATTTGAAATTGATTAATAAGTTTATAAATTACTTGTAAAGCAATTTCAGAGCTCATATCAAGCATCACTCCTAAATCAGTTACTTTTATTATTCCCTCATCATTGAATTTTAAAAGTAATTTCTCTCGCATCTCAGGAGAAATATAATAAAACATTTGATTTCTTTGATCAATAATTCCATAAATACGTTCTTCATCCATATATTTATTTATGAATTTTATCATTGTTTCTGCTGAAATATTAAATGAGTTTAATATGGTGGAAAAATTTGTTATAGTAGATCGTTGTAATAATTCTAAAAAACATTTAGGACAAATTTCTTTTCCTATAATATGTCTAAGTTTCTTACCGCAAAGGGTCATTTTATTTCCGCGAATTAAATTATATCTGATTGCTTCTCTAGCAAGTTTTTCTCTTGATGGAAAGAATAAACCTGGGGTTTTTAAATATGAACTCCATGATTCTGGGCAGTTTGTATTAGTACATTCAAGATAATATTGCCCAGATGATAACCGTTCTAATCTTAAAATAGATCCACATTCAGGACATGAGCTATTTTCAACAACCGTACATTTATAATTACGTTCAACTGCTTTTGCTTTTGAGTATGCTATATTATGTTTTTTACATTCATGAGTTTCTGTTGTAGCTATATGGTTAATACAAAAACTACTCTTACATTTCTCGCAAGTAAAATCAATGTTTTGATTTTCACAGAATAAGCATTTCATAATTTTAAATCAGATTACATTTTTTAAAAATTATATAATATATGAAAAAATTCTTGCTTAATATTTTTTATATAGACCAATATTATATCTTTAAAAACCAATAAACTTTTTTTCACAGTTTTTACAGCTTGATTAATATCTATTATAGAATCTAATTAATCACCAAATAGAAACCTCTGGAAAAATTCTTATACGTAAGAAGGATAGAATCATTATAATTAAATTAAATACAATTATTATGATTATCATTGCAATTAATATACGTTTGGGTTGAAATTCTCTAGTTTTTCGTATTTGAGAGGTACCATGTTTAGCTAAGGCTAATGGGAACAATCCAACGAATGTTCCTAAAGAAAAATAAAATACAATGAAAATTCCATCAATAAAAATTCCACTTAAAGAATATTGTAAACATTGAGAATATATTAGCAATTCAAAAATACAAGGCGCAAATCCTGCTAAAACACCGAAAAAATATGGGGTTTTTTTCTTTTCCCAATCAAGTTGGAGTATCTCATCCCTACGCCTTGAATGAGGAACATATTTTCTTCGAGTTATATAAAATAATAATATTATTCCTGCAAACATAGATGTTAATGCTCCAAAGAAATTTATAGTAAAATCGTTAGGAATTATATGTGGAATGAAAATTTGAGGAATAAAACTAATTCCGATAGTGATACCTGCTATTATTAAGTTAGAAGTCATTAAGCCTAAACCATAAAGCATCAAAATTAAAACACTTTTTTGAGGGCTTTTAGAAATCCCAAAAGACCAAAAGAAGAATATTGCTTTATCCTCACATGGAATTGCCGTATGAAGAAATCCTAAAGTAAATGCGGGAACGAATATGATTAACAAAGGTTGCAAATGGAATTCTTCGAGCATATTTAAATCATTAGATATAATTTATGATATTAATTCAAATTCTTTTCTTCAGATAATATATTTTTATTTATCATATTTAGTATTTTTGAATATTAAAATAGTGCTCTTAATTTAATAAGATACTACTTCGAATGTGAATATAAAAATAAAAAACTAGAAGTAACGTTTTAAGATCTAATTTGTTTCCAATCTACCGCTAATATATACTAAAATCTATTTTCATATAGAAATTTAGTATTTGTTCAAATCTCTGTTATTTGTGCCTATGCAATACTTACTTACTCCATAAAAGACTAATAACAAAAAAAATGTAGTTGGAAAATTAAATGGAAAAAAATCCTTAATGACAAAAAAAATACCCATAGAAATTAAATCAAAAAAACTTAAGAAGAAATAACTTGATTTAATATAATTTGTGGTAATAGGTGAATCTCGAGGTAAAATAAATAAAAAAATGATTAACATAGGAGTAAGAATTAGGAGATGATGATCCCAAGAATCAAAATAAGCTAGGAGCATTATCAAAATACCAAATAAATAGCCAACTACAAGAGAATTTTGGATTCTTCTTCTTAAGATAAATATTATAAAACCGACTCCTCCAAAAAAAACTGAAATTATTAGTATAATTACTAAAGGATTATAATTAATGTTAAAAAAGATACAGAAATTCACAATTAATTTTGTAATGCTAAAAGAATGGTTTAAAATAATGGGTTCATCACCTGTAAAATTAATGAGTAAAAAATCTTCCCATAGCTTAGGATATAATAAAAATACTATAACATTAAGAGATAGAGGAGTTAAAATTCCTATTATCCTTACAAAACTTGTTCGAAGATTTAATGAAAACTTCTTACTTTCTAAATTAAAATTTATAATTATTAAGAAAGGAATCATAAAAAGAGTAATTGGTTTTATAATAATGCTTATCCCTAAAATAAAACTAGCGAAAAATTCCCATTTAATCCCTTGTTTTTTTAAAAATATATAAAGGGAAATTAAGACGCAAAAGGTTATATATAAATTAATTTGCCCCAATATGTAATTAAATACATTAGGTAAACTCATCAAAAATATGCTAATATATATAATAACTTTTTTATCATCTTGTTCATGATCTTGATTCCTTACTAACTTGATGATTTTATAAAGAATTAATGAAATTAAAAAGTTCAATATTAAATTAATAAGGTTAAAAAGAATGAATCCTAAATCAAATCCTAATAAATAAAAAGGAACAAAAAATACTGCAGAAATTGGAAAATATCTAAACGGCCATAAATAGTTTGTTCTATTATATAGATCCTTAATATTTGTTAGAAATACTTCACCAACTTTATAATATACAAGAAAATCGTTCTGATTTCTAAAGAATATAAGTGTTAGAATTAAAGAGAGTATAAAATAAAAACTATGAAGAATTATTGCATATCTAAATATCTTATATTTCCAAAGCTCCTTAGCCCTATTTTTCATTTTAATTAATATGCTCTTTATCTCCATTTTTGATTTACCATAAATTAATTAGGAATCTTTAGTGAGTATTTTCCTATTAAGAATATATATTATTGCTGCAATTGATAAACACACTGTTAAACTGACTAATGCTGGAATTACGAAAAAAGGTATTTTATCAAAAGAGATATCAACAATTACCACATTTCCTCTAATATAAAGTTTATATGAAGTGAGGATTCCTCGCTCATTATATATTGCTATAATATTAATAACCTTAGAGGGATAATTAGGTAGAATTAGATCTTTAGAAATCTCAACATTTAAAGTAGTTAAAACTCTGTTATCGACATCATACCATCCATCTAACTTTAAGTTTCCAAGATATTCACTTACCGGTACAGGAAATAGAAAGGGTACTAAAAAGGCATAATTAGTAAAATTCAAATCTTTGTCATATGTTTTTGGATTAGAGGGATAAATGATTTGAAACTCACCATCTTTAATACTCCAATTTTCTTCATTATTCCATAGCCAAAGATTAATTTCAATAACAATAGTACTTTCATTTATAACCGTATTTTTTATTCCCCATTTCATTTTTGCTCCTTTCTTCATATTTTCAAATAATCCTGTATTATCCCAGTTGTTACCAAAGACTTTATTCATTTCACCCTTATTACATACCTTGCATTTCCAAATTAATTCATCATTTTTATTGATCCCTATCCCATAGTTAATAGCATTACCCCTTGATATAAATCCAAAAGTTAGAATTGAAATCAGAAAAAAAAATAATAGAAGAGATCTTCGTGTTAACTTTTCACTCATTAACCTCACCAGAATAATAATTAAAGAAATTTCTATTAGAATTTTTATCCATTAAACAATATTGACTAAGTCCATAAAAAGTTAATATTAAAAAGAAAGTACTACCGAAATTATAAGGAAATAAGGGGTATATCAGATACCAAATTCCCACAAAAATTAAATCAAAAAAATGAAAGAAAAATACACTCCTAGAAGTGATAATTGATACTTTTGAGTGTCTTGGTGCATTAAAGATAATAACTACTAATATAGGTATTAAATTTAACAGATGATGATACCATGAATCATAATATACAAGCAACATAATAAGTAAACCATAAGCATAACCATAAATAATAGAATTTTGATCAACTCTTTTAAATACAAAAACTATAAATCCTATTCCTCCTATAATGGCTAAAACAATAATTAATATCAATAGTTGATTAAAAGGGATATTATAATAATAACAGAAATTAACTATTAGTTTAGTAATACTAAATGAAAAATTTAAAGCGACTGGATTAGCGCCTGTAAAATTTGTAGCTAAGAAACCATTCCATAATTTTGGATACATTAGAAAAAAAAAGATATTCAATGATACCGGTGTCATTACTCCGATTATTCTTATAAAACTTTTAAATAATTCTAATTTTAACTTTTTATTTACCCTGTCAAAATTAATAATAAACAAAAAAGGAATCATAAAAAATGTAGTAGGTTTTATAACAATACTTATTCCTAAAATTAAGCTTGCAGTAAATTGCCATTTAATATTATCAAATCTGAGAAAAATGTAGAGAGAAACTAATATAAATAAAGAAATATATAGATTAATCTGTCCTAAAATAAAATTAAGAAGATTTGGGAAACACATAGCATATAGGCATAAATATTTTAAAATCCGTTTATCATCTTCTTCATGATCGCTTCCTCGAACTATTATAATGATTTTGTATAGAATTATACAAATAACAACATTTAGCACAATATTGATTAAATTAAAAATAATAAAAGATGAAAAATAACTTAAGAAATTATATGGTATGAAAAACAACGCGGATAAAGGAAAATATCTAAAATCCCATAAATAATTTGCTTGATTATAAAGATTTTCGATATCATTTAGAAATATTTCTCCTACATTATAAAATATGAGAAAATCGTTCTTTTCCTGATAAAACATAAAGAATAGTACAATAGAAAGAATAAAATAAAAAATATGGATAAAGAATGCATATCGAAATACTGAATATTCCCAGAGTTCTTTAAATCTTTTAATAAATTTGTTATTTATATTCATTGAGTAATTGATATATTTATATTTTAATTTTAAATTCTTAAATTTAATTATTAAAATTAAATTTTTTAAAATTATAAATAAAGGGATATATAATGCCTTTTCTCACAAGACAAATTAAAAAAATTTCTTTTGGAGTAATAGTTGGAAATCGGGATGTTTTTCCTGATCATCTTGCTAAAGATGGAAGGCTTGAAATAATAAAAGTTTTAAATGAACTAAATTATGATTATTTTATTTTAAGTGAAGAAGATACAAAATTTGGAGTTGTAGAAACTTATGAAGATGCAAAGAAATGTGCTGAATTATTCAAAGCAAATAAAGATAAGATTTTTGGGATATTAGTCATCCTACCAAATTTTGGAGATGAAAAAGGAATCGCAAATGCGATAAAATTATCAAACCTTAATGTTCCTATCTTGGTTCAGGCTTCTTCAGATGAGCTTGATAAAATGGACAGAATTCATAGAAGAGATGCATTTTGTGGAAAAATTTCTGTTACAAGCGTGTTATATCAATATGGTATTCCATATACATTAACAAAGTATCATACATGTCCTATTAACTCCCATATTTTTAAAGAAGATTTGCAGAGATTTGGAAAAATATGCAAAATTGTAAAAAAGCTTAGAAATGCAAGATTAGGGCAAATAGGAACAAGACCAAATGCTTTTGAAACAGTAAGATATAGTGAAAAAATTTTAGAGTTTAATGGAATCAGTATAGAACCAATTGATCTTTCAGAAATATTTGGTTATATTAACCAATTGAATGATAAAGATCACGATGTAAAAGAAAAAATTGATTTTATAAAAGCTTATACTTCCACAACTGAATTTCCTGAAGAGAGTATTGTTAAGCTAGCAAAATTAGCAGTTGTTATTGAAAATTGGGTAAAAACAAACGATTTAGATGGATTTGCTTTTCAATGCTGGCCATCAATCCAGGACAACTTTGGGATCGTACCCTGTGCCGTTATGAGTATGTTCAGTGAAGGACTTGTGCCAGCTGCTTGTGAAGTTGATATATCTGGATTAATAGGGATGTTAGTATTACAAACCGCTTCTGAAATGCCATCAGCAATATTAGATTGGAACAATAATTATGGTGATGATCCAGATAAAATGGTGCTCTTTCACTGTAGCAACCTCCCTAAATCGTTCTTTCAAGAAACAAAAATGACGATTCATCCGATAATTTCTGATCAAAAAGGTGAAGATAAAAGTTTTGGAGCAATTCAAGGTCGTATTAAAACTAAACCATGCACTTTGCTACGGGTTGAGACAGATGATTTATATGGTGAGATAAAAGCGCTTTTAACAGAAGGAAAATACACTCTGGATCCTTTAAATACATTTGGAGGCTATGGAGTGGTTAAGATCCCCAATTTACAAGTTTTATTGAAATCTCTATGTTTAGAAGGTTTTGCCCATCATGTAGCTGTAACATTAAATGAAGTTGGGGATATTGTATATGAAGCAATTTCTAAATATCTAGGATATAATGTGATATTTCATAATAAAAATCTATAATTCTTTTTTATTTCCTATTTATTTCATTATCAATTAGGGGATTGCAATAAATAAATAGAATATAGTTTTCATTAAGTTCTTTTTAATCTTATCTCTTTACTGAAAAATCCAGAATTAATTACATTTTCCTTTTCTTGAGTAAAATGAGTCAAAATTTCAAAAGGTAAAGCATTTGTTTTTAAATTCTCTTGATTTTCATGATAATTTAAAATTCTTTTACGAGTTATATAGATAGAATATTTTGAAATATCAGATCCGATCCATCTTCTCTTTAATTTTTCTGCACACAAGAGTGTAGTACCAGAGCCACAGAAAAAGTCAGCAATTAAATCATCTTCATTACTCCCCAATTTAATAATTCTTTCCAATAAATCATGGTGTTTCTGAGTAGGAAATCCAGTCCATTCTCTTGAAGCTGGTTGCATACATGGGATACGCCATATATCATCCATCTTCTTATCAGTAACGACACGATAAATGACATGACCATTTTCATCCTTTACATTTTTAAGTACTCCATTAACCATCTCTCTCTTTAATTGTTTTATGGGTTTTTTACGAGGTAATCTTAATTCATTAAATGTATAATTTGATGTTTTCGCATATAGTAATATATCGTCATGAGCCCTTGGTAAATTCCTTTTCCCTGCAGAATATTTATTATAGTAATACCATACAATATTGTTCACAAATCGTTTTTCTCCGAATATCTCATCCAAAATTAGTTTTATATAATGAGATGCATGCCAATCTGAATGGATAAATAATAATCCTTTTTTAGAAAGCAGTCTTTTAAACAAGATAAGTCTTTCATATAACATCTGTAGATATTTATCTAGATCATTGTCCCAATAATCTTGATAAGCGATAGAATCATAATTCTTACTTTCTTCTTGTACTTCGATTTCATAATTGGTTCCAGAAAAAAAAGGGGGATCAATATAAATTAAATCTATTTTATTTTCAAATTTATTTAACAAATAATATAATATTTCTAAATTTTCTCCCCAAAATAATTTGTTTTTCCAATGTTTAAGGGTTTTCTTTTGGTTATCCTCATTTGTAGGTATAGAATGAGTTTCAAATATTTTAAAAAAATTAGAGTATGTAATTTTTAAATTTTCTAAATCTGTAATTTTATCTCTTTTATCCTTCCAGATTAAATTAACCATTATAATAAAAAAAAGTGTTTATTTAATCTCTAATTTGAGAAGAAGGTCATCAAATTCTCTGTCTGACAAAAATCCCTTGTGAATCATAATGCTTTTAATCTCTTCCATTAGTTGTGGTGATGCCTTAGCACCTGCTATGTTTTCCTCAAGTGTTTCTAATTTGTGTCTAAGCTCGTCAATTTGTTTTGTTTTAACATCATTCTGTTCTCTAAGGCTTGCTATTTCTGAATATTTTTCTGATTCTATTTTTTCTAGTTCATTTTTTAACTTTTCGACTTCATTGTCCTTTTTAGTTAATTCTGCTTTAATATTTTCATTTTCCTTTTCCAGTTTTAATTTAATTTCAGTTTTATCTTTTTCAGCATTTTCACTCTTAATAGAGGCTTCTTTCAATTTTGCTTCCATATCACTAACATTAGACTCTAACTCTTCTAATTTCGATTCTAAATTTGATCTTTGCGTTTTTAATTTATTTATCTCTGCGTCTGAAAAAAGTTTTTCTTCTTTTACTCTCTCAAAACTTTTTTTGATAGTTGCTAATTCCCCTTTAGTTTCTCCCACCATCTTCTCATTTACATCCAATTTTTCCTTAGTCTCTTCTAAATCTTTCGAAGTTCTTTCCAACTCTTTAGATTTTTGCTCTAGCTGTTTTTCTAAGCTGTTAATCTTAGTTCTTAGATCGAGTAATATTTTGCCCTCTACTGATAATTTTTTGTCTGGTTTTTCTTCTGCCTTTCTCCAATCTATGGTGATTTTATTCACCTTCTAACTTTATCTTGTTTTTTATGATTTTTGATTTATTATATGTAATATTAAATTTACTAAAATTTATTTTTTCTAGATTTTACTCTATTCAATAAATAAAAAATCGATCATAACTTTTACGAAACATATTCTAATTTAATACTCAAATTCTTCTGTAAGTTTCTCAAATTCTTTATCTGATAAGAATCCTTTAACTTTTAACAGATCTATGATTTTTTCTATTATTTTTTGGGCACTTTGTGTTTTATTCATCTTGGACTCAAAATCTTTAAATTTTTTAATTTGTACCTCTGTGTTTTTTGTCTGTTCTTTAAAATCTTTTTTTAGGTTCTCAAATTCTCTATTTTTATCATCTAATTTTTCTTTAATTTGTTTAATTTCATCATTTTTATTTAGAACCTCCTTATTTTTCCTTAAAAGTTCCTCTTCTTTTTCTTGAAGTTCTTTGTGTTTTTTTAATAATTTTTGCTCTTGATCAGCAGCTTTTTCAGTATTAACATTTACTTTTTTTTCTAGAATGGCGATTTTTTCGATTGCATCATCTAATTTTTTTTCTAAATCTAATTTTATTGATTTCAATTTAGCGATATCAATATCTTGGAATAATTTTTCTTCTTTAATTTGATCCATTAATTTTCTAGTAGATGATTTTTTGGCTACAAGATCAGTTAAACTTTTTTCACGCCCTGCTAATCTAACTTGAGTTATTCTTAAATCATTTGAGACTGTTTCAAATTCTTCCCGTTTCTCGGCTAAATCCTGCTCTAGTTTGTCTATATTGGCTTTAAGATCTAGCAAAGCTTTACCTTCAATGGATATTTTTTTATCAGGTTTTTCTTCTATTTTTGCCCAATCAATGTTAATATTAGGTCACCTTCATTCATTATCTTTTT
>SMTZ1_10001487_pt1 | contig 23500 bp, 24 predicted proteins | sample DeeMarSWOR136_30_FD_25667 | JGI IMG/M metagenome (IMG submission 25667) | reverse complement strand
CTGCTCAGATTTCTTGAAATCTGGTATTTTACAAAAAGTTGAAGTAAAATATGTTTAAATTTGAGTTTATCAACAATTAATTTCGAAGTACCTTCTTTAAATTAAAAATTAAAGTATTTTTTTCTTTATTTAGAATCATCCTTTAGATAGATATATCTTGCTTTGAAAAGAATAATTATAAGCATTATTGTCAATAACATAATAAATGCAAAAATAATTGACCAAGGTATACTATCATCAGAACCATAAGATTCACTCTTCTCAACAACTTTACTTCCAACGACAGCAAAGGTTGAAAATCCAGGGGATGCTGCAGTATAATATATATATGTCTCATTTTCACTATTGAGTTTTGTCGAAAGATTTTGCCATACGCCGTCATGATATCTTATTAATTTTATTGTTGTCCTGTCTATTTTGTTATTATAAATCCAAGATTTCTCTACCTTAAATTTAAATTCTAACGAGTCGATTTCATCTTCATCTACATAAGTATCATTTGCAATAAGTTTGATATCAAGATATTTATAAATCGATATATTACTTATTGGCGGGTCTATTATTTCTTCTGGTTTATCTTTTAATTTAATAATTGTTATTCTTACTTCTTCAAGATCCGTTGCTGGAGTAAGTTTAACACTGTCAATATCATCAAAATATTCAATTTTTAATTCTTTTTCTATTCCACTAGATAAGTCTCCTAAGATATTATCACTTATGGATACAATTTCTTCCGTTGGAACTATTCTTTCGTTTGGCGTATAGTAAAAATTATTATCGTAAGTTAAAGAATTACCACTGGAATTAGATGGTTTATCATCTGAAATTAAATAATTACTACTAGAATCACTTGATTTATCGTCTGAAGTATAATAATTACCGCTGGAATCAGTTGATTTATCATCCAAAACATTTGAAGTATCACTAGAATCTGAAGGTATTTCATAACCATCAGATAAATCATCACCAGAATCAGTGGGTGTATCATCCCCAACGAGTGAGCTACTACCAGAATCAGTTGGTTCATCACCCACAACAGGTGGGGTAGTACTAGTATTGGTTGTTTTAGTATTTCCAGCAAGACCATCTGATGTGGTAAAAGACGCTACCGAAAAGGGGATAAACAAAAGTTCCAGCAGTAAAAAAATCACTATAAAATTAATAAATAATTTTTTATGTAAAGATTTCTTAGAAAAATTTCTATTATTACCAGTAATTCTCCTCACTCTTAAACACCCAATTCTTTCCTTCTTATCGTGTTATATTCTTATTATTATCATATTTATATTCTTCGTGTCAAAATGTCAAAGTGAAATAATAGTATTGATTAACAATTTCGATATTTCCTTATTAATGAAAAGTTAAATCTTTAGCAAAATTATTAAATAAAATTTTAAAAAAATACCATTAATTCCTATTTAAAATCTTATCAATTTTTTCTTTTAAATCAGGTAGTTTGAATGGTTTTTCAATAAAATCCTCGCCAAGAAAACCACCAGCATTTTTAGCTATCTGATCCTTTCTTGCTGTGAGAAATATTATAGGTAATTCCTCACCTGATAATTTCTCCCTTATTTTTTGAAATGTTTCCCATCCGCTCATTACAGGCATTAAAATATCCAAAATGATAAGATCAGGAATCTGATTATTTTCTAAAAGTTCAAGACATTTTTTCCCATTTTCTGCTGAAATGATTTCGTAATCGGAGCCTAAACTTTCTAATCCGTTTTTAATAGTATATATTACACCCGGGTCATCATCTACAACCATTATCTTGTTTGCCATCCTTTTACCTCTAATATGTAGATAAAATATGCCCTTAATTATTTTTCGGAAGCAGATTTAAGAGTAAAATAAAACGTTGAACCTTTACCAATCCCTGGACTATCAGCCCATATCTTACCACCGTGTTTCTCGACAATTCGTTTACATATAGAAAGACCAAGACCAACTGAATCTTTTAATTTTACAAATTTATCTGCCCTATAAAACTCATCAAAAATCCGTTTTAATTGGTCTTTTTCCATACCTTTACCGGAATCATATACAGAAACTGTTACAATACTATCATCTTTTTTTGCATCAAGAATAATTTTACCCCCACCTTCCACCATATATTTAACAGCATTTGTAATAAGGTTATTAAAAAGTTCAGCAAGTCTTAATTTATCTGCTTCTACAAAGATATCTTTTGAAATATTATTTTTAATATCGATTTTATTTTCTTCAAATAATAGTTTTTGTGATTCAATAACACCATTTGATACTTCTGCAAGATTCAATTTTTCAATGTCAAACTTAACATCAGAGGACCTTAGTTTGGCAAGCTGCAATGTCTTAAAGATTAAATCCCTCATATATTCAGCATTTCTGTTCATTAACTGTAATGCTTCTTTTATCTTAGGGTCCTTTTCTTGTTCGATAAGCATTGGGAGAAGTCCTATTAAAGGTTGTAAGGGATTTTTTAGATCATGACCAAGCTGACCTATGAACTCATCCTTTTGTTTTAATAAATTTTCTAAAATCCTATTATATTCAAAAATCTTATCCCTTGATTCTTTTAGGTCTTTTGCCATCTTATTAAATGCAGAAGCAAGTTCTCCAAGTTCATCTTTTGATTTAATTTCCACCTTTGTATCAAGATTTCCCTGTCCAATAACCTTTGCACTGTCTCTAAATGTGATAATGGGTTTTACAATTGTTCGACTAAGAAGATATAAAAAAGTAAAAATCAGTAAAAAAAGACTTACAGAAGATATTATTACCGTCCATTTAACTTGTGATTCCAACTCTTCTCCAAACTGTTCATAAGCATCATTCATAGACAACACTAGTTCATATGTTCCTTCAATTTCTCCAGTAAAATTAATAGGATATAACATAATAAGTTCATGTGAATCTTCTGAGTGTTCTGATATGATATAAATATGATCCTGCTCAAATGCATTAATATTACAAGAAATTGTATCTTTTTCTGTTTCTTGGATATACGGATTAGATATTTCTCCTATTGATAAATTATCTGTTGAGTAAAAAACATATAGTTCATTATTTTCATCTGCAAGATTAATTGTAATTTTTAAAATATTATCGCTATAATCAGGAGGAATGGAATTCAAAAACTCATTAGATCTATTCATTAACATATTTTTATCATTTAAACTTGAACTATTTCCAATAATTGCATTAAGAGCTTGAATATATGAAGATGCAGTTTCATAATACGGGTTTTCAAAGAATATATCTTCATAATGAATATTAAAAAAATAAAGATTTACAAATCCAATTGATGCAATAGTAATAGCTGAAACGAAAATTACAATTAGAGTCAGTTTCAGTGATAAGCTGACATTTATATTTTTCATAATTTTCGCCTTTTTCAAAATAAATAATTAAGAGTTTGCGGTCCCATCTATTATATGAAAACACTTTTTAATTTATAATAATTTGTAGAAATAACTTTTTGAAATTATTCCTAATAACGATTTAAAATAATTAAAACCTAAAAAAATCAAAAATAAAAGTATTATAGATGAATTATCCTGCCTATTCAATTTCAATCTAAAAACCTATACACAATAAAAAAATAGGGGGTTTAATTATTTTTTATTTTTCCCCTTAATAATTATTACAGATGCTAGTATTCCTGCTATTACAACAATAATAGCAAAACCATATAAACCAATATCTTTAATTTCGCTCTTATCTGTTGTATCTCCTGCTATTACAAGATTATCTGTTATATCCGTTTGTTCAGAAATTAAATTAGGATTTGGTGATATGACCAATGGTTCTTCTGGTCCTGGAGCTATAACAAGATCACCTTGATCTTCAGAGTCTACTTCCTCTACCACAATATCTTCAGGAATTGGTTCTACCACTTCATTTATTCTTTCTGCGTTGACAGATGCTGATGCAATCATTATTGATATCATACCTATAACCAGCATAAAACTACTTTTAGAGATTTTGTTTTTGTCTTTCATATTATAAACCTCAAGAATAGTTATATCAGTCTGAATTTATATACTGTAAGAAAATGTAAGGAGAAAACCTTACAAAAAAATATATCTTATATATTAACTATGCATAAACTAATCAATGTGAGTAAAAATGCCTAAGGTTAATCTAGATATTGAATCCTTTAAAGCTCTTGCTAGCGAGACAAGACTTGATATTCTTAGAGCCCTTGATGGAAAAAAAATGAGTTTGAATGATATAACTAAGGCTACAAATTTACATAAAATGACATTGCATGAGCACTTGTCTAAACTTACATCAGCAGGTTTTATTAAAAGGATAGAAAGAGAAGGCCATAAATGGGTTTATTACAAACTTTCATGGAAAGGACAAAGTTTACTTCATCCTGAAAATACTAGAATAGTTGTTATGTTTAGCATGACTTTTATCTCTTTAATATTTGGAATATTTACTTTTATTAGCTATATAAAGCAAAAGCCGATCACTCCGTTAGAGGAGGTTTTAACAGCACCAGGATCACGTTCTGACTTTGTATCTACAGAGTCATTTTTTTTATATCTTACAATAATTTTTATAATAATTTTTTCAATGCTTTTAGTAATTTCAATCTGGAGATACAGAAAGAATAAACCACAAAAACTCTAATAATACCCTTTTTATTTGTTTGGATTACTTGCAAGGGCTTATGGTCTAGTGGTTATGACGTCGCCTTCACACGGCGGAGGTCGCCGGTTCAAATCCGGCTAAGCCCATGACTTCAAAAGGCTTATTTATCTAATTTTCTGAGATACATATTACCATTTGACGTATGAATATCTATTTTGTTACCACCACTCCCTAGTTTTCCTACAATATGTTTATCCTCAGAGCTTGTAATATTTAATGAAATTCCACTTATTGATATTTGACCATTTGATGTGGTCATTTCAATATCTGCATTCAAAAATGGATAAATGTATACATCAATCCCACCATTGCTGGTACTTATGATAATATCATCTTTAAAGTCAAATACCTCTGCATAAATCCTACCATTAGATGATTTTAAATCCTTAATTCCAGTAGTATCCTTAACCTCTATTCTTCCGTTACTTGTAATTGCTGAAATATAACCCTCAATATCATCAATATCTATATCACCATTAGAAGTTGTTGCAGAAATATTTCCTTTTACCCCTGATATCTGAATAGCACCATTTGACGTTTTTACATATTCAAGAGTAATATTTTGTGGTACCTTTATATTCATATCAACACTAGGTGTAGATGACCTCTGACCTACATATTCTGCTTCGATTTCAATTAGGTTCTCACTTTCAAATACATTGATTTCAGCCTTATCTAGCTCATCTTGACCAAATCGAGATTTCTTTATTGCATTCAATGAGACTTTTTCACCATCCCAAACATTTATTTCAATCTGACCGTTAAATGTGGTAACTTTTAAAATAGTATTTTCATTTACATCGTATTCACCATTGAAATAATCAGTTGCTTGAGGCCCAAGACATCCATTTATTCCACCTATAATAAAAATCAGCATAAAAACAATCATTAATTCCTTTTTCATGCATATTCCTCTTTTAAAAACTTAACAGACTATGCTTTTTTCGTTAATATATATTTATATTCTAAAAATTTCCAAAAATTCGAAAAATTTCCAAGAACATATTTATAATTATATTTACTAAAACTGTCAGTGATAAAATGAAAGGAAAAAAAATTGCAATATTGGTGAGTTCACTTGTTATATTAGTTATATTGACTAGTAACTCAATGGCAAGTGAAGAAAATGGAAATGAAGCACCTGCACCAAATTCTGGTGACGGAATACCTGACGGAAGTGGATTTGATTCACCCAATGGACCCAATGGTGTTGACAATTCAGAAAATGGAAATGATGGACCAGCCCCAAATTCTGGTGACGGAATACCTGATGGTCCGGGTTGGTAATTAATATTTGGAGGTATAAAATGAAAAAAATTATATTGTTAACTGCAATATCAGCAATTTTATTATTTGGAGCTGTAGAAGTATTTGCGCAAGGACATCAATACAATTGTAATAAAAACATAGATTATGAAACCTTACCCAGTGAAGATGGCTTGATGCAAAAATTACGAAATAGGATTTGTGACATGCTTGGTATCTGCCAAGGAGGCGTTAATCTAACAAATATTACTGGAGTTCTAACTTTTGATGGCTCAAATTTCTACATAAACGATGTAGAGCTACATTTTGGTCCGAGCTGGTATATTAAATCTGCTGAATCAAATTTTGATTATGACGGAGATGGAACTATAGAACTGATTTATGATGAATTACAAGGACTAGTTGGTACAGAAATAACTGTTGAAGGACATTTACAGTCAAGTGGATGGATGAGTGTTTTTACAATAAATGGTGAAGTTTATAGGGAACCCGGGCAACCTATTTGGGCTTCTCAGCATCATTGGCGCTGGCGACATAGAAAGGACCCAAATACACCATAAATTTTTTATTAGGAGGATTTAATCCTCCTTTATATTTTTAGAGAGTTGATACTTATAATTGTTCGAAAAATTTCCAAGAATGTTTTTATATGTTTAAAACTAAAGAAACATTTGAGTGTAATAATATGAAAAAAAGAAAGATTAGTTCAAAATTTATGGTTTATTTTATAGTTACGTTTTTTTTCATTTCAATGTCTTTATTAACAGTTATAGCTGAACAGGAAGATAACAAGGGAAACGGGAATGGAGATATGAATAATCCCAATACGCCCCCAAATGATCCAAATAATTATGGAAATGGTAATAGTAACGGAGAGCAAAGTACTGGAGAAAATAGTGAGTCAAAAGGGAATGGTCAAAATTCAGAAGGAAATCAATATGGAGAGCAAAATCAGAAGCAAAAACAAAACCATGCAGGTGAAAACGATACTGTAAGTGGTAAGAGGATGAGATATCAACATAGAAATATGGAGATGGATTTTGAGGGAAATTGCACAAGAATCAGATCAGAGTGGGGGCAGGATGATTATGAGGATGAGTTTGAAATAATATTTGAAATTGATAAAGTGCCTAGAATAATATTAAATTATAAAAATAATAAACAATCATCTGAAAATGAACTAAACTTTCAAGTTCAAATAAAAGAATTAATTGAATATTCAGATACAAATAGAAATGGCAGATATGATGAAGTGGATACTGTAGTAAATATTTATTCATTTGAAAATGCAATTTTTAAGAACTTTACCTATGAAAATCAAACCACAGAGAATGGTGAAGTAATAAATCAGGTATCCACTCAAACTGAGGATGGAATTTTCAAGATGAATTTATTTTCCTCAGGTAATTTTTCACAATTAGGTAATCAAATACTTTCTCCTTCAGAGGTAAAGATTGATTTTATTATAAACAATTATCCTTTTATCGAAGAAAGTACACAGCTTGCTTTGAGAACAACGCTGGAAACAGATCATGACACAGAATTAAATAACACATCGTTTGATGAATTGCAGGGTTTTTCAAAAAATGAAAGTGTATTAGATATTTCTACCTTAAATAAAGCCGGATTTTTCTCTTGGGCAGAAAATGTCCTTGTGGATAATATTACAAAACCAGTAAATTCTACAATACAATCTCAAATAATAGAAACAATAATTGATAATGAGATAATTTCAAATAAAGTCAGCAACATATATTTTTCGTATCCTAGGGGAAGTAATATTGTACATGACCCGAAACTTGGGGTTATTAGTATCTCGTTTGAAGCATTTGCACTTCAATCAATTGAAAGCATACTAAATATTGATAATATTATAATATATATCGGAATCTGCATATTAGCCTCTATTTTATTTTTGGGTGTTATTATTATAAGAAAGAGAATCTAAACTATTACATTTTTATCATAGTTATTATATTATGAATCATCAGATAGTGGTTGAAATGAATATCGAATTAACTGAGAGCATAATTATATACGCATTTATTACAATTTTTTCTATTGGTTTATTTATTATCTCTATTTTGAGCTATAAAAAAACAAATAATAAAAAATTAATTTTTGTTTCAACTGTTTTTCTATTATTTTTTATCAAAGGATTAATTCTTAGTTTAAGCTTATTTTATGCTGATTTAAAAACTTATATTGCTATACCAATCTTAGCGGTTTTTGATTTACTAGTTCTATTTTTACTTTTTATTGCAACATTAAAGAAATAGTGGTAACTATATGCAAGATGTTCTTGAGCTTGAAACTCGAAGGAAAATTTATGATTTAATCAATCAAAATCCGGGTATACATCTAAGTAAAATTTCACAGATTTTAAAAATGAGAACATCACTTGTTGAGTATCATCTTAATTTTCTTGAGAAACATGAAATAATATCTGCTGACAAAGAAACAGGTTATAAAAGATACTATATAAAAGGTCAGATTGGTAGTAAGGATAAAAAATATCTATTCATCCTTAGACAAAAAACTGTTTTGGAAATCATTTTAGTTCTGTTGAAAAATGATATTTCAACTCATAAAATAATTTTAGAAAATGTTAAAGTATCTCCATCAACTCTCTCATATCATCTCAATAAATTATTAAAAAAAGAGATTGTCCAATTAAATAGATATGGTGAAAACAAAGGGTATGGTATAAAAAATAGAGATGAAATCATATCTATACTAATAAGATATAAACCCTATAAAATATTAGATGGGTTCGAAGACATTTGGTCTGATTTAACAATTTAATTTGAAAATTTGATAAAAAATTTATATTGGAAATAATCGGATTTTAAGTTGCACAAATTACGAAGATGAAACTAAGAAACTACCTTGTCTAAGACACATCGATTATAGCTCAAACTATATTATCTTTCTTGGAAAGTAACAATATACTTAAGATATTCTTGTGAGATAAAGTCTAGAGCTACACCATTAACCTCAGCGTAGGGATACATGAAGTAGTTAAGAGGACCTGCGTCTTGCTCTGGATTTAAAATTACATCTCTACCAGTTGCAAGATCAATATAAGTCTCAGTTTGAGCTCCAAAATAATAATTTCGTGCTTCAACCACCTTGGTATCATTGATTTCAAGATTCTCGTTCAGCATCAATTTTGCTACATCTGATGGATCAACTGGCACCCATCCATAATTTGGAAGATAGAATTCAGCACGACAATGGTATGCCCCAGTAATATCTCCATTTTTTGATATTCTAGTTCCTAAAAATTCCCTTGCTGGAACACCCGCACTTCTTGATAATGCTACAAAAACAGAGGAGAAATCAACACATTTTCCTTTCAAGAGTTGCAAGAGTTTGCATACATCACCATCTCCACAGAAGTTAAGATTAGGATCACGTTCACCATGCTCTATTAGATAGTCATAAATTGCTGTTGCTTTTTCAAGTATTGTTGATTTTCCTTCGGTAATATCATCAGAATATTCTTTGACTAAACCATCAGTCGGACCAAGATTTGTAGGTAGGAGATATTTATTAACTTCAACTGAAAGCTCTCCTTCATCTTCGGGAAAGTTTTTTAGCACTATCTCACTTCTCCAAACATCAAAAGATAGGTTTAAATTTGGAAATTCTTGAGGATGATTCCATCCAGCATATAGTATCATATTGCCGTTTATTCCCTCCCGGTAAATACCACAATAGTCATAATTTCCAAATATTGTGATATTCTCAATCTTTTGATTTTCATTTGATACAGGATATGGAGTCCATAATCGAACTTTTTCAGCTGTATCATTAGTTCTAATAGTAATATCAAACGACATTTTTCCTTGTTTTTCTTTTAGAGTTACTATATCAGTTGATTTATATTTTATCTTACTAGTTGTTTTCTCATCTTCAATACAACCAACAAAAAGTATTGAAATTAAAATTAGCGACACACTAATAACATAAACTTTATATTTTAACATAATTGAGCGAATAAATTTTTATTTTTAACATTAACTGTTATTTGGAAAGTTTTTTTAATAGCTTTTTTGTTTGGAGAAATAAGTGAGGTAATGTTTAAAAATTTGTTAATTCTTATTGTATTTTGTTTTTTTATTTTAATAAGCTCAGCAGGTCTATCAGAAGAAAATGAAGCTTCAATAATCTATGTTAGTATTTCAGGAATTGGTAATTATACAAAAATTCAGGATGGTATTGATGCCACTGTTCTTGGTGGTACAATCTATGTTTATAATGGGACATATTATGAAAATATTGTTATTGATAAATCAATTTTTTTATTGGGGGAAAATAAAAACAGTACAATTATCGATGGTCGAGTAGCTGGAAATACAATCAAGGTAAACGCCGATAATGTTGTTATCAAAGGTTTTACTATACAACACAGTGGCCTTGTCTATCCAAATTCTGGTATAAACCTGAGTTCAAATAATAATCTAATTGAAGGAAATATTATCACAGATAATTTTTATGGATTAACCCTATATTTTTCATCAGAGAATGTAATTAGAGGAAATACTATACAAAACGATGATCATTGTGGAATCTATATGACCAGTTCATCAAACAATACAATAATAAATAATACTATTCAAAATAATAATTATAATGGAATAGGGACCTATTATTCTTCAAATAATAATCTTATATCAGGTAACAATTTTAGTAAAAATGGTTATTGCGGTGTAAATATTCGTATCTCTTCAGATAATAATGTTATTGATAATAATTTTACAGATAATAATATTGGAATACATCTTCCATTAGGTAACTTAGAAAAAGATAATTATTTTTCAAATAATAATATAGATATAGAAAAAGACACTATATTATCTGGAAACGAATTATTTGTAGTTCTTGGATTTCTGATAGTAATTGTGATATTTGGATTTATCTTTTATAGAAAAAGAAGAAAAATTTAATAAAAAATAAATTTCTTTAAGATAAGCTATTTATTTCTTTTTTCCAGATAATTGATTTTAGGATTTTTTCATCGGATCTATTTGCCCATTCAATTCTTTTTTCTGGAGGTAATATGTAGATTCTAAAGAAATAATACATATCTCCAGTTCCTCCAAATATATTTACCAAAGGAAACATTAAAAGATAAGGTTCACTTGGATTCATAATTATAAATGAACACCAAATAAGAGGCAAGAAATGTAATAAAAATAGTATCTTATTGTCGTTTACATATTTCTCATTTTCAACAAGAAATCCAAAAGCAGTCCATTTTGTAAGTATTATTGATTTAATTGGTATTTTGTAATAAAAAATTACAAGCAGATGAGTTAATTCGTGTAAAGTTATAGCTAGAATAAAACCGATTAGAACCTTCAATATTATATCCATAAATGCCACCTCTCTGTAATGTAAATAAATTATTCAAAAATTATATATATAATTTTAAGTATTTAAAATTAATTATAAAATTAACTCTAAAATATAAAAAAATAATAAAAAAAGTCTATTTTTAGATAATTAAATATTGCTATTCTATATTTACTTTGTATCCAGATCCTGGTTTTTTCTTCTCTTTTCGTTTGATTACAATATCAAGAATACCATTCTTATAGGTGCCCTTTGTGGTTTTTGGGATAACATCACATGGAAGCTCCAATTTTTTATGATATTTTCTCTGAGGTGTGTCTACTTTTATTTCAAGGGTATCACCTGTTACATTGAGATCAATATCATCTTTTTCAACACCCGGAATTTCAACAGTTACAGCAACATCGTCATCACCCTCAATAATATCAGTTAAAGGCTCACGCTCCTCTGAAATTAATGGTTCTCCATCTGGTGATTTTATAGGTTTATTACCAAAATCTTCGATTTTAGGTCTGCCATCGGAATCAAAACGGATTTTAAAACCATGAACGATAGGTTTACCTGGCTGTGCACCACTAAACATTTTCATCATTTCTTCTGCCATTCTTCTTAAGTCTTCCATAACTCGATCATCATCAAATATATCTCGAATGAAATCATCATCAAAACCAAAAATATCAAATGGATTTCTGCGTCTTCTTCTTCTATCTCGATCTTCATCGTATGGATTCATTTTTTACCCCCAAATTTTTCAATATATTTTGTATAGGAACTACTATTTAAAATTTTTTATCCTGTAACGTCAATTGACATTACATATCCTAAAAAAATACTCTAGATTAAGGAGTTTATTAAATAAAACAAGATATCTCCAAATATAAAAGAAATTATAAATCCAAAAAGTAAAGGTATCATAAATGGAACCTTTGGAGTTACCCAGATTTCTGTAATTCCTTCTTTTTCAAATTTATCAAACTCATCGCCAGTATCAAAATCTTTTGGCATATAAGCAAACCTTCTTTCACCATCAATAATTTTTTCTAATGGCCAAACAAATCTTTTTCTTGCAATTTTAATATCTATTTTATAGCCTAAAAATGCGTAAGGAAATTTGATATTTCTTTTAATAATGTTAAAAACAAAAAGACTCATAGGAATTAAAAGAAAAATAATCAATGAGTTTTGAAATATTGACCAAGAAAAGGGCATAAACGAACCTTTAGAAATCGGAAATCCAGCAATTGATGGTTCAAATGGAACAAGTATTGCTATTGCCATAAGTGCCTTTGCATCGGCACCTCCAAAGATTATTCTCATTTGAAATAGTAAATAAACAAGTCCAATCATAATTGGTATAAAAATAAGATAATATGGATTTTTTAAACCTATAGAAAAATATTGAACAATAATTAATATTATTGCAATAAAGCCCATAACAAGCCATAGTATATTTGATGCTTGCCTGGTTTTAATATCAGTATATGAAGCAAATGTAAGAATTAAAATACCAGTTAGAAATCTTATAATATTTATTATTTCAACGGTCTCAATCATTTCTTAATCTTTAATATAATTTATAGTTATTAACTTAATTAAAAATTAAAAGTTATTAAGATAAATATATTAATTTTAAAAAAGAAATATAAATTCAAAAAAATTGGAAAAAAAAAAGAAAAAAAATAGGAAAAAGATGTTTTTTAAAATATTTATACAACTGTTATAACATCATCATAGATAACTGTTTCTTGAACTGTCACTGTTATTGAATAATCTCCTGCGCCTAGTAAACCAACATCTGATGAGACATCATCTAGATCAGGAGTTAAACCACCGATATATAAACTTTCACCGACTTCCCAGTAAGCATCAGAAAGACCACCAGTTGCTACGGAATCATCCATCTCTGTTCCATTTAATCTAACTGTTATACTATTATAGTTATAACCAGTACTAGGCATATTGTTACCACCTGTTGTCAGCGTAATTTTTATTTTTCCTGCTTCATTTCTGCATACTATACTTGCATTTTCAGCTTCTGTAGAGGGTGAACCCATCATACCACTGACATATACGTAAACTGTAGCAGCAATTGCAACTGTTATTGCAACCATTAGAATAACACCAATAACAGCGGAAACTGCTTCATTATCTTCTATAAATTTTCTATTTGCCTTCATTTCCCATTCTCTCCTAGCTAACATTAGCTTTTAATGGTAGATAACACAAATGGTATAAATACTTTTTGACTTTTCTCCTCCCAAACCGCCCATTTTTACAATTTTTTATATCATTCATGTTATTTAATACCATGACTCTATGTAACAATCATGCTATTTAAGCCTTGCCTGAAAAATTTACAAAATATAATAATGTGCAATTTGAAAAAATAACATTATTTAAAAGTAATAGAAAAATTTATTAAATTATTAATTGCTTACCTATTTTAAATTAAGATGGGATGCCACAAGAGTAATTGTTGTAGTGCATCTACTAAATCTTAGGAGATTTGGTTTGTATGCATAAAAATAATTTAATTAAAAATTATAAAGAATCTGCAAAGCTAGAAATCTTTTTATTAACTGAATTAGGGGTTTTTGATAAATTAAAAAGAAAGAATATATTAGAAAAGAAAAAAATTATTAAACCAAAAGAAGAGCATGTTAATTTACATTTAGAAACCATAGAAAAGGTAGATAAATTAATTACTAAAAATGAACCAGAAATCGGAATAAAAGAACCAGATTTTAGGATAAAATCAAAGATTGAACCATCTTTATCAGATCGAATAGAAATTAGAGATCCTCTTGTAAGAACACATGAGATATCAAATTTTAATATGGAAATAAAACAAAATGATGTGGCAGGTGAGTTGAATAAAATTGATAAATTCTATGAAATCCGATTTCCAAAGAATGATTCATTAGAAATAAAACATGTAACCGAAAATGATTATTCTCATGGTATAAAAATCAACGATGAAAAAGATTCACAAAAATTATTTTGGGATTTTATTAAAATAAAAGATAAAAATAAAGTCGAAACAGATTCTAAAAATAATAATGATTTCAACAAAACTAAGAATGAATTAGAAAGAACTAAGGAAGAAATTGAGTTTAAAAAAAGAGAATTAGAAATGATAATTCAAAAAGAAAAGGATAAAGAGCTAGAATTTAAGAAAAGAGAACAGCAAAAAAAAGAGCAAGAAAAACTAGAATTAATAGAAATTCAAAAGAAAAAAAAGGAGGATAAACAAAGAGAAAAGGAAGTAAAAAAAATTGAAAAAGAAAGAGAGAAACAAAGAAAGCTAGAACAAAAGAAAATTGAAGAAGAAAAAAGAAAACAGGAAAAACTCAGACAAATAGAATTAAAAAAGAAAATGAAAGAAGATAAACTAAGAGAAAAAGAGGAAAAGAAAATTGAAGAAGAAAGAGAGAAACAAAGAAAGCTAGAACAAAAGAAAATTGAGGAAGAAAAACTCAGACAAAAAATAGAAACAGAAAAAGAAAGGGAAAGACAAATTGAATTACAAAAATTAGAAGAACAAAAACTTAGACAAATAGAGATGAATAAAAAAATGGAGGAAGAAAAACTCAGACAAAAAATAGAAACAGAAAAAGAAAGGGATAAGCAAATTAAATTGAACAAAAAAGAAGAAGAAAATAAAAGATTTCAAATATTTAAAAAGAAAGAAGATGAGATAAAACCAATTCATAAAGATACATCTGAAAAAGAAAAAACAGAGCCTGAGGAACCACCAATAATGTGGGATGAAGATGTCGAAAAACTAATACCAATTATTGATAGTTTACTTGAAAAACTACCAGATGAAGTTATTGATGAATTTGCAAAATCTGAAGATTTTACACTTTATGAAAAGGTAATATCTAAATATAAAAATAAGTGATAATAAATGGGTTTACTAGAAAAAGCACATCAAAAAAAAGTAACGATTGGTAATGAGGCAACAAAGCAAGCTAAAAAAGAAATTGAAAAAGTGATTAAATCAATTGGACTACTAGAAAAAGTAAAACAAAAAATAGAAATAATTAATGAGGGAAAAAATGTTTATGAAGATCTGAAGCAAGCAGATAAAAATAAGGAAGTTATTGAAGAAAAAACTGGTTTTGGGTGGAGAGGTATAGGTATCAGAAGAATTGTTTTTGATAATAACATCAATGAATACGTTTATGAAATATTAGAACCAGTATTAAATGAAGAAGAAATTGAAGTAAAAGAGGAATTGTCACGTTTATTTAAGATGCTTGCTGATGTTAATATATCAGACATGAACAAGAAAGATAAAGAAAAATATCTTGAAGAAACCCTAGAACAAATAATCATTGATAATGACATTAAATTCATAGGAAGAAAAAAGAAAAAAGAAAAAAAAGATGAAACTAAAGAATCATTAAAAAAAGATAAAAGTAAAAAGAAAAAATCACTGAAAAACCTATTTTCAAAAAAGAAAAAAGAAGAAAAAAATGAAGATACAAAACCATTAAAAAAAGATGAAAAAACTAAGCAAAACCTATTGAAAAATCTATTTTCAAAAAAGAAAAAAGAAGAAAAAATCAAACAAAAAATAGAATCTAAAAAAGATAGACAACTTAAATTAAATAAAATAGAAAAAGATAAAAATAAAGAATTATCAATAAAAGATGAAAACAAAAAGAAAAAATCACTGAAAAACCTATTTTCAAAAAAGAAAAAAGAAGAAAAAAATGAAGATACAAAACCATTAAAAAAAGATGAAAACAAAAAGAAAAAATCATTAAAAAACCTGTTTTCAAGAAAGAAGAAAGATGAAAAACCTAAACTTACTAAAGAACAAATTGCTGAATTAGAGGAAAAATCAAAAAGAAAAATATTCTATCATATTTTCAAAGAGTTTCTTGGATATGGCAAAATCGATATAATAATGGAAGATGAGGGTATCGAAGATATTTCTTGCGATGGATATCATGTTCCTGTTTTTATATATCATAAAAAGTATGATGAAATTACAACTAATGTAAAATTTGAAGATGAATTTGAACTAGACTCATTTGTAATAAGACTTGCACAAATATGTGGTAAACAAATTTCAATATATTCACCAATTGTAGATGGTAAGTTACCAGATGGTTCTCGACTTCAAACAACCCTTGCAAAAACTGTAACAAAACCTTCCACATTTACAATTCGTAAGTTTAAAGAAAATCCATTAACACCTGTTGATTTGATTGGTTTTAAATCAATGTCTCTTGATATGGTTGCATATTTCTGGTTTGCAATTGAAAATGGAGCTTCAATTCTTTTTTGTGGTGGGACGGCTAGTGGAAAAACAACTGCACTCAACGCCCTATCACTTTTCATACCTAGTTCACATAAAATTGTATCAATAGAAGATACAAGAGAGGTAAGTCTGCCACATAGCAACTGGATAGCTGGAACTACAAGACAAGGATTCTCTGCATCTGATGAAAAAACTGGTAAAGATATTGATATGTTTGATTTAATTCGTGCAGCACTTCGTCAGAGACCAAAGGTGATAATTGTTGGAGAAGTAAGAGGAAAAGAGGCTTATAGCCTATTTCAAGCAATGGCGACTGGACATTCATCCTATGCAACAGTTCATGCAAGTGATATACATACTCTCATCCAAAGGCTTGAAAATCCTCCAATATCACTGCCACGTGCACTCCTAACATCTCTTGATATTATAGCATTCCAAAATGCAATTGATATCTCTGGAAAAACAGTTAGAAGGATGACCAGTGTTACTGAAGTTGTTAAGCTTGACCCTGACACAAATCAGCTTATTTTTATGGAACCATATAAATGGATTTCAAAAACTGATGATAGATTTGAAAGTGGCGGTGCAAGCAAAATTTTGAATAACATTAGGCTTCAAAATGATTGGACAGAAGAACAATTACAAAAGGAGATCAAAAATAGGATTTTGATACTAAATTGGATGTTTAAAAAAGATATAAGAGATTATAGAGAGGTTGGAAAAATTGTCTCTGAGTATGCTAAATATCCTGAAAAATTATTAAAGAGAGCAAGGGAGGAAACATAATATATGAAGTCTACCAAATACACAAGATTTTGCAGAAGGTTATTTGCTAAAACATTCGAACGTTTTGACATAAGTGAGACAAGTAAGAACAATATGCTTGAAAAAGCAGATATCGCTATGGTTTATCAAGAATATTATTCTATGGTTTTAATGAATATTATATTAGGTTTTATTACCTCATTTATTTCTACATCAATATTATATCTTATTGTACCACATCATATAACATCTTTACTAATCTTAGTAGTCTCATCATTAGTTACAGTTGGTACTAGTATGTATTATATAAGTTTACCAACCTCAAAAGCAAAAGCAAGAGGAAAAAAAATTGATAGAAATCTACCTTATGCTGCTAATTTTATAAATACAATGTCAGTTGCAGGAATTTCACCAGCAGAAATTTTTGAAGCTCTTTCAAATGTTAAATTATATGGCGAGATACAAAAGGAAGCCCAGAAGATAACAACAGAAATTAGTTTGATGGGTATTGATACAATTACTGCATTAAGAAATGCAATTACTATTTCTCCCTCAGATAAATTCAAGGAATTTATACAAGGTATTTTAGCAACAATACAGGCAGGAAGTGAACTATCAAATTATTTTGAAAGATGTGTTGAAAGATATATGGCAAGGGACCTTGTAGACCGGAAAAAAAATCTTGATGCCCTTGCGATAATGGCGGAATCATTCGTTGTAACAGTAATTGCCTTTCCACTATTTCTAGTAATTATTATCTCTATAATGGGTATAACAAGTGGAGGAATAGATTATATATTTCTCTATCTTATTGCATTTATGATACTACCTTTGGCATATTTTGGATTTTATATGATGATGAGTTCTGGGATGGGAGAATCAGTTTGAAGTATCCATTTAGATTAAAAAAATTTAATGCAAAACGCATTTATGGAAAAGATATAAACATATTAATTTTATTGATTATTTCAATAACTGTTTCAATATTATTGTTTTTAATTGGATTTTTAGGATTGCTAGGATTCATTTTATCTAATGATGGAATTCTTACTGGTGTTGATTTTCTTGTTATTGGACTTTTAAGCTCAATTGGACCAATTGGATTTTATAATCATCTAAAAGCAAAAAAGAAAAGGCAAATTGAGGAACATTTGCCAGATTTTTTAAGAGAGATTAGCAGCTCAACCTCATCAGGAATGACTGTGTTTGATGCGATAAAGTCTGCAGCTGATGGAGATCATGGTAAATTAACCCCTGAACTTAAAAAAATGGCCGCACAACTATCATGGGGCATTTCTGTTAATGAGGCATTGACGAATTTTGCTAAAAGAATTAAAACTCATTCTGTAGAAAGAATTGTTGTTACAATAAATAAAGCACTTGAAATTGGAGGAAATACCTCTTCTGTTTTTGAAGCTGCTGCAAAAGAAATTGACCAAACAAAACTTGTTGAACAGCAAAGAAAATCAGAAATGTCTCTATATAGTATTGTAATTTTCATTAGTTTCTTTGTTTTCTTAGCTGTGATTTTAATTATTAATACCACCATAATTGCTGCATTCATAGATCTAGAAAATAAAATGCCCAAAGATGGAGTAGTATCACAGGCAAATCTAAAGATTGCATCTATTGATAAGTTTGCTCTAAAAAATTCATTTTATGCATTTATTCTTGTTCAAAGCATAGGTGGAGGTTTACTCGGTGGCTTTATGATGGATGGGAAACTTTCATCTGGTGTTAGATTTGGTTTTTTATTAGTTTTAATCTCATTTTTCACCTTCAAATTATTTTTTTAGATTCAAATATGTCAATTTGTAAAAATAACACAAAAGGTTCAAATAGTAGAAATCTCAGACCTTTATCCGTGGATTGGGACAGATGATTAGAAACAATTCGTTTCAAATTAATTATGCATCATCTGAGGTAGTTGGAGGTCTAATTCTAATTGTAATTGCTGTTCTTGCTTTTAGTGTTATAAGAATATATTTGTTTCCAGATTTTGAACCCATTGATATAAATGTTAAATTGGAAGGCTATGTAACAGATGGTGGTATAGCAGTAGTAGAGCATGTTGGTGGAGAACAAATTTCAGACTATAAGGTTGTAGTATATAATACTAATGGTGAATTAATTGGTACAAGACAATATAGAAATTTAAAACCAGAATGGAGGATTGGTGAATGTATATACCCACTTCAAGATATTGGGTATCCACCTTTAGTTTTAAAAACAGATAAGGTTGAGGTAACAATATACATATATAATAATGAGGGTGGGGAACAAGAAGTTTTTAGAGGTATTTTAAGTGGTAGTTTGGATTATTATTCAGATTCTCCAATATTGATTTCTAGTTTAAAGACTAATTCCCCCGATGAGGATCTTATATGCTATAGCTATCCGATTATACCAGAAATTAATGCAACCTCATATATCTATAATTGGAAGCTTAATGGAAATCAATTAGCAGATCTCATTATGCCTTTTAATACTGAAAATAATAATACTTGTAAAGATTATACAGGTAATGTATTAGATGCAACATTAGTTGGTGCGATATGGGTACCAGATGGAGTGATTGGTGGGGCATATTATTTTCAAGGTTCAAGTGAGTATTTAACTATGAGTTTACCGTCTATTTTTTATGATATACCCGATAATGATTTTACAATTTCCATATGGTTGAAATGTGATAATATTGAATCTGAAAATTCTATAATATTGATGGCAGCTGAAGATAATACAAATTTTATAGAATTATTTATTAAAGATAGTCAAATCCATTTTGGAATTGTATATGATGGAATAAAAGATGCTGTAAGAACTGAGAATTTATCAAGTAATACATGGTACCACATTGCTGCAGTTTGGGATTCAGATGAAGATAAAATTTTCATTTATTGTAACGGAGAACTTTCTACAGAGGCGGGTTATAGAAACTTTGCAATGGGAACTGGTGTAGGTTTACTCGAAATAGGGCACGGATCAGCCAGCAGTCCATTTTATCAGGGTTATGCAGATGATTTTGAAATTTTCCCTCGAGTACTTTCGCAGGAGCAAAATTTTCAAAACTATCTATCAACAAAAGATGGATTTTATGATAGAAGAGTAATTGTTTCAAAGGATACAAGTATTGGTAATAAGTGGCAATGCGTAGTTACCCCGAACGACGGTACTCAAGATGGAAAATCCGTATACTCAAACATACTTACTATTGTTAACTATTCAGGAGGTGACTAATTGAAAAAAATTCAATATAATTATTTAACTATTATATTAAATATTTTTATTATATTTTCTTGTGTGTTTAATATAATTTCATTAAATCCTGTTAGTGCAGGTTCGTACAATGGTCAAGATCTTGCGCTTGCAATTCTAAAAAATCAATCTACTTTAGTTGATTCCTCTTATGAAGATTCTGATGAGTCTGGCCATAGACAAGCAACTGTTCTATCATCACTTGGAGCAATGGAACCTACAGATGGATTAACTTTTGCATTATTTAGCACAGGTATAGCAGGATATGTACCAGTTACCACAAATCAAGAAAATCCAGGTGATGAAAGAGGAACATGGTTTAAAAATAAATATGGATTTCCAAGAGATTATTCCCAATTAACAATGACTCTTCAGGTGCCCTTATATATGCATTATTTATATTATGATGTACAATTTTTTAGTGCAGAATATCCTGAATATGTTGGTACAAAATATAACGATAGATTAACAATTACAGTTGATTCTCCTTCAAAAGGAACATCACAATATATTGTTGATGTAAACAGTGGATATTTTGTATTAGATTCAAATGATATACCAGGAACAGGTTTTAACATCTTTGCTCAAAGTGGAAATCCCCTTGATGTTGATTTAGTAGATACAACACCTAGAACACCAGGAGCTGATGCTGGAGCATCAGATATTATTCCAATTGGTGGAGCAATGCATCCTGTTTCTCCAGGTGAGCAAATCAGTATAACAATACTTTTACAAGAAGCGGGAGATAACATGTTCGATAGCGCTGCTTTTATTGATAATCTCCGTTTTTCAGGATTTGCACAAACAAATATTATTGCAAGAAAATCTTTTGATGATATTAATGGAGGAGAAGTAGAATCCGGTGATACTTTAAGATATAGATTTACGATTAGTAATACGGGATCAGCTGATCAAAATAACAACCCTGGAAACGAGTTTGAGGACTATATACCCGAAAATACTACTTATTTTCCTGGTTCAGCTTATTCTCAATATGGAATTATAAGTTATGATGCTGTAGAAAATAAAATAATATGGAATGGTGACATTCCCGCGGAAACTAGCCGTGTTTTGGAATTTAAAGTTACTGTAAATGATAGTCTTCCAAATGGTTATATTATACCTAATCAAGGAACAGTTTTTTGGGATAGTGATGAGGATGGTATAAATGATGCAACAGAATTAACAGATGATATTTACACTGATGATGGCATTGATTTGGATGGAGATGGAGAAACAGATGACGATGATCCAACGATTGCTATTGTATATGCTTTTGATAATCCACAATTTGTAATTGAAGATTTTTCCGATGATTTACCTTTTGAACAAGCAACTCAGCTTTATTTGAGTCGTGAATGGTTTGAAACTATAGATAATGATACATGGGGAAGTCGTTTTGAAGTTGCTCCAGTATATCATTTTTCGACTCCCCAATCATTCAAAATACAACTCAGGCAATCTGATGGTGCACAATATTGGAATTATAATCTTTCGTCTCTAGAAGCAGACATGATTTGGTGGGAAATATGGTTTGCATGTGGGGATACAAGCGAGGATTACGAGCTTTATTTAAACTTAAAAAATAAAGACAATCAGGATATAGCAAAAATAAGATTTGATTATATTAATAAGAGTGGTAAACCAATGAATTGGACTTTAGAATTATTTTATTGGAATCCAATAAATGGTTGGAATCGTTTAGCCTCTGATTTTAAAGGAGGATATCTTGGAAATAGCTGGTATAAACTAAGAATTGAGAAAAATGGTGCAAATAACATTAATTATTCAATAAGTAGACCAATAAGAGAAAACGTTGATTTTGCTATAGCTGGTCAACTTGCTGCTCCATTTTCTGATTTTGCAAGGGTCGAGTGGATTAGTACTACAAATCCAGATCCTGCGGTATGTCCAATGTTTTTCATTGATGAGCATAAAATTGGACTTACATATTAGATTAAAAAATTTGATATTATAAAAAGGAAGGTGATGGAAAATATGGCAAAAGAATTTACCCGAAATATGTTTGTGATGCTGCTATCGATTATGATAGGTGTAATTATTATAACCTATTTTATAGGAGATATTATAAATCGGTCAAAAATTGACACCTTGACAGCAGAACATAAAGAAGAAATTATTACTATTAAAGGTCAAAGTGAAAATTTTACAAGTCATTTTCTTAAATCATCAGGAATATTAGATCAAGCAAGAGAGGATAGAGCATTTGGTAATTACCATTTCGATTTAGGATTATTATGGTACCAAAGTGCACTATCTGAAACAGATAGTACAATGATGGATTTGTATAAGATAAGAGGAATTGATAACTGTACAAATGCTCTTCCAAATTATCTTAATTCGTATTATAATTTTCTAGAAGCAAAAGATTATTTTACAGAAACTAAGGCTTTCTTATCCAATACGAAATATCTTACGCTTCTAGACCTTTATGTTAATCTAACAGATGCAGGCTCTAGGTTGACAATGCTTAGATATGATGCTAGTAGATATCTAATGTATTTAATTGAAAATTTAACATTTAATCCGGATTCAAATAATGTAACTTTTTTAATGAATGTAACAGACCTTCTAATGTTATTTGATGCAAATATGTTTGCTTATGGTGAAGTTCTAGAAGAATTTGAAGGAATTCAGGAAGAAATAGATGAATATGAATTCTTTGACGAAGTAAGATAAAACACCTCTTAACTAACTCTATTATGAGAAAAACAAGTATTCATAGGAAAAATTTAAAGAAAGGGTTCTATTTACCCTTTTTACTTAATCTAACAATTTGCCCCGGTAGTGTAGTGGCCTATCATCCGAGCCTGTCGAGCTCGGGACTCGGATTCAAATTCCGGCCGGGGCGCTTTTTTAAAAAAAATTGTGTTAAGAAAAATTTAAGCAAACTAAATTGTTATCTTAATT
>SMTZ1_10005281_pt1 | contig 23511 bp, 16 predicted proteins | sample DeeMarSWOR136_30_FD_25667 | JGI IMG/M metagenome (IMG submission 25667) | reverse complement strand
AGCAGGCTCGTCCCCATTACCCGGTCGAAGATATTAACTCCCAGACGCTCGCACTCTTTCTTAAGAGCGGGTTTAAAAGTACTCCCCCAAACCCGTATCACAACATTGTTCCGTTTGTCTGGAGGATTAAAATTAGGTTCTCCCATTCTGGGATCGGGAAAATAGCTGTGGATGGTGCCGTATCGCGGTGAAATCATGAACTTGGTCTTATCGTCCCGCCCTTCGGCGCCAACGTATTCGTCGTTGGTATCCCTGATTTTGCCGCCCATCTGCTCCATTTCCAGCAAAGTGTCAAAATCCTCCCGGCACTGTATCTGGATGCCAATACCGTTGCAATAGGGACGATTGGCCATATGTCGCGCCCAGTCGTCCGGAGTAACCCTGGACAGAGGATTGGCCGGAGCATCGCACCAGTGGTCGCATCCCGGCCCACCTGCACCGCTTCTGACGGTATTTCCCTTTTCCACTAAAGACACATTCAGCCCTTGCCTTGCTGCACTGATCGCGGCCCAGCATCCGGCTATGCCTCCCCCGATTACCAAGATATCGGTCTCGATTTTCTGTTCCTTTTCAAAACGGATAGGATAGGGCCAGCTCAGCGGCCTACCTTCTTCTTTTAAGTAATCATGCCAAGTAGTCATTTTTTTAATCTCCTTAGTAAAAGAAAGATGAAGGATTCATTTTATTAACGCCAATTATCGATCAGGACGCTTTGACGGGGCGCCATCCCTCCGTAACTCCAATAATTATTATTCGATCCTCCGGTGACCACAATATTTATTTGCGGACGAAAGCCAAACGGTATTTTTGCTTTAGGAGGACCGCTCCGTCCTTCCATGGGTGGTGCAAGGAATTTTTCAAGCTCCTCAACCGTTTCAAAGCCTTCTTCTTTTATGTAATTGGCGACCGGTGGACTTAGCACCGCCATAGCTCCAAAAAGCATATCCTGGTCGTTGACAATCTTTTTAAGCGTCCCGGAAAAATTCATTTCTCTTTCCCAAACGCTGTATTTCGAGTTTTTCGCCGACAGAATACCCCACCCCTCGCAGAGCGTTACAACACTGTCGGATGGTTTAAAACCTCTCCGCACATGGAAAGGCTGCCATGGAGAATCCTCCTCGTTTTCAGCAATGATTACATCATTCCAGTTCATGGGATTGCCGATAACACCCATATAGGTCGTCCCTACTCTGCCGCAGTTGCCGGCATTGATAGACAGCAGGTTCCACGCCCTTCCTATTGTGGAATTGGCCTGGCTGAATGGCCCTAATGCGCCTATGCCGTAATTGAGTCCTATCTCGTCGCGTATGGGCCCGTTAATAATCAGACCTTCGGTAAAGGAGTTGTCGGAAACCGAAATGGCCTCTTTACCGGTCGAGGCGATCGCCAGGATTACCGGCAGGTATTCCGGTTTGGCGCCGGCCATGACAGCGTTGATGGCAACCGTTTTTACCGTATACGACCAGTGCTCGAAAACTTCCACATTGTTTTCTCCCGGCATCGCCGTATGCGCCGCCATTTTCCCGACCACCTCGTCAGGATCATGACTGGTCCCTTTCAGCATTTCGGCGACCTTCTCTTCGGTCGGCAGGATGATCGGCATATAATCGGTCATCCTGTTTTCCAGAAATATCCGCTGCAGATTGTCCGGGGTATCGGTGAAAGTTGCAGGCCCGGAGGACTGCTCAATGGTCCCGGTCTTCTTCTCCTCGGCGGTCAATGGTTTGGTGAGATTCTCGACTATTTCCTGCATGACTATCTTCCCGCTTACGGGGCTCTTGCTTACGATATCTTTCCCTTTCTGTATGGTATGGTGGGTCTTTACCTGTTCATAAAATTCGGAGATGATCAGGGGAACGGTAGGAACGCCGAGCTTCGATTCAATATTTATGCAATGGCCAACGACCGCGGCCACACAGAGGCTTCAATGCCCCATTCCCATAATAACCGCGTCGGCCTTTTCCTTAATTTCCGCCCATAAGGCCGGATCTTCCGCGGTGAATCCTCCCATGCCACCCTTCATCTTATAAATAGTCGTAACTTCAGGCATATTTGCCTTGAACCATGCCTGCATTTCCCCGAGAAGAATATCGGTTCCCAGATAGCCGTCATTAACCAGATAGACCGTCTTTCTGTTCAGCGAATCCAGCCTGGGAGCCATCTGTTTTAGCTGGATGGGGGGCGGTTGCCCTCTTGGACTAAGCACGGTAATTTTCTGCTCGCCGGGTTGCCCTTGTGCCTGAATCGGCGTTTTGAAACCCGGATAAATATAAAACAAACCCAGGAATAATAAAGCGATCAAGGTTATCGAAATGTGCCGTTTCATTTCCCTATCCTCCCTGTCGTTACATTTGTTGATAAGAATTCACTTTTTGATGAAAATTGAGTTGATAAGAACTCGGTTTTGATGAACGTTGAGCTGATAAGAACTCTATTCTTATTTGGCGAACAGAGTATAGAAAATTTGCAGTTGTATGTCAAATAAATTTAGCCCCAAGATATTATGGGCAACCTGAATATCATTAAAACATATTATAAGTTAATGCGATTTTCTTGCTTTTAGAGGGAATATTTTGGTAACGTTCACAAATGTTAGCATGGGTATTGTGAACCGATATGAATATATAGTTCAGTGGTATCTGGAATGTCCCGTGGGACTCTCTCTTTTTTAGAGGTATAATTCTTTAAAAATATTGAATTTCGATTTCAGAATATCGAATATTAAAGGAGTCTAAACTTCATAATCCAAAATTCCCTGTTCAACCTTTCCGCCCGTGCCCATAGGTAATAAATGCTTAATGCTTTACAAGTTATGAGATATGAACCAAAAAGAATTACCACTGAAACAGGGCTTTGGCAGGCGGGTATTCAATATTCTCTTTTTAGCCTTAAGAATAATATCCCTCATCTCACTTAAGGAAAAAGGAGCCCCTTCCCATTATGCCTTTAGCTAAAATCATCACCGGATTCAAATTCACCTTCCGGTCACTCAAATACAGAAATTACCGTTTGTTCTTTACCGGCCAGAGCGTTTCACTGATCGGCATGTGGGTACAGAATGTTGCCATGGGCTGGCTGGTTTACAGGCTTACCAGTTCAGCGACCTTGCTTGGTGTTGTAGGCTTCGCCGAGACTATTCCAATATTATTTTTAACTCCATTTGCCGGTGTGCTTGTGGACAGGTGGAACCGCCGACATATATTTATTGCCACACAACTACTGTTCATGATCCAGGCATTTATAATGTCCTTTCTCATCCTGACTGATATGATACAGATCTGGCATATTATAACCTTGAGTGTGTTTCTGGGTATGATCAATGCGATTGATGCAACTACGCGCCAGTCTTTCTGGATGGAGATGATTGAAGACAAGGAGGATCTGGGTAATGCAATTGCTCTGAACTCCAGCATGTACAATAGCGCACGCCTGGTAGGCCCTGTTTTTGGCGGTATCGTTATCGCTGCTGTTGGCGAAGGAATCTGTTTTTTACTTAACGGCATAAGCTACATTGCTATTATTATCGCGTTACTGGCAATGAGATTGTCTCCTAAGGTACAGGAAGCCAGGAAAACCAATTTCATGAGGGAGTTGAAAGAGGGAATTAAGTATGCCTCAGGCATTCTCCCCATCCGATACACTTTGCTTCTTCTTGCGTTGATCAGCTTTATCGCCAATCCTTATCTTGTGCTTATGCCTGTTGTTGCCAAAGAAGTTCTCGGCAGAGGTTCACAGGTGCTCGGGTGGCTGGTTGGATGTTCCGGGCTGGGTGCATTAATAGGTGCTATTTTTATTGCTTCGCAAAAGAGCAATCGCAACCTTGATAATTTTATTTTTGGCGGAGCTTTTATTACAGGCATCGGATTTATTATATTTTCTATTTCAAAACTGCTACTTCTGTCATTGATATCTGTATTCGTAATAAGCTTTGGGATTATGTTGATCATAGCATTCTGCAATATACTTATACAGACTGTTGTGGATGATGACAAGAGAGGTCGCGTCATGGCCCTGCATGTTCTGGCACTTATGGGTATGACGCCTTTCGGCAATCTGATGCTGGGCAGCCTGTCCAGCCGGATTGGCGCTCCGCATACCTTTTTTATTGTTGGAATTATCGTTGTGCTGGGAGCTCTTGCTTATAGGCAAAAATTTTTACTATTCCACTGAGAGGAAACCGCAGCCATTTGACCAGATTTATAATTACTTCGATTCATCTCATATCAGCACATCCTGCAGACCAAGTGCATTAATCCTTTCTTTGCTGATCTCACCCGTATCGACATCAAATCCCATTGCTTCATAATATTGCTTTTTCAAATTATCTATGTCTATCGTTATGCCCTTCAATAAGCCTGCCTTCAGAGGCGGATTTCCTGCAATCCTGGGCGGAATTGTAAAATCTGAAGGCCTGAATCCTTCCCTTAAATTAAAGGCATGCAGTATTGTGGAAATCCTTTGACCGGTATCGATAAGTTCATCATAAGAGAGGGCCCAGCCTGTTGAAGCTTTCATGAAATCTATCAACGAAAATGGCATTGCATCAGCTCCGAAAAGGCACATTCCCGATGAATTTACGAGGTGTTGCCATCCTGCAAGCACAGCATGCATTCGCCCCTTACCTTCAGGATTGTATTTGTCAACTTTTGTCGGGAGCCCGAGAGCCCGGTACAGGGATTCATTTACTGGTCCGGATTCGACAAATGCAGTTCCCCCGCGCACATGCCTCGCAGGAGCAGGATCAGACACGTATGTAGCTCCCCATCCCGGCGCGCATCTGGGATCATGCATAGGAACCATCTCTCCGCCCACATGCATTGCGAACTGCTCAGATCCTTTTCCTATCTCAGCCGAAGCTCTCATTGCGCCTTCAGCAAGGATATCGCCTATTCCTTCACGCATGCATATCTTTTTTAGCATATCAATTATTGCCCTGCTGTTGCCCCATGTTAATTCAATCCCGTCAGTATCAGTTTTTGTAATAATTCCGTTTTCAAAGCATTCAATTGCGAATGCGATAGTACTTCCCGCGGAGATTGTGTCAATTCCGTGCAGATTACATAATGCATTGGCATATATCAGGGATTCCATATTATCATTCATGCATAACGTTCCGAATGCAGCAAGGGTTTCATATTCCGGCTTATGAGTACTCTCAACGGCAAATTCTCCTTTATCGACCTTTAGAATATGCCCGCATGCAATAGGGCACCCTGTACACGCGTATTTTTTAACAGCATATTTTTTCATACCCTCCCAAGCCACGTTTTCCCATTTTTCCTCAGGGAAGTCTTCAATATTATTGCCGCTCCAGTTTTTAATCGGAACATCATGTACCACCATATGATGAATCATTGCGCCCGGTGTTCCTGTACTGCTTAAGCCTAGATACATACCTGATGGACTGCTTTTTGCCATTGCCAGGAGTTCTTTGACAAGCTGACTTACCCTGGATCTGTCATAAATAGAAGGCTTTAAGGAACCTGAACATGCAACCGCCTTCAGATTCTTTGATCCCATCACAGCTCCCAGACCGGATCTGGCTGCTGCTCTGCCGCTGTCATTTATAACAGCAGCTATTCGGGATAATTTTTCACCGCCGGTGCCTATACTTACTATTTTTAGCCCGGGATTATTATTTTCCTGTCTTATCATCTTATCTGTTGTTTCGGTATCCTTTCCCCATATATGCTCCGCGTTCTTAATCTCAGCTTTCCCGTCCCGTATCAGCAAGTAAACCGGATGATCAGCCCTGCCTTCAAAGAACACCATATCATAGCCCGATGCCTTGAACGTGCTCGCAAAATTGCCGCCACTGTTCGCATCGCCCCAGTATCCTGTAAGGGGGGATTTCCCTATAGTAGTATACCTGCATGATGAAACCGTCCCTGAAAGTGTCAGCGGTCCTGTCCCTATGCCGAATATGTTTCCAGGACTTAACGGGTCAACTCCCTGCCTCATGCGTTCCAGAATAATTCGCGCTCCTAAACCATACCCTCCGATATATTTCCTGGCGAGCTTTTCAGAGATCTCTTCATCATGTATTTTCATATTATTCAAATCAACAAAAAGCATCTTTCCCATATAACTGTATTTTACTTTCATAGGATAGCTCCTTAAATAATTATTCTTTGGTAACGGTCAAAATTATTGGCCTTATAAGGTCTAACTAGTGCAAATATGTCCCATGGGACTCTTTTTTTAGAGACAAAACGTTAAAGAATATCGAATATCTAACAGGGAATTTCGAATTATGAAGTTCAGACTATTTCGATATTCGATATTCTCTTTTTTATTAGATCTATAACTCTTTAATATACTTCCTTAAAAATAAAAAGGCTTTTTCAGGATTGATTGTGCTCAATAATCCTCCGGCATACATAATATATTCAGTATCAAGGAAGAATTGGGGCGATTTCGGTTTGAGAATATACGGTTCTTTTTCACTGAACCTGGCAGTTTCCAGTATTCTCTTCGGATCTGTAGAATATATTATCGGTCCGCCTGTTCCGATTATGCAATTAACCTTAGTAAGGTCCTTTCCATATTGAAAGATGATCTCTCCGGAAGGGCTATACTTAATCTTAATCTTACCTGCATGCCTGTTCACCGCGATTTCTACTGCCATCCTGGTCAGTGTAATATGACAATCAACCTCATCTTTTCCATCCGGCAAATAACCTTGTGTGCAAAATTTCAGAGCCGTCCGCTCAAAATCCTTCGAGACCCCCCTCTGTTTAGCTATTTCAATAAGCTTATCTATATTATATCTTAAACCGAGATCTCCTTCCACGGTCCTCTTTACATAAGGCTCGGGCAAGCCTACCTGAGCAGTGGCTCCGCTACCTGGTTTTCCTTCTGCAACAGAATGTATGTCTGTTGTGGCTCCGCCAACGTCAATCACCATAAGTTCACCTAATCCAGGAACTAAAGTTCCTTGGACTGGTGTTCCTGTGACCGAATTCCCTGAAGCCGTGCCTGCCTGTACGCCTCTATATCCATCCGCGAGCAGTCTGGCTGCTTCAAGTACAGCTGATGGCGTAGGCATGAGGACATTTTTGATAAGGGATTTTGCCTTTGCGATGCCCTTTGCTTTAATTATCCTTGTTATGAACAATTCCCGAATGATCTTATTGCAGGAATCCACATCCAATTTTCCGACTTCAGGCATTACATTCTTTGCATAAAAGATATTATCACTGCCTTTTAAGACTGAAGTGATCTCGTCATGCGCGGATTTATTGCCCGCAACGATGATATTCGTGTCAGGCCATTTCCTTCTTGCCAGCATTTTAGCGTTATGGATTATTACCTTCTTGTCGCCACCGTCGGTTCCTCCTGTCATCAGGATAATGTCAGGAGAAAGGCTTTCGATCTCTTCGAGTTCTTTCGCGGTTATTTCATAAGAAAAGGATCCGACAACTTTAGCGCCGGCGCCAAGCGCCGCGAGATTTGCCGCTTCACTGCTGTAGTCCGGCACAAAACCAGTGCACACGATGCGGAGCCCGCCGGCCGCGCTGCTGCATGCGAGAGCTTCGCTTTCCTCAAGATTGCTTATGCCTGAATCAAGCGAAATATCCTTTAAGCACTCCCTTAAGCCCTCAGTAATATCAGTATCCACTGTTGAAAAATGATTTGCTTTCGAAATAATTTTATTTTTATTTAAATCAATATAGACAACCTTTGTAAATGTGCTTCCGAAATCGATCAGTAATCTCTTGTCTTCCATTATTTTTTCACGAATCCCTTTGCTGATTTTACTTATCATTAAGTAAAATATATAAATTTAAACATTGTCAACAAAAAAAGGATTAATTGGGAACTATCAATATTAATTTTCCATATATAATACCATTCCCAGCAGGCTTGTAACTAAAGGATTATATAAGATATATTACTTTTTCTTTGCACTTTTCCAAATTCGTGCTTATAATATTTAAAAATAGCATATAAAAACTGTATATAATTTAAGATATACTCTTTGAAAAGGAAGATTTTTAAATGATACAAAGTGTAAAAGTTAATCCAGAAGAAATAAGAAAAGTCCGGGTTATGACTCCCAGACTACAGAGGCTTAAAAAGGAATGGGAAGAAGCAGAACCGCAGGTTTATGTGGACGACACACTCCTCTTCACCAAGTCATGGAAAGAGACGGAAGGCCTGCCTGTAGACATCCGCTGGGCCAAAGCCTTTGAAAAAAGGTTGCTTGAATGTCCGCTGCTTATCAGAGATGGTGAGATAATCGTAGGCTCTCTGACAAAATTCATACGCGGTAATGGTACACTGTGCGCAATGAAGCCCAATGAGATTTTAGAAATGTGCCAAAGCGGCAAGTTTGATCGAAAGACCAGCGACATCGAATCCAAAAATATCACACCTGAAGATTTAAAGGCACTGAAAGAGGACGCTGAGTACTGGGTTGAACATATGCCAAAGGTCAGCACTGTAAACGCTGCTCTTGAATATGATATGGGACCTGAAGTTTTTGATCTTTTATTTGACAGGGGTTGTGTGTTTGAAGGACGCGGCGTTCGCTATAAAATGGACAGGGGCCTGTTCCAGAATTTTAGCGCATACGGCGGCGGTGTGGCCCAGGTCAGTGCTCAATGCATTGATAATGGTCTTAAACATGTAATTGATTTATGTAAAAAAGAACGTGAAAGGATGATGGCTGAAGGCGATAATGAAAATTCCCACGGTTCAGCTCAATTCCTTCGTAAATACTGGCTGCTTGAGGCATGCATTATCTCCTGCCAAGCTTTCATCAAATTTGCAGAGAGGCATGCGGATCTGGCCAGAAAAATGGCTGAAAAAGAGACCCGTCCCGAACGGAAGGCGGAACTTATCAGGATTGCAGAAGCCTGCGAACGAGTACCCGCTGAGCCTCCGCGTGATTTCTTCGAGGCTGTTCAATGCGTAAGGCTTTATCACCTGGCATGCTGGAAAGAAAGTTCCGATCGCCCTGAAGTACCTATTGGGCGCCTTGACCAGATCCTTTATCCCTATTATAAAAAAGACAAAGAAGCCGATAAAATCACTGCGCAGGACGCTGCTGAACTCCTTGGTGCCCTCTGGCTCAAGATAAGAGAATGTGAAAATCTTGTAACTATACCCCGTTCACAGAGAGCGGCCCCCGGATCATTATTGCCGAATATCACCCTCTGCGGTGTGGATGAAAACGGAAATGACCTGACTAATGAGCTTTCCTGGCTTATACTCGAAGTAATGGCTCAGATCAAACTCTCCGAGCCCGCGGTTTATATCCGCTATAATCCGGAAATGGATAAAAAATTTTTACTTCATGCCCTGCGCTCTAATGTCAAATTCGGCGGCGGCAACCCAGCATTCCTGAATGACAAGCTTGGCACCAAGCGCTACCTTGACAGAGATGTAGCTATTGAAGATGCGTGCAACTGGAATGCAAGCGGATGCCTTGGTTATCATCTTGACAGAATGGAACATGTAGGCGGCGGCCATAATATCAGTCAACTGAAAGTATTTGAGCTAGCCCTTAACAACGGTTTTGATCCAAGAACCCAGAAGCAGCTAGGGCCCAAGACTGGAGATCCAAAAGACTTCACCAGCCTTGAACAGATTATAGAAGCATATTACAAACAGGTGGAATATTTTGTACCCATTCTGCACAAAGTTAAAATGCTTTCATTGTGTACGGAAATTACAGATGGTCCCATGAGCGGACTGCGATGCGCTATGCAATATGAGGACTGCATACCGTCAGGACTTACTCCGAAAGAAGGCGGTGCCCGTTATCCGGAGGGCAGAACCTCCTGGCTGGGGAGCCGTGGTTTGGTCGACATTGCTGATTGTCTGTCTGCAATCAAAAAACTAGTCTTTGATGAGAAAAAGGTTGCCATAGCAGAGATGCTCGAGGCCTGTGCAAAGAACTGGGATGGCCATGAAGATCTCCGTCAAATGTGTCTCAACGCGCCCAAATACGGAAATGATGATGATTATGTTGATTCTATATATGACAAACTCTCAACCAAAGTGCCTGAAATCATGCAGAGATGGATAGATCCTATAACCGGCAAAAAGCCCATGCTCTTCATCGGCGCGGCAGCCGGACATGTTGTTATCGGCAAAGCGATCGGCGCATTGCCTAACGGCAGAACTGCCGGTTCACCTACCAACGATGCGGCCTGCTCTGTAATGCCGGGTATGGACGTTAACGGCCCGACCGCAGCTATAAATTCTGCGACAAAAAAACCTTACTCCAAGGAATATGTCGGCTATGCTATGAATATGAAGTTCTCAAAGAATGTACTTAACACGGATGAGAAACTGCAGAAACTGGGCTCGCTTATTAAGGCATTTATGGCCAGACAGGGATGGCACATCCAGTTCAACATTCACAGCCGTGAAGAACTCCTTGATGCGCAAAAGCATCCTGAGAGACATAAGAATCTTCTTGTCAGGGTCGGCGGATACAGTGCATACTTCATAGACCTGCCACATGATCTGCAGGAAGAGATTGTTCGGCGTTCAATGCACGAAATTTTATAACGCTTGAAAAATTGCACCTTGTCCCTGAATCCATATGGAGCCCCACGGGTAAACCCGTGGTCCCATTAAAATACCCGTCTTCGCCTCCGGCAATGACGCGATTATCCGCCTAAATTGTGGGCGACACCGCGCCGCAGCAAGCGATCAATTACGTATTCAACCACGGGCAAACTCGTGGTCTTCCGCGAAGGCGGATAAAAGCAACTTTTTTTCTTGACGAATATAAACCGCCCTTCTAAAAGTCTTATTGCTCAAAGGTTTATCCACCGGGAGAATTTCCCCCTGAAAGTAGAGGAGATATAAAGGCCCCCATGGAAGGGATAGTGTTTAATATCCAAAGATATAGTATTGATGACGGTCCGGGAGTAAGAACTACTGTTTTCCTTAAGGGATGTCCCCTAACCTGCCTCTGGTGTTCAAATCCGGAATCATGGAATCCTTTGCCTGAAGTAACCTGGAGATATACTTCCTGTAAAAAATGCGGGACATGTGTAGAGACATGTCCATTAGGGCTCATAACGCTGGATGAAGACGGTATACATATAGACCGGAAATCCTGCGACAGATGTGGCAAATGCGTTGAGGCATGCGTACAGGGGGCGCTCCGGATGTCCGGCACTAAAATGACAGTTGAGGAAGTCTATAATATAGTAAAAAGAGATATAGATTACTACAAATTATCAGGAGGCGGCATTACATGTTCTGGAGGAGAAATTCTCATGCAGGCTGATTTCGTCGCGGAACTGTTTAAACGCTGTAGAAAAAATGATATCCATACATGCGCAGACACTTCCGGATTCGGATCAAAACAGGAAATGGAAAAAATTTTGGCTTATACGGATCTGGTATATTATGATCTGAAACATATGGATGCTGAAGAACATAAAAGATTCTGCGGTCAATCGAATGATTTGATTCTGAGCAATCTGGCCCTGGTTGTTGAAAAGAGAATTCCAATGGTTTTACGAGTTCCGCTGATACCCGGGTACAATGATTCGGAAAAAAACATTAAAGCTATAGCAAAGACTGTGGCAGAACTGGCCAAAGATACTCCTGTGAATATATTGCCATATCATAGGTATGGTGAAAACAAATACAGAATGATAGATATGAAATATCACCTTAAAGACGTAAAATATCCGACCGAAAAGGAACTGGACAAAGCAAAACAAATTATTGAATCCTTTGGGCTTAAATGTGAGATCTCAAAATAATCATTGACTATATTTCTATCCGGCTGTACTGAGCTATCTCTAAATATAGCAACAACAAAGCGATTGCCAACAGGTCACAAAGGAGAATGATCAGTGATAAAGGTTAAACAACAGCGTATCGATGATGATACTTTTGCAAAAATGCGTGAAAAAGAGTTATCAGCATGGCCTACAGGCAAAGATGTGGATTTGGATGAGGCAATTGAATACCAAAAGAAGATGCCTGACAGTAAAAATTTTACAAAGGTGCTTGCAAAATATAAAGAAGAAGGAAAAATCGGGCTTTTCCCTCGATCAGGCGTTCCTGTTGTTGAGGAAGAGATCAAGCTTCTTCGTTCATTAAATGAAGTAGGTGTTCGCTTATTTCCTTTCACAACCGATTCTTATACCCGTAATCTTCAGCTTGATAAGGCACAAAAGGGGCTTGAGGAAAGTATAAAGACAGGGAAAAGTAAATTAAACGGTTATCCTATAATTAACCACGGAGTAAAAACCACCCGCAAGGTAGTGGAATCCTGCGAGGGGGCCTTTGATCCCAGATGTTCACGTGTTGCCAATAGTTTTGTGGGAGAGATCGCTTTTGCTTCGGGTATGACGGCAATGCCTAACAGCTTTTTCGGATGGATTTCGGGATATGATAAAAAAGCAACAGTTGAAGAGTGTATTCAGACGGCACGGTATCTCGGCAGGCTGATAAGCTGTTATGCTGAAAAGGGCGTTATTATAAGCACAGATACGCACGGCTGGCTTCCCAACGGCGTTATACCAATGTATGTAAATATAGCAACCCAGATCCTTGAGGCTCTTGTCTCAGCCGGCCAGGGCACCAAGAGCATTGTTCCGCTCATGAATTTCTAGGGAAATATAAACCAGGATATTGCAGAGATCAGGGTATGTGAAAAACTTTTCAGGAAATACTTGGATAAATTCGGCTTTAACGACGTTATTATACCGGGTATTATCGGCAACCAGTCATCGCTGTTTCCATTCCCGCAGGACATAGGCAATGCTTTCGGCTACATAAATTACATTGCCATGATAGCAGCAATGTCCAGCCTTGCTGCCTGCTCAGTAAAAACCATCGATGAAGCAACAGGAATACCAAGCATTGAGTCACATATGCAGACCTATCGATCTGCTAACTGGATCTTCAATGTCGTAAGACAGCAGAAATTTGAACCAGTAACTGCTGAGATAGAGCAGGAGGAAAGAATGACGGAGCTCGCGGTCAGTGCTATTTTAGACAAGGTTGCAGAAATGGGTGACGGAGATGTTATTGTTGGCACTGTTAAGGCAGTGGAAGCCGGAGTTCTTGATTCGCCTTTTTCCATAAATATTCATACCAGGGATCTTGTTCTGGGGGCAAGGGATTTACAGGGAGCCTGCCGTTATATCGATTACGGAAACCTTCCTATTCCGGAAGAAGTAAGGAAGTACAACGACGAAAAAATAAAGGAAAGAGAAAAGGCTGAAGGAACAAAGCTGAACTTCAATACTTCACTTTCTGATTTCTGGGCTCTTTCAGGGGGAAGTGTGATTGGTTCACCTGTGAAAAAAGATGAAGCTGATGATGAGATCATAAAGCTCCAGATGAAAAGGACACCCACTATTGTTACAGGTACCGTAGGTGTTGATGCTCATGTCATAGGTACAAAGATCGTTTCCAAGGTTCTTAAAGAAAACGGTTTCAATGTTGTTGCACTGGGTGCTCAAACCCCGGCTGATGAATTCATCAAAGTTGCCCAAGAAACCGGTGCTGACGCAATGATCATAAGTTCGCTTTATGGAATGGCTGAAATGGATCTACAGGGATTCAGAGACAAATGTATCGAGTCCGGAATTGGCGAGATTATCTTATATATCGGCGGAATTCTCGGCATTGGCAAGCGCGATTTCAAGAAAGACGAAGCTACGTTCAAGAGACTGGGCTTTGACAGGGTATATCCGCCTGAATCAGATATCAAAAAATCCATCAAGGACTTATATAAGGACCTGAAGGCTAAGGCTAAAATCTAATCTCTTTAATGGTCTCCAGCAACAAGAATTGTAATTTTCTCTAATTCTCGGTTTCTATAACAGGATAGCCCAACTCCTTCCAGCGATACAGACCTTCGGATAAAACCTTTACCTTATCCTGATCATAACCCAGATCCCATAACTCCAGCGCCAGACTGGCGCTGCTATTATCATCTGGTCAATCACAATAAAGGATGATCAATTTATTCCTGGGAAGAGCCCTAAGCATCATTTCGCGGGGAAAAGGGTCTCCTTGAGGATTATTATAAATATTTATCGCTCCTTCGATATGCCCATAATTATAGCTAGAGCTGCTCCGTGTATCCACTAATATATACTCACCCTTATTGTCCATAAGCTGCTTTAATTCTTCGGCAATTATCCGGGGTACCTCGGGAAAAGCTACATCAGCCCTTTCGGCTCGAGGAATTGGCTCCTCCTCCATTATCGTTACGGGTCGGGCGGGAGTGCAGCCCGTCATCGTCAAAGCCAGTGATAAACCAAAAACCAAAGTCAAAATAGATTCTTTTTTCATAAAATTATTCCTTTGCCTCATTAGTTTTCACATTTCTATATATAGATGATTTAAATAATTTGCCATAATCGAAGAAGCAGGCTCCTGATGACCGGGAAGGTCTCTTTATTTCAGAGCCGAAAGAATACAGTGCCAGGAATCTTGCATATCTCGCATCAAAGGCGGGCGATTGCAGGTCACAGCTGTTCTTCGAAAGACGATATCTCAAAAGAAGATTCCGACCAAGCCAGGTAATGGTCTTATTTTTAATGGTTTACTCCCCGGAAGTTATGGCAGAATATCCAGTTACCAACCGAAAAGTGCCCATCAAACCCTTAAAAATAAGACCATCGGCAATAAAGCCTATAGATATCGTCTTGAGAACATCAGCGTGACCTGGTTTTTGTCGTCCGCGTGTCGAAGATGCCGCTCTCTCTTACCTCCATTTATCAACTAATACGCCGGAGTCATCGGTTTTATCAATTTTTCACCTGGCATCTTCAGGTAGCTTGCATAGGGTTCAAGCCCTTGAATGGCCATGGAACCGAAAAAGGTGGCTACAACACCATTACCCCAGAATGAAGCGACTGTCTTTTCTACATTATCCGCCAGCCACTCGCTGACCATATGTTTTGTTTGGAAACCTTGATTGTCTTTTAGCAATGCGGCCACAGTTGGATCCATCAGTATCGTCGCCCCCCTCATCGCTGTCAGAGATCTCATATAGTCACGCATTAAAAAATGGGCGGGATAGGACTTTTGTACTTCGCCCACGCTGGAAATATATGTCCAACCGATTCCTACAGTAACAACGCTGTCGCTAGGCTTAAAGCCCATTTGTACATGGAAAGGATCCCATCCTTCCGGTAATCCCTCTTCATTTTCCGCAAAACAGAGATTGTTGTACTGCAGGTTGCTTCCCAGGGAGCTGAAAGTTGTCTTACCATTGTGGAGGTTTCCTGCTGTCTTGGACATTAAGGTGAAAATCCTGCCAATAATCGCATTGACCTCATTATGCGGCCCCAGTGCATTTCCTTTATAATTCATACCCAGTTCGTTACGTATCGGACCGTTCACCACTATCATATTCGCCATTGAAGTGGTGGAGTTGCCGAATGGCACCTGGGTGGCAACGGCCAGGATAAGAGGAAAGTATTCCGGTTTGGCTCCTGCCATCACAGCGCAGATGGCGGCCTTTTCCACGGTAAACGGCCTTTTTCCTCCCGGCCAGGTAAGATATTTAATTACCTCATCGGGCTTTCGGCTCGTCCCCGTGAGAATCTCTTTTACCTTTTCCTCGGTTGGAAGAATTATCGGATTGTAATCGGTCCAGTCTTTTTCTTTGAAGAGACGTTGCAGATTATCGGCAGTATCCGGCATCAGAAATCTGGGTTCAGGAGCCGCCTCCGGCGCTGGTCCGGAATACTTTTCTTCTTCGGTAAGCGGCCGGGTAAGCGCATCGATGATGGCCGTCATCATCGGCTTGCCGCTTACCACGTCATTACCTTCGATATATTGCCTATGAACCGATTTCGGCTGACCGGCAACCGGAAAGGGGAAACCAACAAAACGGATGGGCATGCCATTTGTGTATAAGAAATTGTAACCTAGGGCGTATGCTACAATATTTGAGGTGGCAGCGCCCACAGTAGGTATATGGTAATCCTTTTCTAATGTTTTACAATGTCGGCTCACGGCTGACGTACAGCCGTCTCAACCGGATATGCCGATTATGGCCGCGTTCCCATACTCACTAATCTCCTTCCATAATTCCGGATCATCCGCCTCATAGGGTCCCTGCTTCCTCTTCAGCGCCGTCTTCACGCCGGGCATGTTTTTGGAAAACCATAACTGCATCTCCTCGAAAACACTATATCCCGCATCAGGTCCTCCCCAATTAATGTCCACCAAGTAAATAGTCTTGCCTTCCAGAGAGTCCAGCCGTTTTGTCAAAGGCACGCGGTCCGCCATCGTATTGGTGATCGCGGGATTCATTACGGTAATCTTTTCACTACCGTCTGATTTTCCGCTGACCAAGAACAAAGAGGCAATAATCAGTAGTGAGCATTCCGGTAAAAGTATCTTTTTCATTTTTTTATCTCCTTATTGATAAACTGTTAACTGTATCCCGGAGACTTTAGCATTTAGGGAGAAATCCTGTGAACGACTTATATAATAGTCATCTTTTAACAATTGTCATATGTCTGGCAGGTACTATCTGTAGCCGCTTAAAATAATATAGCCACTTATATATATTGAATTGGCCGGGAGGGAACCCCTCCCGGCCAACATGATTTGATACTTGTGGGTCTACTGAGAATTTCTAACCCAATCTCCCCTTACTTTCCATAGTATCTGCCACTCTCTTGAGTCCCATTCCCTCAAGTGTATTTCGTGTAGGCCAGCCGTTCTCCGGATTATAGCCCTCAAACTTGTAGAACCTAGTCTTCCAGTCCTCAAATTTATCTCTATCCAGTTTTCGGCCTCTACCGGCATCATATTTCCACTTACCATCTATGTACATAGGCATTTCACTGCCCATAGCTGGCTGATCATATATATAATCGGGAAACACTTCCATGTTCCTGTGCCTGCCCTGCAAGACCCAGATAGACCTGTCCAGGGTATAGATCTTGTGGCCGATTTCCATGGCATCCGCAAAGGAGAGGTTCTGCCCTGTAACCGCGTTCCAGAACCTCGGTTCCCCTTCAGGGGTCGGGCCTCTCCTGTCCTCGGTAGTGCAGGTTATGCAGATAGGCCATCTCCAGCCGCAAAAACCTCCGGCCCCGATCCAGAATTTTTCATAATGCTTTACCCAGGCAACCGCTTTAACCTTACTGTCAGTGTATATTCCTTTTTCACTGTAATCTGCCATGAATTCATCTCCATTGTAGGGGACCATGGCATCCGTGTAAAGCTTGGCGGCCTGCTCGGCTGTCAGGAAAGGATCACCCGACCATGCCATCCAGTGGAGCGGATAATTGGCCATCATATGCAACATAAGATCACGCTCTCCCAGAAGAGAGCCGTAGCCCCATTCCACCTCAATCCTCGCGTCGTAATGGTCCGAGGTTCCCCAGTAGGTCAAACGAAGTCTGCCGTTTTTAAGGTCATCTTCATAAAGCCCGTATTTTTTGGCAAACCTTGCAGCACCTTCAGTAAGGTCATTGCCAATTCCCCTACGTGTTGCCATAGCTTCCATTAACATATCGGGGAAAGCCGGAGAGTCCCACTGATCGAGAGGGAGATCGCATTCGATCTTTTTCCCTTTCCCTGCAAGCCCCCTATCGTAAAGACTCTTAAGGTAGTTTTTAGTGGGTATAAGCTGCCAGTGACCAAAGCCGTATTTTTGCATCAGGTCGTTGTTTTTACGCGTGGTCTTCAGATTTCCTCCTCCTCCGAAACCCCCGAAAGCCATTGTTCCGGCACAGACCGACTCATTACTGTCGCCGCTTGCCAGTCGCATACGGCAGCCCCTGGGACATGACGCGCAGGCGGAAGCTCGGGCCGGAACAAGAGGAATCTGTCCGTTGGTAACATTTCCGCCGCTTGGAGCGCCAGCCGATACCCTGTACATCCCCGATATAAATCTATCGCCCTCGCGGGGATTATCAACATCCCATTGGAATTGACGATACCACAAACGGGTTTCCATAAACGCCTTTGGATCTGCAATGGGCACGCTTCCCGTACCGATCGCGCTGATGGCCTTGAGGTTTTTCGAACCAAAGACACCGCCGAAACCGCATAACGCGGCCTGTGATCCTGGTCCCTGAAGCAGGGCACCTAAACGGCTCTTAGTTTCGCCTGCAGGGCCGCAGCATACGACGGCAGGCACCTGGGTAGTGTAATTATCATCATCTACTTCCGCCCATTCACCATGCTTGAGACTGGGAATTACGCGCCTGGCTATCTCCTCCTGGGTGTCCCAAGTATCCATTCCCCATATTCCATCAGCGCTTTCAATAGTGACTTTGTCATTGACTATGTTAATCCAGCATGGTTTATCGGATGCGCCTTCCACAACAATGCCGTCCCACCCCGCGAATTTCAACTGGGCCGTAAAGCGGCCTCCAAAGTTGCTGTGCCCGAACCATTCTATGGGATAAAGCATCGGCCCCAGTCCCTGCACATCGCACCTTCCTGAGCCCGGCGTGGAGGTGCCTGAAAACGGGGATGCCATCAATATGATTAAATTTCTGGGATCAAATGCCTCGAACGGCAATTGATCGCCGACCAGATCAAAAAATATCGCAGAACCCATTCCATGACCGCCGCCGAATTCTAAATATTTTTCGGTTGGAATAGTGCCGATCGATTTGTCGGTCAGATTTACCCTTAATATCTTACCTGTATATCCGCCTTTCATATCCGTCCTCCTAACTCTTTGCCTTTGCCTTTGGTTTTGGTGGAACCTTAAAGCTTGGCTTATTTTTATACATTGGTGGTACGATTGTGCTATTTTCAACCAGACCGAGATTCAGCCAGTGCTCATTGCGCAGATTCACATCATAACCTTCCGTCTCTTTTTGATCACCTTTTTCATTCCAGTAGGGAGTATCGATGCAAAGGTCGCACTTAGAAGATTTGCCTATATAATGATTCCATACAACACGGTGGGGCTGCTGGGGGCACATTTCAAGACACTTTTGGCAGCCGATACATTTTTCCTGGTCAATTCTTCGGACATTGCCGTTCTCGGTGTCAACAAAGGCGGCCCCTACCGGACAATTGATAACACAGGGGGGCGTGACACACTGGCGACATACAGCTATCTTTATGTCATCAGGGAACTTGCCGAAGGAGTCCTGTATAATCTGAATCCGGGATAATGACAGGTTCTGCTCCCCGTAATGAACCAATGAACAGCTCAGCATGCAGGTCGTGCAACCGATACATTTCTTGCTGTCATAAACCAGATACCCTTTGGATGCGGGATAAGAAGCTACCTCGGGAGCTGCGGTAGCCACCCTGGCAGGGGTCGTCGCGATCAGAACATCCGCGGCAACCACCGCGCCGCCGATAGTCAGAAAATCCCGTCTGGAATATTTCTTCTTTTCAGTTATTTCTTTCTTTTCGGTTTTTTTGCTCTTAGACATGGGATTACTCCTTGCTTGATAATGGGTCTACAATTTGGCATTAATTCGCCGAAATATGAATTAAGCCGTTTATCTATGTGGGATAAGTTTAGTATAACAAAGGATGAACACCTGTCAAGGATATTATTTGCTGACATTTTTACCCTGTCCATTTTGACATTGCAACACAAATAAAAATCATTTAAATTAGTTTTTCGAAAATATATAAGGCGGTGAAAACTTGTGACAAATTCGGTTACCAAATATCTGACAAAGTGGGTGGATTACCGTTTGCCGACGGGTCAGGAGTTTTCAGTCGCCGTCTGTGGATACAGCGGTATGGTGCGCCACCTCTACTTGGGGAGAGATCCCATTCGTAGGATGCTTGTACAGCATGTTTATGTAGAAGAAGGATACTGCCAGACCGGGGATCACTGCCTCGCGCTGGATTGCCCCCTTAACAGAGCGGAACTGGAGCATCTTCTACATATGCTGGATATGAACGAAGATGAAGCCATGGATCCTGAAGCGGCCGAACAATGGGGGACTGACAGCACCCTGGATGCTTTCCTGTTATTCGCTCGCAAGATGACCGAAGCCCTGCCGGATAATCTTAAAAAACCTCAGGGTCCGGCAGATGAAGATTAAAAAAAATTAATATCGTTCATAAGTCTTCGCATGGAACTATGAAAAACAATTTTCTTCAATCGGGAGTTTCCGGTTTTGTCGATCTTTTCAAGACGACATCTAATCTTTACATTGCCTGTGGTCTGATTTTTAAGGATTTGATGAGCTGTTCCTCCATAATAACTTACTATTCTGCCATAAACTGGTAGCGTAAACCCTTAAAAATCAGACCACTGCTAAACTAGAGTGGAATCTAATCTGAGATGTCGTCTTTCAAAGACCGGCAAAACCTTACTATGGGGAAAAGCGCCATGCGAAGACTTATGAACGATACCAAAAAATTAGCAATTTATATTAATAGCCTTGTGCCTTGCGCCATGTGCCTTGCGCCTAGCCTATTACATTCATATGATTGTGAATATATTATTGAAAATTAATAAAATTTAATAAGACTAAATATATGACGAATACGGAGATTCACATTGATATGAGTGAAATCTCCATACCGGAGCCCTTGCGTGATGAATTCTATAAGCATTTCGATGATGTCCGGAACGTAGTCGTAGAGGCGTATTATGGTTCCTTGCCTCTTGAGGTGGATGCCCTTCGCAGGAATTATGTCCAATCTGAAAAGGAATTAACGGAACTTTTAGGACTGGAGCGCATCGAATTGCCGATGGATCTTTCGAGTTTTCTGCACAATCCGAAAGAAGGCCTAGTGCGTGCTCTATACAACCGGCTGTTTGAAATGGTGCAGGGGAAGATAACTGTAGATGATTTTGAGCGAATGGCAGATGCCGATCTCACAGCCAATGCCGCGGAACTGTTCCGACTGGGGTATGAGCAGTGGGCTGCACTCACCCTGATCCTTTTATTGAAACCGGATGGAGCATTCGCGGTCGAACTCAATGAGGATTATGAACCGTTAGTGGTAGATCTCAAGGAAATTGCATTCGGCCGCCAGTTCCATAATCCCGCAAAACGTATTCCGGAGTTTATTCTGCATTCAAAAAAACTGGACAGGCATATTGCCGTTAAAATGCCCCTGGCAAGGGAGGTGGACTCCTACTACATCCCATACGAGCCCCCGATGAAATCAAAAAAACAGAATACCGGAGATACGTCTTATGTGCTCGATTCCCGTGTTATGTTCCTTTCTATCGTTCCGGACCTGAAAAAGATCCCCGTCTTTGCTGATATCCATGCCCGCACAATCAAGGGTCCCGATCTGACGGTTGAGTTCCTGACAGGACAGGACCTGGCCGATCCGGATGTAATTGTTCAGGTACAAAAACGGATGGAAATTATGAAACCCAGGCTGGGCGGCATTATTGTAGTTATGAATTCCGAACCGGGACTAGATATTGTGAAACCAACGGGAAATATCGATACATTTGCCGTAGGACTCGATCCATTAAAATTACAGCCGATTATCGATAAACTTGGATAATTAACCAAGGTCGAAGCTCTAAAGCTGATAATGTGTGGACCTTAGTGTGGCTGCCAGGATTTTGATTGACACACAGGTTCCATCCCCTTATAGTCTCAGGTAAAAAGCAATATCCTATTAACTCAATTTCAGGAGTAGTGACCATGGCAGATGAAATAAACAATATTGATCGCAGAGATTTTCTTAAAAACGCGGGCTTCATCATCACCGGCAGCGCGCTTGGGGCTACCGGGATAACACTCAGGCCTGAGTTTGTACAAGCCGCTGAAGCCATTGAGGCGATCCCCACGACCCTTACCCAGTTCCGCTGCCCCATCTGCAGCAAGGATTTCGCGAGCTTTGCGGAGTTGAAGAACCATTTTGCTACCGAACATCCTGATGCTGTTGTGCCGGTTACAACCAAGCTCAACGTCAACGGGAAGGACTGCGAGGTGCTGATTGAGCCTCACTGGACGCTGCAGCGCACGCTCCAGTTCAAGCTTGGGCTGACCGGGGCCAAGCAGATGTGCGACCGGGGCGCGTGCGGATCCTGCACTGTCATAATAGACGGCAGGGCGGTTTCATCGTGCATGACGCTGGCCGTGGAATGCGAAGGCAAGTCTATCCAGACGGTCGAAGGCATTGCGGCGGATCCCAAGTGGAGGCCACTGATTGACGCCTACTGCAAGTGGGACGCCATGCAGTGTGGGTACTGCACACCGGGATTCCTGGTCTCTGCCAAGGCCCTTCTTGACAAGAATCCCAATCCGACCGAGGAAGAGTGCAAGCAGGCCCTTGCAGGCAATATTTGCTGCTGCGGCACCTACCCGCGCCACCCCACCGCGATTATGGAAGCGGCCCCTGCAATAAAAGGAGGTGCATAGTATGGCTGATCTTGCGGGAGTAAACGGACAAAGAGAAAAATTCAGGGTTGTAGGGAAACCCAATCTTCCAGGTAGGCTGTCCTGGGCACAGGCAAGCGGCATAGCAAAATTCGGTATTGACTATGTTGTACCCGACATGCTCCATGCAAAATTTTTAAGGAGCCCCTACGCGAACGCGAAGGTAATCAGCGTGGATAGTACTAAAGCCAGGGCAATACCCGGTGTTGTAGATATCATTACCTGGGAGGATGAGGACATCAAGAACCTGAGTTCTGGCGGCGGATTTATGGGGCCGGCCCAGCCTTTTCTTGACAACCTGGCGGACCAGGAAGGCGCCGAGGTTGCGGTTATTGTGGTAGCTGAAAGTGAAGACATCTGCGAGGAGGCATTAAGGCAGCTTGATGTCAAATGGGAACTGCTGCCACATGTTGTTGACCTGCGTGAAGGGAGAAAGCCGGACGCACCGGTTATCCGACCGACCACCCCTGGAGCTAAAGGTGGTTTCGGAGGATTCGGGATGGGAGGCGGCAACAATCCCCCCAAGAAAGGCAATGTCTCATATTCCAACGTCAATGATGGGGATATCGAGGCCGGTTTCAGGGAAGCCGATCACATTGTCGAATTTGACGTTAACACGTCCGCCTTTTCAGGTCATATCCCCAACCCTGTGGGTACAGTTGCCTGGTGGTTCGACAGCCCCTATTATGGGGAAGGAAAGAACCTGCGCATTGAAGGCGTCCCCTGGGGACATGACCAAGTAGCAGGCATGAACCGAGTGCCTGCTCATAAGGTCTTCCAGGAGTGCATGCTCGTAGGCGGCAGGTACTGTGACTGGGGCATACGCAAATCACAGCTGATCACCCCGCTGCTGGCCAAAAGGACCGGAAGACCGGTCCGATGCGTCAACGACCGCTACGGGATGTACGACTTTAACCTGAACCAGCGCTATGTGCATCTGAAGGTGGGCTTCAAGGCAAACGGTCTGATTACAGCGATCGATGATTTTTCCATTGCGGACGGCGGAGTCCGCGGAAGCACTAATTTCGGCAACACCATGGACCAGACCTTTGGCCCCTATTTCACTACCAGGTGCCAGAACGTCAAACAAAATATGGATGTCGTCGACAGCAACCGTGGGAAGATGTGGCTCAGCGGCCAGCATAATCCAATGAGCTGGGATTCCCTGATGGTAACCCTATACGTTATCGCCGAAAAACTGGGAAAG
>SMTZ1_10001937_pt1 | contig 23513 bp, 20 predicted proteins | sample DeeMarSWOR136_30_FD_25667 | JGI IMG/M metagenome (IMG submission 25667) | reverse complement strand
GACTGTCATCGGTAAGTTGTTCGCCGGCAGCCTTTTCAAAGGCCGCCAAAAGGTCGGAGACGGTTATATTACGCCTCTGCTGATGGTTCAGGTCGACCACCGTTCTGCCTTTATGCATCATTATCAGTCGGTTGCCGTAACGCAGCGCATGGTCCATGTTATGGGTTATCATAATTGTAGTCATATTTTCTCTGGTAACGATATCTTCCGTCAGTTTGAGTACTATCCCGGCCGTATTAGGGTCGAGTTTGGCGGTGTGTTCGTCAAGGAGCAGTAAAGCAGGTTTACTTATGGTAGCCATTACCAGAGCCAGTGCCTGTCTTTGACCTCCGGAGAGAGTACCTACCAGCGTGTGCAGTCTGTCTTCCAGTCCCAGATGTAGTGGCTCCAGGATGGTTTTAAAGTAGTCTAGACGTTTTTTGGTTGTAGCCATACCGAGGCCTCTTCTGGCTCCCCGGGCAATGGCAAGTGAAAGGTTTTCTCCTACCGTCATTTTCGCGGCGGTACCGATATGAGGGTCCTGATAGACTCTCCCGAAGTATCGGGCGCGCTTGTGTTCGCTCAGGTTGGTCACATCCTTACCGTTAATGGTAATCCTGCCGCCTCTGTCCGGCGGGTACACACCGGCGATGATATTAAGCAGGGTGGTTTTTCCGGCGCCGTTACTGCCGATGACGGTGATAAAATCACTATTGTAGGCTTCCAGGCTAACATTGTCCAGCGCCCGGACCTCGTCGATAGTGCCGGTAGCAAAATCTTTATAAATACCCTTGAGTTGAAGCAGACATTGAGTCTCGCTCATCGGCATCTAACCTTTACATTCTTACGGCGGGCGGTATCCACTCGCCGCGTATTTTCTTGCGTATGTAGGGAATCGCCAGGGCTACAACGACCAATGCCGCGGTAATCAGTTTTAGATTGGTGGGGGGTAGGCCCAGCCGGAGGGCTATCCCGATGAAAAGTCGGTACATAAAAGTACCCCCGACGACGGCCAGAAGTACCCAGGTTACGCCCTTGGGTCGGAACAGTCCTTCGCCGATAATCACCGATGCCAGCCCCATGACAATCATGCCGATGCCCATGCCCACATCGGAGAACCCCTGGTTTTGGGCGATAAGCGCACCAGCTAGAGATACAAGTCCGTTGGAAATAGAAACTCCGAGCATCGTGGTCATATCGGTATTACATCCCAGACCGCGTATCATTTGCTCGTTATCGCCGGTGGCACGCAATGCCAGGCCGATTTCGGTACGTAGAAACCAGTTTAAAAAACCTAGAATGATAACAGCCAGCACCGCCATGAAAACGATTGACAGGTTAAGACTGGCATTGATACCAAATGCCTCAGCCACACTATCAAATATGGTGATCTCACGAAGTAGAGGAATATTAGCACGCCCCATTATTATCAGGTTTATGGAATAGAGGGCGACCATCATGAGAATACCGGCAAGTAAAGCGTTGATTCTTAGCTTCGTATTAAGTAGCCCTGTACATAAACCGGCAAGGCAACCGGCAAAGAGTGCTGCGATGGTAGCCAGCCATGGATTTACGCCGTTTATTATCAGAACGGCGGCAGTGGCGCCGCCGAGGGGAAAGCTGCCGTCCACGGAAAGGTCCGGGAAGGAAAGAACGCGAAAGGTCATATAAACACCTATCGCCACAAAGCCGTACGAAAGCCCTTCGTACAGGGAAATGGGTAGTATATTACTGTAGAAATCCAAGGGACGTGCCTTCCTTCAACCCCAAACCATATCAGTGTTATGGAGCCCCAGTATATTAGACCGTGTTTTACCTAGTATATAATTATCCGTCTATTCTTCGTAGACTGTTACCGCCCGGTCAATAACAGCCTGTGGTAGCGTTACACTCATTCGCTCGGCTGCGGCGGTATTCACCGAAAGGCTGATAACCTTGCCCTTTTCTACCGGGATTTCAGAGGCTTTTTCCCCGTCCAGAATTTTAGCTACCATTTCACCGGTCTGATAACCGATATCGTAATAGTCGAAACTATAGGCGGCAATACTGCCTCTGACGACCGAATCCTCGTCGGCCGGGAAGAGCGGGATATCATTATCTTCACAGACCCCGATTAATGCCTCGAGTCCGGTAACTACGGTGTTGTCCGTACCGACCCAGATAGCGTCTACCTGACCCACCAGAGACTGGGCAGCCGTCAGCACGTCAGCACTGGTGGATACAGTCTTTTCAATTACCTGGATTCCCTTGGCGTCACAGGCTTCGTTCAGCTTCTCCACCAGGAAGACCGAATTATCTTCACCAGCGTTATATAACGTACCCAACTTGGATAATCCAGGGAGAATCTCCAGTATCAAGTCAACATCATCCGATACCACTATCATATCGCTGACGCCGGTAACGTTCTCATCCGGATGAGAATCCCAGTTACTGACCATCCCTGAACCGACTGGGTCGGTTATCGCGGTAAACACAACCGGAATATCCGTGCCTTCAACAGCATTGAGGGCCGCTTGCGTATTCGGCGTGGCGATGGTAATGATCACATCAACTTTGTCGGCGACAAATTGCTGGGCGATGGAGGCCATCAATGAGCTGTCGAGTTCGCTGTTTTGATAATCTACTTGGAGATTATCACCCTCAACGTAACCATTGTCGGCAAGTCCATCCAGGACCTCTCGCCACAACCAGCCATAAGAGGCAGCAACAACATGGAAACCAGGCATAATGCGAGAATAATCTTAAGGTAATTTCTTCCTTTCATTCAAGTCCTCCTTAGTATTTTTCTATATTATAAGCAGAAAAGGAATTTATACTACATACATCACCCCCCAACTCGATAACAGCATATCCAGTCTTGTATTTTACTAGTGTCGGCTAGTATCGTCAAATTATAACTGATTCCTGCAAAATTATACAGATATAAGATAAGCTTCATGCAGTTACTCACACGGAGATTAGTGATGCCGTTGTAACGTGCCTGTGAATAGAAAGAACGTGAATAACAGGCATGTAAGACAAACTGATTGAAAATTCTTGTGAATATTACTAGAAGGGATTTTCATCGACCATTTATTCCTGTATGAGAAATTGACTATGGAATCGTGTGTAATCTATACTTGTGCCTGTGAGAAAGATTGACACCGAAGCCCATTTCTATACTCCCGAGTATCAGCATTATTTATTTTCCCGCAAACAGCCGCCCAGAGAAGAAATGTATAAAGGGTATGTCAGGCTCTGGTACGAACCTCAAATATGGGAACCTCACGGCCTTCAAATTGAAGATAGCCTTTTAGACCTGGGCAAACGCAGGTTAAAGAATATGGACGAGGCTGGTATCGATATGCAGGTACTCAGCCTGTCAACTCCGGGGTGTGAGCAGTTCGGTGCAACCAGGGGTATGGCTCTCTCCAGAAAAACCAATGAAGAGCTACATAAAGCCATAAACAAATATCCTGATAGATTCATCGGTCTGGCAGCCCTGGCACCTCAAAGTCCCGAGGAAGCAGCCAGAGAACTGGAAAGGGCCGTTAAGGAGCTCGGACTTAAAGGGGCTAAAATCAACTCCCATATAAGAGGTAGCTACCTCGATGAAAAGAAGTACTGGCCGATATTTGAAGCAGCGGAAAGTCTGGACGTGCCGGTGTTTCTACACCCCAACACACCGAATCCTTCGACGATAAAGCCGTATCTAGATCATGGGTTTGCCCTGGCCGGTCCTGCCTGGGGCTTCGGCGCCGAGGCAGCCCTGCAGGCTATGCGCCTGATATACAGCGGCATTTTCGATAAATATCCTGGCCTGAAAATTATACTGGGACACCTAGGTGAGGGCCTCATATTCTGGATGTATCGGCTAGATTTCAGCTTCAAAAGACCCTGGATGGAGGAGGAGGTTCGTCCCCGGATAAAGCGAATGCCGAGCGAATATATCCGGGATAATTTCTACGTAAATACCAGCGGCATGCATTCGGTACCCGCATTCCTGAGCGTGTACCTTGAGCTTGGGGCCGACCATATGATGTTCGCTGCTGATTATCCCTACGAGAACAGCGGGGAGGCAGCCAGGTTTATCGAGGAAATTCCAGCCTCTAATATTGATAAAGAGAAAATCCAGCACTCGGTCGCGGAGAAGCTCTTCAAGCTGGCTTAAACGTAAGTGCGGCTGAGTTAATACAATATCTCTTCCCGGTAGGGGGAGGCCCATCGTCGAACACATGCCCCAGGTGGGCGTCACACCTGGCACAGAGAACTTCAGTCCGGTGCCTGCCGAGGCTATTATCTTCCTGAAACATTAAGTTCATATCAGAAACGGGTTCGTAATAGCTTGGCCAGCCCGTCCCTGAATCGAACTTGGTATCGGCCTTAAAGAGGTCAGTCCCGCATCTTACACACCGGTATATACCCAGTTCTTTAATATCATCGAAAGTGCAGGTAAACGGACGTTCGGTACTCTTTTTAGCAGTAATTTGGTATTGCTCCGGGGTAAGTATCTTTTTCCATTCAGAATCCGTTTTCTGGATTTTCTCCACTTCCAGGACCCTGTTTTGGCGACTGTCGAAAATTTGCACTGTACTCATTGTACGACCCCTGTTAATATTAATTACACAGAAGCTGATGGAATGTTTCTGGTCAAATCCCAGCCCTGTTATTTCTTCAATTAGATTGTCGTCTCTTTTATTTATTTAGAGTAGGGTCTTTGAGTTTCCCCGGCCCGAACGATGAAAAGTCGAGGTCATAGAACTGCTTGCATACCGAGAAGTAGCCGATATGACTGCCCCCCATTACCAGTTTAGCTACGGGTATATCGCGGAAGTATTTCTCGTATTTATTTTCACGTACAATACCGTAACACCCCATCACCTCCATTCCCCGCAAAATCATTTCCGCTGCCGCCCGGCTGATGTAGGCATGTATCGCATGACCTTTGGCCGACATGCTGTCGGTGTTCCACATACCGTAGATATCCATGTTATCGAACTGGTGGGCCGTTTCCAGGAAAGCGGCTCTCCCTATAGTTATCAGCGAAGCCATTTCACCCAGTATCATGGCAGCAGAGAGGTGCTGGTTGACCGGCCTGCCTCCGGCTACCCTTTCCCCGGTATACTCAATGAGTACATCGAATGCTCCCTGTAAAACACCTACCATGTTGCCGGTGTTCAACGGCAGGGGAGCCATCACCGTCGACTCGAAAATTGCCCAGGCTACCGGACCGGTGAGTCCCCATTCTTTGGGCACCCTTACATTATCGAAATAGGTTGAAGTGTTCCTGTCGGCCTGTAAACCGCACTTCACCTCAAACTTACCGTGAGAAACCCCGGGCCAGGGTTCAGGTACGTAAATCAGGGCAAAGGCATCTTTCCCCAATTTAGGGTCCATATTACAGACCACGCAGTTAAGGTCAGCTATGCCTGCATTGGATGCCCAGAACTTGTTCCCGTTGATCACCCATTCGTTCCCTTCAAGCTTCGCCCTGACAGCTATCGTTTTGCCTTCATTGGTCAGATTCTCAATATCACAGGCAGACTCGGGTTCGCTCATATTAAAGCAGGCAGCCTTGAGTTCATTGCCGGTGAACATCGGTGCAAATTCGTCGAGTACCGCTTTCCCCCATGCCTTCGCTTCAGGTGTCGGCGCCATGAGATATGCCAGCGTGGCCGGCGTCCATCCCCAGTCGGTAACGGCACTGCTCATGCTGATGCCGTAATCCCCGCGGGCTATCTGCTCCTGTTTGAGTGCCCCGGTAACGATGGAGAGCATTTCGTTCCCCCCGTAGTCTTTGGGAATCAGGTTTTTCTGGCTGCCGAGGTCCACCTGTAGCTTTTTAAGAATGGGAGTAACGATTTGCTCGTGAGTCACGTCGTCATCGATTTTATCCCGCACCGGCATAATCTCGTTGTCTGTAAAATCGGCAAACATCTTCTGCATCATCCGCTGTTCTTCGTTTACAAAGCACTCAGGGTATTGCAGTTTGTACCATTGGCTAGTCTGGTCCAGCATTGTCGACCTCCAAAATATAACTTTCTATAAGATTTAAATCAGTTTTTACCTGATGATAATTAAAATTGTTCTAATATCTTATATTGTTTTTTAACTATTATCTATCACCATCCTTTCATATCATGGATAGTACTCGATATTACGCCCTGGATAACTGAAAAGTCTTGGCTTATTTTAGTCTTTCTACGTAACTTCATCAACCTTTGCTTTTCTGGATTAAACAATCTGTACATGTCATAATTTACACGGGAATGTCAGTAAAATCTTCCAGAATAGCCCGGGAAGGCAGGACCGTTCAGGTGATGATATCTCTTTACTGCCGGCATCATCACCACGACAGGAAATTATGCAATGAGTGCGTCGAACTTACGAATTATGCTCTGGAACGCCTAAGAAAATGCCCCTTCGGGGAAGGTAAAACAGTGTGTGCTAAATGTCCTGTGCACTGCTATCAACCACTGATGAGAGAAAAAATCAGAGCTGTTATGAGGTATGCCGGACCCCGCATGACCCTCAGGCATCCGTTTTTAACTCTATTTCACTTCATCGATAAAATGAGAAAGGAGCCCGTCAAACCCGTTAAAAGGGCTATCGAAAAGTAAGCTGGATAGATACAAGGCGTACCATAAGAAAACGGTCCTGGAGTGCTGGCAACAGACGCAGTTATCTTTACTGCAGAATTGATATGGGGAGGGTGTATTATCAGGGTTGCGGGAAGTTTTAAGGCGTATTCTGGGTGACTGTTCCGTTAGCGGTGAAACTGTAAGTAAAAAACGTCTTTATAGTGCCGTCTTCCTCTAGTCCGGTCAGATAATCACTTAAAACTAACGGTGTGGTATCGGTTGTAACTACGTTATCCATGTCAGTAACATCTGAAACTGGAGTTAAAGTGGCGGTTTCGCTTTCCGTTAACATCGCCCAAACGGCATGTTGTATGTTATAGAGTTCAGTAGCGGCGGTTTCCGGTCTGCCCCTGTCAGCGAATTCTACCAGACGGGGAATGGCTACACCTGCTAGTATACCGAGGATAGCTATTACCACTAGGAGTTCGATTAAGGTGAATCCTTTCTCTTTGTGTTTGAAGTCATTAAAGAGTTTTTGTATTTTTGCAGCCATACCTATCCTCTAACGTTCTACACACGTAATTAATCGAGCGTGTTCTTTTTTCTAAAGGTTCCTTTCTATTATTAATGAATGTAAAGCAAATTTGTATACGACTTTAGTAATTATTATGTGTTACTTTAGTGCTAATGTAACGTAATAATTTGATAATTCTCAGTAAAATCCTATGAATCATTATATTTGGGCTTCATCAGTGGGGTTGTTATAGAAGTGGATAATCAGGCTTGAAAGAATTCTTGCTAGATATTACACAGGCGGGAACATATTATAGAATGGATAAATGCATATTATGAATGATACGCGTGGATATCAAAGGGATGTTGTATGATTTCATACTGACTTGCAGGAATGAATGCAGGTCATATGGTATTTCCTGGGTAAGACCCGTATGAGCGTAAACACTTCCTGTGATCGGCTGGATTTTAGGAATCTTTTGATGTCCTGTAGTGGACATTCCACTTTAGACAGGCGGAATCAACGAAAGCTTTAACCTCGGGACTTTGAGCCCGGTGAAACTCAGTAAGGAATCCGTGCAGAAGGTCTGTCCCGTTCATCCCCGGTACGGGCTCGGTAGGTCCGGGCAGGTTGACGTAGACGATTTCGCTCATCACTTTCTGATATTCTATTGCTGTTGACATTGTAGTTCCTCTCTATTTATTGATATTTTCTGTTCTTATAATATACCAATATCCCTGAGATTGAAAACCTCCGGATTTATCAGATTATAGCATTTTGTACTTTTTTCTTTCAATATGAATAAAGCCGATTGAGGCTATTTTTTACGGGGTTTTTCACGATGTTGACATATTGCGTTGCGTGTAAATCAAAAGTATTCATAGCCTGATATGTTGTTGAAGTAATATCAGTTCGCTGGTTCGTATCCGACACGGTCGTTTTCTTCATTCAACCGTTATTGTCATGGTGTAAATCCACTCTTTTTTCAGACCACCTTCCCACGGCTGGCTGTATTCCATGGATATTACTGCGGTACCCTTTTCAGTTGCTTCGAAAGTCCAGACCTCTATTCCCGCCGCACCAACCATGTCTCCTTCGGGTTCTTCGAAATCATGGTCCTCTTCTTTTACGGACTCGTCACCGCTCATCTCATAGTCCCATTGAAAACCCGTCGTGGAGTTGGAACATAATTTGACGGTGATTTTATCTCCGGTTTCCACGGTAAAATCGTCTGACAGGCCTGTGGGATTCCCGGAGAAATCGTCGCAGGAATATTCTTTCACGATATTTTCTGATGTGACGATGCATGAGGAAAGTATAAGAATTAAAAGTGGCAGGGTAAATAGCGCTGTGATTTTCATTTTCATTTCAAATCCTCCCGGGTTAAAATGTTATATCTCAAAACCGTTGCGTTAACTTATTATCTATAATAATTACATCTGATGCAAAATACAGATTGAGTATCAGTCCATATTCGGGCCAACCAGGGGTTGATACTGTGCTGCTTTGGAAATTACCTCTTTTTGAGCACCGTCATCCAGAGGTTTGAAGCGTTTGGCGGCGTCCATCACCATCGGCCACAGTCGCAGGTCCCCGGGCAGTACTGCCGAAGTGATATCTTGGGATAACGTAAACCAGAGGCTCTTTTCTATCTCGGAAGCTTCATCGAACGGCTCGTACCAGGTTTGATATGCGTGAGATGCCCGGTCGGGTTTTTCCCAGAGCTGTTTCGCCACCGACTTTATAGCAAACACTCCTGCATCTTTTTCGCGGGCTGTTTTCAAAAGGGGCAAGAAGTCGTTCCATTTCTCGGGATGAGCGGCGTGGACCCTGTTTAATGGGAACATGACGGTATCGAAGTCGAACAGGTCAAGTGCCTCGTTTTGCACGTCGGGCCGGTGGCCGGTAATGCCGATATACTTCAAAAGCCCCTGATTTCTTGCCTCGATGACAGCCTCAAGGGCACCTCCGGGACTGAGTATTTTCTTCACCGTCTCGATACTGTCGACGCCGTGAAACTGGAAGAGGTCGAAGTGGTCCACTTTAAGAGTGTCCAACGAACGCTTCAGGCTTTCCCAGGCTTCGGTCTTTTCCCGCTCGTGAGTCTTGCAGCCGAGGAAGAACCGCTTGCCGTTTCGGCCGAACCATGACCCGATGCGTTTCTCGGCCTGACCGTACAGTGGCGAAACATCGATGTGATTGATGCCGTTCGCCAGGGCTGTTTCCAGAGCTTTGTCCGCATCTTTCTGGCTGGCCTGCAGCAGCGCGAACCCTCCGAAAGTAATGATACTGCTCATGTGTCCGGTCCTGCCCAATCTCCTGGTTTCCATATGTACCTCCAGATGTATAACTCCTGTTGTCAATGCCTGTTTCAGGCTATTCCACTTCTCTAATGCCGCGCACAAATAAAACAGAAAGGATGGAGAGAGCGACCAGAATCATGGCCAGAGTACCCAGCACCCACTGTACAGAGACTACCTCGGACAGTATCCCCGCGATGAAGGTAAATACACTCATAAGGCCCCACTGCATGCTGAAAATACTCATCACTCTCCCCCGGTATTCGGGCTCGGAATATGCCTGTAACAGCGTGCTGCTGATCGTCATGCGAAAACTGTGGGCGAAGCCGATGAATATCATGGTTCCTAGTGACAACCCCCATATCGTGGAAAAGGAAAAGGAAATCAATGCTATACCTGCGATGAGGCCGCTCCCGAGTAGCATAAGTCCGCGTTTTTTGTTGGGTAAAAAGGTAATGATAATGGAACCGATTAGTGCCCCCAATCCGGCAATCATCATCAGTTCACTACCGCCGGTGGTACCTACTTTGAGGATATCCTCAACGAAAATGGGAAGCAGCTGCTGGTACGGCTGGGAAAGCACGGTAACCAACAGCGAAAAAACCAGTACAGCCAGTATTAGCGACTCTTTGTGGATATACTGGAAACCTTTCTGAATTTCGCCCAGGATATTGGCCCTACCCGGGGCAATTGATGTGGGGCCGGAAGGAGGCGGATTTGTGAGGCCGGAGCCGCGTATGAAAGCGATAAAGAAGGCTGATAGAACATAGCAACCAGCCATGGCGTAGTATACGTAATCATAACCGTAGGAGTCTATGAGGTAACCTGCCAGACGGGGACCGATAACGAACAGGACATTCATGCCCATGGTATTCACGGCCACGGCGTTCATCAAATGTTCCCGTTCCACGATTTCGGCTACCAGCGCCTGGAGTGCCGGCATCATCAGGCCCATCAGCGAGCCCATAATCAATACGGCTAGCATGAAAATCCACCACGAGCCTTCTTTTTCGGGACTGATAAAGCCGGATGATAGTGCTACGGCGATACCGACTGACACCACTGCCGAGGCTAATACATTCACGATAACGATACGGTTTTTCTTGATGCGGTCGGCAATAGCCCCGCCGAACAGTGATACGAGTATCATCGGGAAGGCGCTGACCAGAGCCATGGTTCCCAGCAGAGCTTTCGACCCCGTAAGATAATACATCAGGAAGGGACCGGTAAAGATTTGCATGCTTAAGGCGGTAACCTGTGCCAGACTACCGGGAAGATAAAATCGATAATCGGGGTTTTTAAAAGAGCGTAATACCGGGAATCCCGTAATGCCCTTGCCGTTATTACCGCTTTCCGATTGTTTCACAGGCTACCTTTGAAGCAGAGATGTGTCAATGGTCATGAACATTCTACTCTTGGTGAAATCAGGTTTCAACATTTGATAATGGATGATTGTTAATTTTATAAGGGTAAATATCAATAAATATATATAAATAATTAAAAATAGTAATAAATATATTGACAATAATAAAAAATAGCATTAGAATAATAAAAATCAGGAGGGAATTATGCAGAATATGTTTGATAAATGTCCTGCCTGCGGTGGCCAGCTTATCATCACAGAGTGTCGTTGCAGCCAGTGTCAGATGCAAATGCGCGGTGAATTCTGGCCGGGACGGTATCTCAATCTTTCTGATGACCAACTGACTTTTATCCAGGTTTTCCTGTCGGCCCGGGGTAACCTCAGCGAAGTAGAGCGAATTCTGGGGGTTTCCTATCCCACTATCCGGAATAAACTGGATGAAATTAACGAAATACTCGCCCATAAAGGTGAGGATACCGGGCAGGTACAACCAGAAGACAATGGTACGCCGGCTGTTCACCCGATGTCCGCCGAGGAATCGCGAAAGCAGATTTTACAGGAAGTGGCTGAGGGGAAATTATCGCCGTCGGCAGCGGCGGAAAAACTGAGTAAGGCACCTTCAAAAGGAGAATAATCGTCGATATGGAGTACACCTGGCCAGCCGGGTCGTTTGAAGCCATCGGTATTAGGGCGCATGATGCCAGCATCAGCCTTAAAGGAACCGATGCGAGTGATATCAGGCTGGAAAGTAATCTAAGCGAGAAGCACACCGCCAGATTTAGTGTGGAAAGGTTGGGAGACTGGTTGTGGATTTCCAGCGGGGCATCCATCAAATATATCCAGCTTACTCTGCTGTTGCCGAAACAAAAAATCTGGCCGGTAGACCTTTACGCCAGGAACGTCAACTTCCAGGCTGATGGTGTTCGGGCACGGCTTAATCTGATACTGGTCAAGGGTGAAGTCAAGCTAAATGAATGTCGCGGTGCTTTTAGCCTGGCATCCGGTAATGCCGACGTGCTACTGAAACGTTTTAGCGAAGAGGCAGTACCGGAGATGCCGCCGCTGCCGGATAGTAAAAGAAAAGAAAAGCAAAAATCCACGACCAAGGTTATCAGTGCGAGCTGGGGGAAGGAAGACTGGGCTCAGTGGGGACTTGATTTCAGTGAAAAAATGGTAAAAGGATTGCTGGGGCAAAAAGGGGGAGCGGGGCAGCGCCAGGGGATTGATATTAAATTAGCCAGGGGTGATTTACAGATAGAGGATACAGACGCGGAGACCTACATCATCAGGTCTGCAAGGAGTGATGTACAAATAAACGCGGGGCGAATATCAAACCTTGACTTAACCGTAATCAGAGGTGATATCGAGAGCTATGCCTGTATACCCGCGGGCGACTGGAAGATTAAGACCCATTCCGGCGATATATCACTTACTCTGCCCTCGGATATTAACGCCCGGCTCGATGCTGCTACAAGACATGGCGATATCAAGTCCGTTACGCCGCTGGTACGCGTTACCCGTCAGGGGCCGGAACCGTGGCATGGCGTAAGAATGGTCGGTATTATCGGCTCGGTTCCCGATAAGAATACAGAAGTACCGGAGATTCACCTGTCGGTATTACGCGGCGATATAAAAATAGAGACGGTGCCGGTTGCTGGCAAAGCCGCCAGAGAGACTGGAGTTCGCAGGGATGTTAAGCCATCTAAGGTGCTGGATTTTTATAAAACACCGATGGCCGTTCTGGAAGCGTTGAGCGAGGGGCGGATCACAGTCAGTGAAGCGGAAAAAATCCTCGATAGCCTGGAGTCTCAGGAAACTACTGCCTGAGACAGGGGTTTTGGGTTATATCACAATTAAAATTTGTCGAAGGGAGAATAACACATGTATCTCGGAAACTGGACGGAGAAGCTGGCAAGTGCATGCGCAAGACATCCCTGGGTGACCATCGGTATATGGGTTGTTGTTTTAGCCGTAGCCGTGGTTCTCAATTTTAGCCTTCTGGGTGATGCTCTGGTGACCGAAATAGAGCCGACCAATAATCCCGAGTCATTCGAAGCCCTCGACATTATGGAAGAGCGACTGGGTGTGTCTGCTTATGACACTCTCGATACGATCATTATCGTCCGCTCTGATACGTTGACAGTGGGTGATGCTGAGTTTAGGAGCCACGTCGAACAGCTCTATGGAGCGATGATGGCGCTGGGAGAGGATATATTCCTGGGCGGTGCTACCTACTATATGACCGAAAGTCCATTAATGGTCTCCCCTGACCGCCACAGTACGTTTATGAACCTGACCATGCCCTGGGAGGCTGACGAGGAAATAGAAAAGGTTTATGAAATCGGGGATAGCTTCGCTACCGATTCGTTCGAGATATTCTATACGGGCACCGCTCCTTTTATGGCCGATTCGATGGAGCTGGGCGAAAGCTCGATGATGAGAGGTGAGACCATTGGTCTCTCGGCGGCCATAGTAATCCTAGCCGTTGTCTTCGGTGCTCTTGCCGCGGCTATTCTCCCCATTATCCTGGGGATGGTTTCCATCGCCGTCGCCCTCGGTCTTACCGCCCTGGTAGGTCAGACTATGGACCTTACCTTTATGATTACCAATATGATAACCATGATGGGACTGGCGGTGGGTATAGACTACTCTCTCTTCGTACTGACCCGCTTCAGGGAGGAAAGGCAGCGCGGCCGTGAGAAAATGGATGCCATTGGTGTTGCCGGAGCCACAGCCAGCCGGGCAGTGTTCTTCAGCGGTCTTACCGTGGTGCTGGCGCTGACCGGTCTGGTAATATTCCCGCTTTCTATCTTTATCTCCATGGGAATCGGCTCCATCCTGGTAGTTCTGATGGCTATATCGGCTTCGTTAACGCTTCTGCCCGCCATGCTGGGACTCCTAGGTGATAGAGTGAACCGGTTCCGTATTCCGTTCATTCAACGCGGTACAACGGCACAAACCTATGAGTCTCCCACCGGATTCTGGGTGTGGTTAACCCGGACAGTCACGAGAGTGCCGATTATCAGTCTGGTACTTGTTGTGGCGATACTGGGTTGCGCCGCCATCCCGTTCTTCGATAGAGACACCGGTATGTCGGGAATCAGCGGCGTTCCCGATTATCTAAGAGCCAAACAGGGCTACAATGTATTACAGGAAGAGTTCCAGATGGGGATGATGGATTTGCCGACGCAAATCGTCATCGATGGTGATATCAATGCAGTGACAACCCAGGAGGGAATAAGCCGTCTGCAAACTCTCCTCGAGGCCGATACTGCTTTTGCTGGCTCTGCGGTAGCTCTTTACCCGGATGTCAATCTGGCGGTTATTGATGCCTATATTTCCGGCGACTCGATGAGTCTGCAGTCGATGAAATCGGTGGAGAATCTGCGTAATGAGCTCATCCCGCAGGCATTCCCCGATAGCTCCGTACGCGTTCTGGTAACCGGTGACACCGCCTTTATGGTTGATTTCAACGATACGACGAACGCATACACCCCGTATATAATTGCCTACATACTGGCGTTGAGTTTCATTATTTTACTCCTGGCATTCCGCTCGGTGGTAATATCAACCACAGCCATTATCATGAACCTGCTATCAGTAGCGGCTGCGTACGGTCTCATCGTACTTGTTTTTCAGAAAGGTGTCGGCGCTGAGTTCTTCGGATTCACTCAGGTCGAGGTTATCGAAACATGGTTGCCTCTCTTCCTTTTCGCTCTGCTTTTCGGGCTCTCCATGGACTATCACGTCTTCCTGCTAAGCCGGGTACGCGAGCGGTACCAGCAGACCATTGATAATACCGAATCGGTTTCCTTCGGTTTACGCTCTACCGGGCGGCTGATTACCGGGGCGGCGTTGATAATGGTAGCGGTGTTCGGTGGCTTTGCCCTGGGTGACTTGGTAATGATGCAGCAGATGGGATTCGGTCTGGCGGTAGCCATTTTCCTGGATGCTACCCTGGTGCGCTGTGTACTGGTCCCGGCAACGATGAAGCTTCTGGGACGGCGCAACTGGTATCTGCCGAAATGGCTGTCATGGATTCCCAACGTTAGCCTTGGCGAAAAACCCAGGGAATAATGTCACTTACGGTCGCTTGACAGTTCATTCCGGGGATTTCATAATGGGCACATAGTTGGGCTCTATAACGAAGCTTTCTATTTTGTACAGCATCGCGTCTGTGTTTATCTATTTAATCCCGGCCATCAGTCTAAATTGTAAATCGGTTACTTATAAAGCTCAACTTTCTACAATATAGCGGGTTAATAACAAAAAATGTATGATAAGATATCATAAGCAATTAGAGTGTTACAGTGTCAGAAGATATCTTAACCAGCGTCGAGTTTCAAATGAGCCTGCTTATGTTCGTAGCTCTGGCAGGTTACTTGCTGGCTTATAGTATAAATCAGTCTGCGGTTGTTGGCATTATCATTGCAGGGGTCATTGTCGGCCCCAGCCTGCTCGGTTTAGTTACTTATACAGACTTCGTTTCCAGCCTGGCTCATCTCGGGGCCGTCGTTTTACTTTTTACCATCGGGCTGGAGTTCGAACTGAAGGATATCACCAAGCCTAAATATCTGGTAGTTGCCTTGGCAGGTATACTTATACCTTGGGTGGGTGGATATTTCGTAGCCGAGGCCTTTGGATTCGAGTCTAATTCATCGATATTCATCGGCACAGCTGCTACGGCCACCAGTATCGCCATTACCGCTAATGTCCTCGAAGAGATGGGCAAGCTTCAGACCAAGGCAGCTCGCGCTATCATGGGGGCGGCTATTATCGACGATATTCTGGCTCTGCTAGCGCTGACCATTTCCGAGCAACTGGTGACCGGTTCTTTACAATCCCTGACGATATTGGCCGGCCTGGGCAAAGCGGTGGCTTTTTTGGTAATCGGTGCGATACCGGTAAGGGTATTATTGCGTAGGGTCATGCTATGGTTCGATGATACCAAGGTAGCCCGGAAGTTCCCGCAGTCGATTTTTATCTTCGCGATGATGATAGCTTTTTTGTACAGTATCGGTGCGGAAGCCGCCGGACTATCGCCGGTGGTCGGGTCTTTCCTGGCCGGGATAGCCTTCGCCAGCATGGAACTTAAACAGGGAGCCATATTCCGCCGGGGAGCGGAACATTTAAAAATCATCTTCGCTTCTATCTTTTTCATCTCCCTGGGCGTCTTACTCGATGCTCATGTTATCGACGGGCGTATTATCGTCTTCATACTGGCTTTGACCGCCGTGGCCGCTGCCACTAAAATCATCGGTTGCGGGCTGCCGGCTAGATTATTCGGTTACAATATGAAGGACTCGGCGATAATCGGGGTCGGCATGATGCCCAGAGGCGAGGTAGCTATGATTGTCGCTCTTATTGGGCTATCCAAGGGATGGATACAACAGGATACTTATGCCGCTCTGGTAACGATGAGTCTACTTACCACAATCATTCCGCCGCTCTTGTTGCGAAACTGGCTTTTCAAATCACGCAAGAATTGATGAAGCCAGTTGCGGCATCCCGGCCCGACTGGCGAAATTCATTACGAGAGAAAGCCTGGCTATCGGTGTCGGGATGAATGGCCGGGGGGCTGTCGAGATTGTGGTGGCGGTGGTGTCGCTAGAAGCCGGCCTTTTCACTCGACCGACACCGGTGCCTCCGGTAGTAGCCGCCATTTTCTCGGGCATCGTCATCATGGCCATACTCACGACCATCATCGTACCGCTGGGGATGAAGCTGCTATTGAAAGCTAATTGATTACCTGTAAATTGGATATTAAATTAAAAGAGGAGGGGCAGTATAGCTCCTCCCTCAGGAATCCTGGACTATTGATGACTTGATTTTACGCGGTGGCTACTCCCTCATCCCCAGATACGACCGGAGTATCAGTTGCCGGAAAAGCGGTATCCAGTACCACGGTGATATCCTTTTTAATTTTATATACCTCTTCTACCAGGGGTACCTGACGTAGCCTATCGCCTAAAGGAATTGTGTCCTTTAGCGAGATGGTAATCATCAGGCCTTTTGACTCTGACCAGTTGAATGATGATATTTTAAGATTTTTAATTTCCTTTAAATATACACAAAAGTCATTTACCTGAGTATGGTCTTCGGCTGATTCAATTCGCAGGTTAATCTTACCGGTGAAGTTTTCCGAACCGATTGTTTTTCCGCGAATTTTTTTGTCCTTTTTCCCATTGTTCCAGTTTTTCATGCAGGAGAACCCCGATTCGTTTTTTCTATGGCTGATGATACGTTACTATTTTAGTAGTAAAAGGCTAGATAACGGATAAAAACAGGTTAAAGAATGGTTAAAATTGTATGAAATTTTGCCTTTATGCTCTACCGTGATTGGACAACCGGAATAAGCTATATTATTTATATTGAGCATATCGGCGTTATACGGCTTAGCTGTTTTTAAATATTTCGCTGTATCCTCTATAGTCGATAGACCTGAAAGCAAGCCTTGGCCAATAACTGTGAGATACCCCGTACCGCGTCTCTATCCTTTTCTCTTTCTTCTTCCGGTAACTCGCTCCAGGGAATCAGAGTAGGACTGGTCTTTTTTTTCAGGTTTTTAGTTATATCGTATTTCCATCCTTCGCGAAATCTCTCCTCGATAAAACGTTCGTGCTCCATTTTAGCCATCAGCTCCACTTCTGCGGGAGAGAACTCCACCGGTTGAGCGTCCCAGTCGTTGGTAATGGTAACACCGTAGCCGATAGCCTCCAGTTTAAAACGGATGTGTTTCGCCTGGCTCCTGTTCGATTCCTTGAGGTTTTCCGGCAGCTCTTTCCAGGGAACGAGGGAAGGATTCATCTCGGTGGTAAAGCCTTTCTCCATCTCTTTCAGTACGTAGTTTTCGTGAATGGTTCGTGCCATAATTTCGTAGGTACAGCCTAGGAGCAAGTCCAGAGTGCAGGTACGGTCAAGCAGTCCGAAGGCATGGAGGTTGGTAAACTCCTTAAGCTCATCCCCATCCACTCCCAACAATTTGGCCAGTCCTGCGTCACGGGTCATGCGCACCACTATGGGAATATTCAGATTTCTCGTCCGCTGATGCAGCGTAAGTCCCGCACCCAGAGCATTAGAATCATCGTCAAGGCAGATGTAAATAATAGATACGTCGGAATGTCCTTGACTATCGAAAAGAAACGAGGCTTTTTCAAAATCGGTGGATTCTATCTCTGTCTGCTCTGCCGTTAAATCGCAGGTCATTTCCATCTGCGGGTACCGGATGTATAATGATTCCTTTATTTTCTCCGCTTCTTTATCGACAAGAGTGATACAGAGGCGTTTTCCATGAGCACCGCCGCTATCTCTCCAGTTCCTGGCGGCGTTCACTACCACTCTTTCTCCCATGCGGCCTACCCCGACCACGACCAGGTGTGGTCGAGAGCTCGTGTCACTGTCTACCGTATCAAAGGGGGGATATTCATCCAGCAGGACCCTTGCCCCGCTTTCAAAGACGTTAAAGAATTCCAGCCTGAAGGTGTGTCCGCCCATGCCGAGTTCCCGCTCTCGGAGCAATCTGGACAATCGGATATCGGTGATGTGGACGAGACACGAAAATGCCCTGCCTTTTCGGTCTCTGGTGAGTTCACGGGCACGGACGGCGACTTCCGCGTTGATGCCGTCGTTACCGCAAACCGATATGATATACTTCGCCCGGTGCACCCTCACGTTACGGAGTAATTCCTTGTCTACGGCGTTACCCACCAGCACTGTGGAGCCGTTCTCCTTACATAGCTCGAGCGTGCTGTTATTGCCGTCCTGCTCGATTACCACCACTCGTTCACCCTGTTCGCGGAATTCCCGGGACAGAAGTAATCCCTTGCGGCCCAGCCCGCAGATGATAATATGGTCTTTAAGAAACCGTAGGCGTAACAGCTGAAACTGCTCACGGAAAATGCTTGCCAGTGCTTGAATGCCGGTGTAAACGGCCAGAATAGGCATCATGTACCTGGCTACCTGTAATTCCCAGCCTGCCGTCCCTGAAATCGTGGTCTCCAGGCTGAAAAGCTGTATAGTCCGATATAGTCTCTCGGCAATAGAAGGTGATTCACCTATTTCCGCAAAATACCTGCTGTGCCCGACATAACCCAGGATAATTGCCACTATCCATAGCAGGATAATTATCGGCCATTTATAGTTGCCTGACCACCGTATCAACCTCTTCCACAGAGAAGGCCGGGCTTTCGGACGGGCGGGGCCCATTTCAGGCTGTTCCATATATCCTTTTTTTATTGTCTTTATTCATCATTTCGCTTCAGGAACATTTATGTCTTCTCGTCGGCTACTGAGTACTATATGATATTTTATGTCCCGGCGCAATCTCGCCAACTCTTTTACAGGTTGCTGCAACATGGCGTTTTCCGTTATACATGGCGAAGCGCCGTTGCCGTGTGGATGATTTGTAATTCCGTGGTAGAACGCTTATACTAAATTGATTTATTTCCATAGTTGAGAATGCCGGAAACGACCTGGTAACGCCGTCTGATGAGTAAAGCCATTTCGATTATAATACCAACCTATAACGAGGGCGGAAATATTGTACCCCTGGTTGGACGTATCAATAAAGCCATGTCCGCCTATGATTACGAAATTCTTTTTGTTGATGATGATAGTAAAGACGATACCGCCGCTAATGTAGAGAAGCTTTCAAAGACTTATCCCGTAAGGATAGTCGTGCGCAAAAATGAGAGGGGTCTGGCTTCGGCAGTGGTGCACGGCATCCTGAATACCACCGGCCAGAAGGTCTTGGTGATGGATGCCGACCTACAGCACCCGCCCGAGGTTATACCTTCTCTGGTAAAAGCCTTGGAAGACGGCGCCGATATCGTGGTTGCCAGCCGGTATGTTGAGGGTGGAGGCTGTCAGGAGTGGGGACTTTTCCGGAAGCTGGTATCAAGGGTCTCAACGATTATTGCCCATGTTTTTTTACCGCCAACCCGCTCCGTTAACGACCCCATGTCCGGCTTTTTTATGTTCGACCGCAAGGTTGTCGAAAATGCTAAACTTCAACCGCGTGGTTACAAGATACTGCTGGAAATTCTGATGGAAGGCGAGTTCAAGAAAGCCGTCGAGGTTCCCTATACCTTTGTGACCCGGGACCAGGGTGAAAGCAAGCTTAACATCAAACAGCAGTTAGAATACATCAGGCACATTTACAGCCTGATGCGCCGAAAAGGTGAGTTGTGGCGTTTTATCAAGTTCTGCCTGGTGGGGGCCAGTGGCATCGGGGTGAATTTCGGGATTTTCGCTTTATTAACCAGAGTCGGTGGAATGAAAGAGACCGACTTTCTAGCCTTGGCTATCGCCACCGAAGTCGCCATTATCACCAACTTTATACTTAACGATATTTTTACCTTCCGGGACCGCCGGTCTTCCGGTCATTTTCTAACCCGGTTGTTGAAATTCAATGTTATCTGCGTGGCCGGAGCACTGGTCCAGGCCGGTGTTTATGCCCTTTTGTACCATGCTATCGGGATTCACGATCTGGTTTCGTATCTCATCGGCATCATCATTGCCACATTGTGGAATTATCTGCTAAATACATGGATAACCTGGCGATAAATCGACTTATCACCCGCCCGAAGTAGCCGGTAAGACTTTCCCGGTTTCGTTACTCGACTCCATTCCGTATTCGTTCAGCATGATAGCCGCCAGCACGATGATATCTATGTAGAAGAAGTATCCCCAGAGGCTGCGCCAGGCGAAGAACAACGGCAACACCGCCAGTATCAGGCCGGTCTGCGGATAGTGTTTGCACTTGAAGAAATACCAGACTACCGCCAGAGCGGCAATGACTATCTCGATGATAGCGAATGGCATCGGCGACTGAATATCTAGAAAACCGCCGGAAACAATGGTAACAATACCCACACCCAGCGGGAACATGTTATCCGTCACAGGAGCAACAACCGAATTAAACCAGAGGTCCAGGTCCGTGAGGATAAATGCCAGATTGGTGGCAAGAAAGAATACGATGATGATAAATAACGCCGTCGCCATTTGCCTTAGCCCGATTGTCCTGAAGACTAGTATGAGATAAAAAGGCAACACGAACCAGGCAAGCTGCTTGACAACTATGGCAATGGCCATAAACAGGGCGGACAGCCAGAGGTTTCTCCTGGAGAGAATCCATCCCAGCAAGAGAAACGGAAAATAAAGAAATCCGGTCTCGCCGGCCGCCAGCGAGTTCCAGAGTTCCAGGCTGGCGATAAGAGCGAATATCAGGTGTATGCGCATGTCGGAGCGGACTTTGTATATGACGTATGCTAGGGCGGGAAGCAGCAGGACTATATAGATAAATCTAAAATCGCCGATTCCTATCAGTATAAAAGGAGCGGGTAATAGAAAGCCCCCCGCCGGGTAATTGAATTTTGACTCGATTTCTACCGGGACTTGCCCGGGAGTGGCCCTTACTTCATCCCAGAACTGTTCCAGCTGGTCTATAGTCGGATAGGGGAATACGTCGGCGAACCTTCCCTCGCGTAAAGGTGTGATTTTGTCAATCTGACCTTCATAGTCAATCATGGCTCTGACGATGTTGGCTTCCTCGTAAGGGTTTTTACCATCGAGCAGGTTTTGCGTAGCCTGGTGCGAGAGGGCGGTGGCGTCATTATAGCCGTACACGTTTTCCAGTGAGGCGAGTAATTGCGACAGTTTATTATCCGGTTCGTCGCTGAAGAAAGACTCGAGGCCGATAAAAACGACAAATACGATTAGGGCTACCCCGAGGACGATGAGAGAAAGAAAAATGGTTTTAGCCGTTTTGTTCAAACAGTGCAGGTGTTTCCGCAGGCGCTGGTCAACGGCCGGGACGGCTATCATAAACAGGATGACGAAGAAGACCAGCCAGACCACCGTGCCGGAGAGCATCAGGATACCGTTCTGGTAGACGAAGCCGATAGCGCCCAGTGCTGAAGCAACCAGTTTAACCGGGATAGCGATGTAGAAAAGCAGAATCCTCGGCCTGGCCTGAGCGGAGAATATTCCCTTCTTTTTCTCTATTACTGGATTATTATTGACATCGTTGTCTGTTCGCTCGGTAATGGATTCATCTCCTGGTACTTATTCGTCGGTAATCGGGTGTTTGTAGTGATACGGTACATTGTGTAGGTGGTATGGATACGGATGGAAAGCGGTCGGCGGCGACTCGGCATCGGGTAAAGGCATCCAGCCCATGAGGGGCAGGTTCAGCCAACCGTCTTCCACAGGTGAACAAAAGGTGTTGTTCCAGTGCAGCTTGCTGAGTAGCCATTTCCCGTTTTCCTTAACGTATTTATTCTCGTAGTACCCGTGCAGCCATTCCTGCCGCGGATAGGCGCCATAAGGCTTGGCTTCGCAGAGCCAGGTCTGCCATCTGCCCTCGGCTCTGGTACCTTCCTGTGATATATCCACCACGCCGCCGATTTGCATCACGATAAATTGCATCCAGGGTGGCGACTGCCTTGGTTGACCTCCCCCGGCAAACATGTCCCAGTAAATCCGCATGATTCCCTTCTTGCCGTAGAAAACGCCGTGGTCGACTATCTCCACCGATTCGGCATTATCCGAGAACAGGTCGACTATCTCCGCCCACATGTTGTTATCAAAATAGTACCCGTAGGTCCTCTGAAGGTGCTCAATCTCCTGGATATCCTCCTGGAGCTGTACCTGTCTTTCCAGTTCTTCCAGATTCATAATACATCACCTCTGATTTTATTCACCGGTAACCGGGTGTTTAAAGGGATAGGGAACACGGTATCCGGACGGGTAAGGATGGTAAGCGGTAGCCGGTGCGTCCGCGTGCGGAAACGGTGTATCCGAGAGCCTGGGTACCTTGAGAAACCCCCTCTCGAAAGACGTCCAGTAGGTCAGGTTCCAATGCAACTTCTTGAAATACCACCTGCCGTTTTCCTTGATGTACTCGTTGTCATACACACCGAACTGCCAGGTCTGCTTCTTCGTACCGCCGAAGGGCCGGCATTCGAACGACGGAGTGTACCAGCGTCCTGTAGCCGTCTTACCGTCCGGGGTGATTTCGATAACGCCCTGCGACTGCATAACCTCAAAGAACATCCATCCCGGTCGCGGCATGCCTACCATGCCGGCGTACATCCTGTTTACGCCTTCTTTGCCGCGAAATACACCGTGGTCGGTAACTTCAACCGACTCGGTATTTTCGGAGAAAAGGTCGATTACTTCCTGGTACATCGCGTTATCGAAATAATAACCGTATAGCTTCTGGAGGTTTTCTATCTCCTGAATATCCTCCAGGCGTGTTACCTGTTTTTCCAGTTCTTCAAGGTTCATGCTAGACCGCCTTATTATTTGCCGGTAATCGGGTGCTTGAAGTGGACGGGGAAGTGGTAGCCGAAGGGGTAGGGACGCCAAGTGGTGGGTGGGGCATCGGGTGGAACATCCGGACTGGGCCCGTTATGCCCGACCACCGGTGTCTTCAGCCAGCCGTCTTCGTAGGGGGTGCGGAAATTAAGGAAGAAATGAAGTTTCTTGAACAGCCACTTGCCGTTCTCCTTGATATACTCGTTCTCATAGATGCCATGGGCCCACAGCTGGCGTAACTCGCCGTCGTGGAGGGTGAGGGTAGGGCGTGCTTCCACAAAGAAACCGTACCAGCGTCCCCTGGCGTTCTTGCCATCGGGGTCGACGGTGACCACGCCCTGAATCTGCATGCCGATGGACATGTAACCGGGCCGGGGCTTGACATTCTTGCCCCCCTTGAGAAGGTCGATGTAATACCGGCGGACGCCCTCTTTGCCCTTGTAGACACCGTAATCGCACTCCTCGACGGAATCGGCATT
>SMTZ1_10004473_pt1 | contig 23516 bp, 21 predicted proteins | sample DeeMarSWOR136_30_FD_25667 | JGI IMG/M metagenome (IMG submission 25667) | reverse complement strand
CGACAACGTGGTTGATGAGGTTATCTTCGCCGTCCCTCGGCGCCAGATCGAAGGGCTTGGAGACCTGTTCCTGCTCTGCGAGGAGAGGGGCATCAAGACCCGGGTGGTGCTCAACCTTTTTCCCCACATGTTTTCCAAGGTATTGTTGGAGCGTCTTCAGGATATTCCCCTGCTCACCTTTTCGACCACCCCGACCAACGAGTGCGCCCTGCTGGTAAAGCGCCTCGTGGATATCGTCGTCTCCTCGTGCTTCCTTATCCTCCTCTTCCCCCTGTTTCTCATCGTCTCACTGTTGATCAAGATGACCTCGGAGGGGCCGGTTTTCTTCACCCAAGAAAGGAGCGGGCTCTATTACCGAACGTTCACCATGTACAAGTTTCGCTCCATGGTGGCCGATGCCGAGGAGAGGAAGCGAGAGGTTCGGCATATGAATGAGATGGACGGCCCCATCTTCAAGATCAGGAACGACCCCCGGATCACGGGCGTTGGAAAATGGATCCGGAAGACCAGCATCGATGAGCTTCCCCAACTCATCAATGTGTTGAAGGGGGAGATGAGCCTGGTGGGCCCTAGACCACATCCCGTCGAGGAGGTGAGGGAGTACACGACCTGGCAGAGGCGGAGGTTGAGCATGAAGCCCGGAATCACGGGTCTCTGGCAGATAGGGGGGCGGAGCGATACCAGCTTTGTCGAGTCGATGAAGCACGACCTGAACTATATCGACAATTGGTCCCTATGGCTGGATATGAAAATTCTCCTGACGACAATTCCCACCATCCTCTCAGGTAAGGGGGCCAGCTAGTGCGTCCCCGTTCATTCAACCCTGGGGATGGGCGAGAGGATAAAATCCGTGGATGCTGAGTTAGGCGCACCCCCGGGGACTATCGCCTGCAAACATGGAGACTACCCCGGTTCTCAAAAGAAGACGGTTCCTCGGGAAATGCCGTATGCGTAAGCCGCTGACGAGCTCCAGGAATGAGCGGGATTCAAAGCTCACATTTTTGAATCAATGAACCTCTCTATTTTTCTGCCTAATCTGAGCACGCTATTCTTGATTCTATTCTTAAGCACCAACCGTCTGAAATAGAGATTCTCAAAATCATCTTCATGTATTTCCCTTGTTCTTCTGTTGAGGATTACCGAGTGGAGTTGGTATGCTGATAGGTTTTTCTCAGTGAAGTGATGGGGTTTTTTTATCTTACCATACACCAGGGATGGTGTGTGGGGGTCTTCATCCAAAAGTAAAATATCACAATCTGAAAAAATGTTTCGTATATCTTCCCGTTCATATCGCCAGAAATCATACGGGTATACGTGAAAAGGCCAATCAGAGGGTACAATAATGAGGATGATCCCGTTTGGTTTACAGACGTTCTTGATATTTGAAACGGCCTTTTTCCAATCCCTTATGTGTTCGAGTGTGCAGGTAGATAATACGATATCAAAACTTTCCCTCCCGAATTCTTGCGCTAGATTTTCAACGGAACAGACTATATCAACACCAGGCCCTTCTACTATGTCTACACCGACATACTCAGTGGGCTTGAGTAATTCAACAACGTAGCGAAGGCTGCCGTTTACATCGTAGGACCCCACTTCAATCACCCTTTTCCCCCTAACCTCTTCTTCGGATAGGTTTCTTGCTCCCCATCTAATACAATCCACATTACACACGGCCGATCTCCTTTTTCACGTGTATGTAAAGGCCTCTCAGTAGCAGGGGAACTGTGAGCACGGTATCACAACGAGGCAGAGGGCAAGTGAGCAAATCCAATCCATGTAAGATATCGTTCATCCCGTAAGCCGGGATATCAAAAGGGAATTCTTATGAGTACTCTATTGATGGACCCCGTAATGGAAATGGGTTTCCGAGGAGTACATGGCCGGTTATTTCCCTCACACTTACGGGAATATGATCCTTTTTTCTCGGTTTCGGGAACGGCGGCGCTGATATTGCAATTCATTCACAATTATTGTAAGAAAATCTGTAACGTCCGTAAAGGGAGAGCACGGGGAAATGTATCCGAAGGGGGGGCAAGGCACATCCGCGTATGAGGAGTCCATTTTTGGCAATGAAAAACGGAATCTCATATTGCTCCTGGGACTCTGCCTGGCCCTGAGAATCCTCCTCTATAAGTGGACCTACCTCATTGCCGTGGACGGGACCGGTTTTTACCTCAAGCCGGCTCAATCGTTTGCATCGGGCCGATGGATGGACGGATTGGCAGTGGGATTTCATCCCCTCTATCCGATCTTGGTGGCTTCTTTTTCGAAGGTACTTGGGGATTTCGAGCTCTCGGGGCAGATGGTGTCAATTCTCTTCGGGACGCTTACGGTGATCCCCATCTATTACCTGGCCAGGGGTGCTTTTGGCCCATGGGCGGCCTTTGTCTCATCCCTGTTTCTGGCTATCCTCCCCCGTCATGTCGCACTGTCCGCCGATTTCCTCTCAGATCCAACCTATACGTTCTTTTTCATCTCGGCTGTGTGGCTTGGGTGGGAGGCCCTCAGGAGGGGTGATGGGAAGATTACCTTCCTTGCGGGTTTGGCAACGGGATTGGCGTATTTGACCCGGGCCGAGGGGATCGGGGTATTGCTGATCCTTGGATTGTGGCTTCTGTTTCGGGGGATGCGGGTCCACAGGTGGGACTACAGAAGCACCGGTCATGCCCTCTTCATCCTCCTCTTTTCCTTCCTGTTGGTGGCTTCTCCCTATATCCTCTATCTCCGCCACTATACCGGGACGTGGACCATAAGCCGAAAACCGGCGGTGGATAGAGTCGTCGTGTTGATAAAGAGAAGGCTCTTCTTTCAGGAGCCCAAGGTGGCCAAGGCGACGGAGGAGTTCGACCATATCATCCAACGGCTGAGGGAAAAAGGCCGAACTCCCACCAGGGGTCTTTCCAGATGGCTGGGGGGATTGGGCTCCTTCTCTAAGCTTCTCGTGACGACCTGCCATCCCCTTATCTTTCTGTTTTTCATCATTGGACTCGTGAGGAGGAAAGTCGTCCCCCGTTGGGCAGAGAGGGAGGGTTTTTTGCTCTCCACCCTCTCCCTGTATGCGCTGGTATTGTATTGGCTATCCAGCCTTTCCTATATCAGCCATCGCTATTTTCTCTCCCTGGTGGCCTTATGTCTCATCTGGGGTGGTAGGGGGCTCCTGGAACTTCACCGCTGGCTTCAAGGGAGGGCCTTTTGGGAAAAAATCCGCATCAGGGCAACCATGGGGATGGTCCTCCTGACCGCCATGACCGCTGTGATCATCTTACCCACGACCATTCATCCCCAGCGAGCGGAAAAGCAGGGAAGGAAAGAAGCCGGGCTTTGGATCAGAAACCACAGCACATCCATTCCGTCGATCTATACCCACATGGCTAGGGTCAATTATTATGCTGGGGGAAGGATAATCCTCTTGAGGGAAGACAAGACCCCCTATCCTGAGATCGTGGAGAGGGCCAGCAGGGAAGGGGCGGACTTTTTGGTCATTAGCAGCCAGAAGATCGAGTCCATTTGCCCGGAATTTTTTGGGGAGCTGAGGCCGGAGGAGTTGGAGGAGGTCTTCAGGACCGACAGCGGTGGTTGGGAGACCATTATCGTCTATCGCGTTCTCGGGCCATAGAGGGCGGGGAGAGAAATGTCGAAGACCAGTTCGGAAAGGATCGATGCGGATGGCATGTTACGCCGGTTTAAGGATGTTACGGTGCTGGTGGTGGGGGACATTATCCTGGATGAGTTTGTTTGGGGTAAGGTCTCCCGAATATCACCCGAGGCCCCCGTTCCCGTTGTTGAGGTTCAGGATGAAACCCTCCTTTTGGGAGGAGCAGCCAACGTAGTCAACAATATTCGGTCCCTCGGAGGCCAGGTGTTTCTCTCAGGACTAGTCGGGGGAGATGAAAGGGGAAGGAAGATCCTGGGCCTTCTCGAGGGAAAAGGGGTGCCCACAGACGGGGTCCTCATCGATCCTCGACGACCCACCACCGTCAAGACCCGAATTGTAGCTCACAGCCAGCAGGTAGTTCGGTTTGACCGTGAAGACCAGACCCACCTGAGCCAGGGGTTTGCGGACAGCCTCGTTTCCTCCGTCCGCGATATGATCCCTCGAGTGGATACGGTGGTCATTGCCGATTACGGAAAGGGAGTGGTGACGGAGCAGCTCATTCAAGCCGTCACCGGGATTTCAAGGAAACGGAAGAAAGTTGTTCTCCTCGATCCCAAGATTAACCGTTTCCACCTCTACCGGGATGTCACCGTGGTAACTCCCAACAGCCAGGAGGCTTCCTTAGCCTCTGGAATCGAGATCGTGGACGAAAGATCCCTCAGGGAGGCTGGAGATAGACTTCTGGACCGGTTCAATTGTGATGTCATCCTGATCACCCGGGGAGAGTATGGGATGGCCCTCTTTGAACGAGGAAGGGAAATGATACCCGTTCCCACGGCAGCCAGGGAGGTTTTCGACGTGACAGGAGCTGGGGATACCGTGATCGGCGTCATGGCCCTGTCCATAGCGGCGGGGGCAAGTTTCAGAGAGGCCGCCGTAATAGCCAACTACGCGGCTGGGATAGTCGTGGGAAAGGTGGGAACGGCGACGGCAACCCCGGATGAGTTGAAGGAGGCGATCAATCGAAACCGATGACCGCAACCTGTGGGATAGTGCCTCCCCCGAGAAAAAATGGAGCTGGGGAACATCCCCCAGCTCCATTTCCCTTCAGCTACCCTTTGGGGGTCCATCCGCTATGTCTCCAGGACGAAGATAACCTCCATTCTCACCCGGTATTCCACGATTTTGGCATCCTCAACGGCCACCCTCATTTCCATGACACGGAGACCCGTAATCCCTCGGAGGGTCTTCGCCGCTCGAGTGAAGCCGACCTGGATTGCATCTTCGAAGGATTTGGGGGATGCTGCTATGATCTCGGTAACTCGGGCTACCCTTGGATCTGGCATCTTCAATCACCTCCTTATCTCAATCGAAATTTCCCTTTCCCTTGGCCCTCTATACAGGAAACCCGATTGAAAGTCAATAGCAAAAGTGACCGGAGTTTCCGGGCTTTTGCTGACAGTGTTTTTGTAACCTATTGATACCATAAGAGATTCTGATTTTCCGAGGAGCACACCATTGTCCCTTCGCTTCAACGCCTCCGAAGTGACCCTTTCGGGGTTCGCAGGCGGGGAACTCAGCGGAGTGACTGGGTGAGTATGGATAGGGGAGCCCCCTTGTTCGCGTGAACGGAGGTTGCAACCCCTGAGCTCACGGTAGGATCCTCACTATGGGCGCTCATGAGCTCAAACACCTCTGAGAAGACCCTTCTGAGCGGGTATGATTTTCAGGGAGAGGCCAGGGAACGGAGATCCTCTCGCGGGGAGGGACCTCCCTTAAGCACCAAATCCGAGCCTTTTGGAGACCTTCTCGCCGGCCTCCGTCACGGCGGGAATGATCTTCTTCTTCAATACCTCATCGGTCATCCGAAAGGATGGGCCGGAAACCGAGATTCCCCCCACAACTCGGCCGGTATAGTCCCTGAGGGGGACGCCGACACACCTCACCCCCAAGTTGTATTCCTCATCATCCAGGGCATATCCCCGTTTCGTAATCTCTTTAATGTGTTTGGTGAACTCCGCCCTATCGATGATGGTATTGGGCGTAAACCTCTCCATATGGTCCAAGATGCCCAACTTGTCCAATTCCTCCTCGGACGCATACGCGATTTGGGCCTTGCCGATGGCCGTGCAATGGATGGGAAGCCTCCAGCCCACGCGATTGGCCACCTTCACCGTTTGGTTCGCCTCTTCCCCGTCCAGATAGATGACGGAGTTTTGCCGAATTGTCCCTAGATAGGCCATTTCATTGCATTTTTCAACGATTTCCTTCAGGAAGGGCTTGGCCTGTCGGACTAAACCGAGCTGCTTGATAAAGGTTTGGCCCAGCTCCAGGCTTTTCACCCCCAACCGGTAGTTTTCAGTGGCCTTATTTTGCTCGATGTATCCCTTTGCCTCAAGGGTTGCCAGTAACCTGAAAACGTTGTTCTTGTGGAGGCTGAGCCTTTTGCTGAGTTCAGTCACCCCAAGTTCATCCCTATCCGCTTTGAATTGTTCCAACAGATTCAGCGCATTGGTCACAGATTGAATGACGTAGCTCTCCTTTTCCCGCTTAGCCATTTTCCGTCGTACCTCCCCAATTAAGATGAAATTAAAAACCTATTATAGGGAAAAGTATTTACCAAAGTCAACAGAATTTTTCCCATAGTGTGAAAACCCCGGATTTTGCCATTGATTATTTGCAGCGTTGTGATATACATTCTAGGTTAATTGTTTTCTTGGCGGATGTTATGCGCCATCAGATCGATCAATTCATCCAATACCTGACCTTGGAGAAGGGGGCTTCCGAACACACGTGTCGGGGCTATCTCAATGACCTCTCTCATCTGGAGGGTTTTATCCGGACATCAGGGCTCTACGCGGTTTCGCAAACGGGAGACGTAGATGTTTCCCGGGTCGATCGTGATATCATCCGAGTCTACCTGAGGGCCCTCTTTCGATCCAACAAGAGGAGCTCCGTCGCTCGAAAGTTGGGTGCTATTCGTTCCTTTTTTCAGTACTTGGTTCGGGAGGGGATCATTTCGAGGAACCCGGCAAAGGGGGTGGCCACCCCCAAGCTGGAGAAGCATATTCCGCATACGCTCACCATTGATGAAATGTTCAGGATGTTAGATACACCCGACCTATCCAGTCCCCTGGGCCTCAGGGATCGAGCGGTGCTTGAATTGCTCTACTCCTGTGGTATCCGAGTGGGGGAGCTGACCCAGTTGAATTGTGACGACGTGGAATGGGAACTGGGCGTCATAAAGGTGCTGGGAAAGGGGAAGAAGGAGAGAATCGTTCCCATTGGGTCCAAGGCCATGGAGGCTCTGAGGGATTCCCTGGCAAGTCGTGGGCTCTCCCCGGGGAACAGCCGCGGGTGCCCTCTGTTTGTGAATACTCGAGGCGGTCGGTTGACGGATCGGAGTGTGAGGCGCATTGTGGAGAAATGCGGCAGGAGGTGTGGCCTCGGAAGGAGCATTAGCCCCCATGGCCTGCGCCATACCTTTGCGACGCACCTCCTGGATGCGGGGGCGGATTTACGGGATATCCAGGAATTACTGGGACATGTGAGCCTTTCCACGACCCAAAAATATACCCATGTAAGCATAGACGGTTTAACGGATGTTTACGATAGGGCTCATCCCAGGAGCTGGAGAAATGTGAAACGGACCTCATGATCCCCGTTGGGGGATGGTGGGCTGACATCGTGTTCACGGGTTATGAGAGATGGGTTGTGAATCGTTTCCTGTGAGGAGCTGCACAGTGAGAGGGACGACTGTTCTTTCCGTCAGGCACAGGGGCCGTGTGGTCATGGGAGGCGATGGGCAGATCACCTTTGAACATACGATTATGAAGCATACCGCGAAAAAGGTGAGAAAGATTTATAACGACAGGGTATTGGCGGGATTCGCCGGGACCAGTGCTGATGCCTTCACGTTATTCGGAAAGTTTGAATCCAAATTGGAAGAGTTCAATGGCAATCTCATGAGGGCTGCCGTCGAACTGGCGAAGGAATGGCGTACCGATAGGATACTGAGGAGGCTGGAGGCGCTTCTCATCGTGGCCGATAAGGATCGCTCTCTCGTCATATCGGGTACTGGAGATGTGATCGAACCCGACGAGGGTGTTACCGCCATTGGCAGCGGAGGTCCTTATGCCCACGCGGCCGCCAAGGCGTTGGTCGGTCATTCCGACTTGGATGCCAGGGCCATTGCGGAAGAAGCCATGAAGATCGCTGCCTCCATCTGCGTGTATACCAACGATCACATCATCATCGAGGAATTATGAGCGAAATCCTCTCAAGAGGGTAACGAAGTGCAGACCTTTACTCCCCGTGAGATCGTCTCCGAACTCGACAAGTACATCGTGGGGCAGAAAGAGGCAAAGCGATCGGTTGCCATTGCCTTGCGGAATAGGTGGAGGCGTCAGCAAGTTCCGGAGGAACTGCGGGATGAGATCGCGCCGAAAAACATCATCATGATTGGCCCCACCGGTGTGGGGAAGACCGAGATTGCCAGGAGGTTGGCCAGGCTTGCCCAAGCTCCCTTTCTCAAGATCGAGGCCTCGAAATTCACGGAGGTCGGATACGTGGGCAGGGATGTGGAATCCATGATCAGGGACCTCACCGACCAGGCGGTAAATATGGTTAAGGGGGAGGAGACCGAGCAGGTCGAGGTGAAGGCCCGGGAGCTGGCCGAGGAGAGGTTGCTGGATATCCTGTTGCCGAGACCGAAAATGGAGAGGAAAGCCGAGGAAAATCCCCCCTTGGGTTCGGTGAGAGCTCTCGAGGAGGGATCCCCACCCGGGAGCGAAACGAGGGAGAAGCTGCGGCATCTCCTGAGGGAGGGAAGGCTGGACGAGCGGTACGTTGAAATCGAGACCGCGGATAGAAACATCCCCATCGTGGAGATCTTCTCCGCCTCGGGCATGGAGGAGATGGATATCAACCTCAGGGACATGTTCGGAAACCTCTTTCCCCAGCGGAGAAAGCAGAGAAGGGTAAAAATCCCAGAGGCCTTAACCATCCTTTCCCACGAGGAGGCCCAAAAATTGGTGGATATGGATAAGGTGGTGAGGTTGGCCGTAGAACGGGTAGAACAATCGGGGATCATCTTCTTGGACGAGATCGATAAAATCGCGGGAAGGGAATCCCTTCATGGTCCCGACGTCTCGCGGGAGGGGGTCCAAAGGGATATCTTGCCCATCGTCGAGGGAACGACGGTGACGACGAAATATGGAATGGTGAAGACGGACCACGTCCTGTTCATCGCCGCTGGGGCCTTCCACGTCTCCAAGCCCTCGGATCTCATTCCCGAGCTGCAGGGGCGTTTTCCCATCCGTGTGGAGCTGAACTCCCTCGGGAAGGAGGATTTCATTCGAATCCTCGAGGAACCCCAAAATGCGCTGATAAAACAGTATACCGCCCTGCTCAAGACGGAATCGGTGGATCTCACATTTACCGACGATGCCATAGCCGAGATCGCGGACGTGGCCCAACTCATCAACGAGAGGAGCCAAAATATCGGTGCGAGAAGGCTGTATACCATTATGGAGAAGCTCCTGGAGCAGATCTCCTTCGATGCACCGGAGGCCCAGGGCAAGGAGATCGTCATCGATTCCGCGTATGTGAAGGATAAGATGAAGGATTTCATCGAGGACGAGGATTTGAGCCGTTATATCCTGTGAACCGTGGGGCAATTTTCCGTATCCAGGCCGTATCATGAACTGTACGCCGTGAAGGGTAAGACAGATGGGGAGCACGATCAACAAGGCTAAGATTCTCATCGAGGCCTTACCCTATATCCGGAGGTTCTACGACAAGACCATCGTCATCAAGTATGGCGGGAATGCCATGATAGACGAGGGCTTGAAAGAGAGCTTTGTGGTCTTGATGAGATACAACGGCCTCAATCCGGTCATCGTCCATGGTGGAGGGCCTCAAATCGGGAAGGTTCTGGCCCAGATGGGTAAGAAGACCGAGTTCGTCGAGGGCATGAGGGTTACCGACGGCGAGACCATGGACGTGGTGGAGATGGTCCTCGTTGGAAAGGTAAACAAGGAGATCGTGGGGTTGATCAACCGTCATGGCGGAAGGGCGGTGGGACTCAGTGGAAAGGATGGTCAGCTCATCCTTGCGAAGAAGATGAACGTGTACAAGAGGAAGGAGGATGGGAGTCCCCCTGAGCCGATCGATATCGGCATGGTGGGCGAGGTGGTCTCGGTCAATCCATCGGTCATTTTGGCCATGGAGGAGAGGCATTTCATCCCGGTGATTGCCCCCGTGGGCGTGGGGGAAGGTGGGGAGAGCTACAACATAAATGCGGATTTAGTTGCCGGGGAGATTGCCTCCGCCCTTAAGGCCGAGAAACTGATCCTCTTGACGGACGTTCCGGGCATACTGGACGAACGGGATCAGTTGATTCGAACCCTCGATGTGGGGAGGGCGAGGGAGCTCCTTGAAAAGGGGGGGATAACGGGAGGGATGATTCCCAAGGTCCGGTGTTGTCTGGATGCCCTCCAAGGGGGCGTAACCAAGACCCATATCATCGATGGGCGGGTTGAGCATACCCTGCTCCTGGAGATTTTCACCGACCAGGGAATAGGAACCGAGATATTGGGGGGAACAGGGGCACGAGAGGAGAAGAGCTCGAAACAAGGGGGATAGTTCCGCCCGGGTTCATCCCGTCCCGTTGTGTCGCTTTTTACGCCCAGAGGGGAGCCAGTCCGATGGATACGAAGACGCTCATTGCCGATTCTCACAGGTATATCGCAAATACGTATTCCCGATATCCCCTCGTATTGGTCAGGGGCCAAGGGTGTAAGGTGTGGAACAGCGACGGAAGGGAATATCTCGATTTCGTAGCTGGTTTGGCCGTCTGTAATCTCGGGCATTGCCACCCCAGAGTGGTCCAGGCCATTCACGACCAATCCCGGAAGCTCATCCATGTCTCCAACTTCTATCACATCGAGCCTCAGATTGAGCTTGCCAAACTGCTGTGTCAGAATTCCTTTGCCGATAGGGTCTTCTTCTGCAATAGCGGTGCGGAGGCAAACGAAGCCGCCATGAAATTGGCGAAGAAGTACGCAAAGGATACAGGGCGAGGCGACCGGTTCGAGATCATTACCATGGAGAAGTCCTTCCACGGTAGAACCATGGCTACCATGAGTGCCACTGGGCAGGAGAAAATTCAGAAGGGATTTGATCCCCTCGTCCCCGGTTTCAAGTACGTTCCCTTCAACGACATGGAGGCAGTCCTTCGGGCAGTGACCCCTCACACGTGCGCCATTATGGTGGAGCCGATCCAGGGCGAGGGTGGGGTAAATTGCCCCTCCGATGGATATTTGAGGGACCTCCGCCAGCTTTGCCAGCAGAAGGGGATCCTCCTGATCTTCGACGAGGTGCAGGTTGGCATGGGCAGGACGGGAAAGCTCTTTGCCCATGAGCACGATGGCGTGTATCCGGATATCATGACCTTGGCCAAGTCCTTGGCGGGCGGTGTTCCCATCGGCGCTATGTTGGCGAGTGAGGAGGTGGCAAAGAGCTTCACCCCAGGGACCCACGCATCGACATTCGGGGGAAATCCCTTGGCGACGGCAGCGGGGCTGGCGGCCGTATCGGCCCTGTTGGAGGATGGCCTCTTGGAGAATTGCAGAAGGGTGGGGAACCATTTCCTCAAGCGGCTCATGGACTTAAAGGGGAAGTACCCCTTCATCGGGGAGGTGAGGGGGAAGGGATTGATCATCGGCGTGGAATTGGGGTTCGAGGGGAGCCAAATCGTGGTCCGTTGCATGGAGGAGGGATTCCTCATCAACTGCACCATGGGCAACGTCCTCAGGTTCTTGCCCCCGTTGATCGTAACCCCCGGTGAGGTGGATCATCTCATCGGGGCCCTGGACGGGATTCTCGGAGAATGCGGGAAAGGGGCAGGGCGGTGAAAAGGGATTTGGTCAGCATCTGGTCCCTGAGCCGGGGCGAAATCGACCATCTGATGGAGAAGTCAGCCACCTTAAAGGCCCAACAGGGGAAAGGGGTCTCGCGTGTTCCCCTCAAGGGGAAAACCCTGGGGATGATCTTCGAGAAGCCCTCCACCCGGACTCGGGTCTCATTCGAGGTGGCCATGTATCAGCTGGGAGGGCATGCCCTGTTCCTGGACTTCAAGGATACCCAACTGAGCCGAGGGGAAAGTGTTTCGGATACCGGCCGGGTTCTCTCCAGATACGTGGATGGGATCATGGCGAGGACCTCTTCTCACGAGGCCATAGAGGAGCTGGCCGTATCCGCAAGGGTGCCCGTCATCAATGGGCTCAGCGATCTGCTACACCCCTGCCAGATTCTCTCCGACATCTTCACCATCGTGGAGAAGATGGGTGGATACCGGGGGGTGAAGGTGGCGTACGTGGGGGATGGGAACAACGTGGCTAACTCCTGGGTCAATTGTGCCGCCAGGTTGGAGTTGCAGCTCTCCCTGGCTTGTCCGGAGGGATTTGAGCCGGATCCGTCGTTCCTCCAACGGGCGAGAGGGGAATCGAAGGGCCAGATCCGACTGGTCCATGATCCCTACGAGGCCGTATCAGGGGCGGATATCATCTACACCGATGTATGGGCGAGCATGGGAAAGGAGGATGAACACGCCGAGCGCCTTCAAAAATTCAGGGGATATCAGGTGAACTCACGTCTCGTGGCGGGGGCGAAGAGCGGGGTTCGGGTCATGCACTGCTTGCCCGCTCATCGGGGAGAGGAAATCACCGATGATGTGATCGACGGGAGCCATTCCATCGTCTGGGATCAGGCGGAGAATCGGCTTCACGTCCAGAAGGCGATCCTGGAGTGGTTGATGGGGTAGTTGGCGGGGTACCTCGGACCAGGAGGCCAGAAGGATCGAGGGCCGCGCAGAAGCGATGTGGTCAAAAGCGGTTGCGATTCGCTGCATGGAGGTAACATGTCATCCCGTGTAAACAAGATCGTTTTGGCATACTCCGGGGGATTGGATACATCGGTCATCCTGAAATGGCTGGAGAAAGAATACGGCTGTGAGGTCATCGCCTTCGTGGCGAATGTGGGCCAGGGAGATGACCTGGAAGAGGTGAGGGCCAAGGCCCTGGCAACGGGGGCGAGCGGGGTCTATATCGAGGATGTACGGGAGGAGTTCGTAAAGGACTTCATCTTCACGGCCTTGAAGGCCAATGCCATCTACGAGGGCGGATATCTCCTGGGGACCTCCATCGCAAGGCCGCTCATAGCCAAAAAACAGATGGAGGTGGCCGAAAGGGAAGGGGCGGATGCCGTATCCCATGGGGCGACGGGAAAGGGGAACGATCAGGTGAGGTTCGAGATTTCGTATATGGCCTTGAATCCGGCTATCGCCATCATCTCCCCGTGGAGGTCGTGGAATCTGAGATCCCGTAAAGACCTCATCCGGTATGCCCAAGAGAACCGAATTCCGGTTCCAGTTACCAAGGAGAAACCCTACAGCATCGATCGAAATCTCTTCCATGTCAGTTTTGAGGCCGGAATCCTGGAAGACCCGTGGTTGGAGCCGACCGAGGACATGTTCCTCATGACCGTTTCCCCGGAACGAGCTCCGGATAGGCCGCACTACATCGAGGTCGATTTCCAGGACGGAATCCCCATGAGGATCGACGGGAAGCAGCACTCCCCTGCTGATCTGCTCGCCACGGCCAATAAGATCGGGGGGGAGAACGGGATCGGCCGCGTGGACATGGTCGAGAATCGCTACGTGGGGATGAAATCGAGGGGCGTGTACGAAACCCCCGGGGGGACAATCCTCCACATAGCACACCGGGCCATCGAATCCATCACCATGGATCGGGAGGTGATGCACCTCAGGGATTCGCTGATTCCCAAGATTTCTGAGCTGATCTACTACGGGTACTGGTTTTCCCCCGAAATGGAGGTTATGAGGAAGACCATCGATGAAACCCAGAGGGATGTGACGGGGACTGTTCGCCTGAAACTGTACAAGGGGAATTGCATGGTGGTGGGACGAAGATCGGAGAAATCCCTCTACAGCGACCAATTCGCGACCTTTGATGAGGACACCGTTTATGACCAAAAGGATGCGGGGGGATTCATCAGGCTGAATGCCTTGCGGCTGAAGATCCGGAAGATGATGGGAAGGTGAAGGCGTGATCCGCGAGGCGTTTTTGGTGTTCGCTTTTATCCGAGGAAAACAGATTGTCACCACCGATTTGGAGAAAGGGAGATTCGGGGCTTAAGGGGGAAATGAAGGAGAAATACCGTCCAGAGGACATCGAGTCGAAGTGGCAGAGGCATTGGGAAGAGAGGAAACTGTTCCGGGCCGAGGAAGATCCGACCAAGGAGAAATACTACCTCTTGGAGATGTATCCCTATCCATCGGGGGCCATTCACATGGGGCATATGCGGAACTATTCCATAGGGGATGTGGTGGCCCGGTATAAGATGATGAAGGGGTACTGTGTCCTTCACCCCATGGGATGGGATGCCTTCGGCATGCCCGCTGAAAACGCCGCCATAGAGAGCGGGGTCCATCCCGCTAAATGGACCTACGAGAATATCGACACCATGCGACGTCAGCTCAAAAGGATGGGCTTCAGCTATGACTGGGAGAGGGAGATTGCTACCTGCGATGTTGAATACTACAGGTGGGAGCAGTGGTTTTTCCTGAAGATGTTCGAGAAGGGGTTGGCCTATAAGAAGAGATCCCTGGTGAATTGGTGCCCCAGCTGTCAGACGGTACTGGCCAATGAGCAGGTTGAGGCGGGTCTCTGTTGGCGGTGTGAGTCGGAGGTGACCCAGAAGGAGTTGGACCAGTGGTTTCTCAAGATCACCGAATACGCCGAGGAGCTCCTGGAATACTGCGACAAATTGCCGGGGTGGCCCGAGCGAGTATTGACGATGCAGCGGAATTGGATCGGCAGGAGCGAGGGAGCCGAGATTCGATTTCCCCTGGAGAATTCAACGAAAGCGATCACCGTGTTCACAACCCGCCAAGATACCGTCTTCGGAGCCACGTTTATGACCCTCGCTCCGGAGCATCCCTTGACCGTGAAATTATCACAGGGGACGCCCCAGGAGGCAGAGGTGGGGGAATTCGTCGAGAGGGTGAAAAGACAGAGTATGGCCGGGAGAACGGCGGAAGATACGGAAAAGGAAGGGGTATTTGTCGGGGCCCACTGTCTCAATCCCATGACGGGTGCGAGGATGCCCATATATGCGGCCAATTTCGTCCTCATGGAATACGGAACGGGGGCAGTCATGGCAGTTCCCGCCCATGACCAGAGGGATTTCGAATTCGCCAAGCGATATGGACTTCCCATAATCGTCGTCATACAACCACCGGACAGCCCCTTGAGCGAGGAGACGATGACCGAGGCCTACGTGGATGAGGGAACCCTGGTCAAATCCGGCCAGTTCAACGGGATGGAGAGCGTTGCGGCTCGCGATGCGATTGCCCAATACCTGGAGGAGAAGGGGTTGGGGGGAGGGAGCGTCAATTATCGTATCCGGGATTGGGGCATTTCCCGTCAACGTTATTGGGGGGCCCCTATCCCCATTGTCTATTGCCAACGGTGTGAAACCCAGCCTGTACCGGAAGAGGATCTTCCCGTCGTGTTGCCCCATGACGTGAAGTTTAGCGGCAGGGGGGGATCTCCCCTGGCGGAGTGTACGGATTTCGTCGAGACTCGCTGTCCCAAATGTGGGGGAGATGCCCGTAGGGAGACCGATACCATGGATACCTTTGTTGAGTCTTCCTGGTATTTCGACCGGTTTGCATCGCCCCATTACGACCGGGGTCCCCTGGACAAGGAGAAGGTCGATTACTGGATGCCCGTTGACCAATACATCGGGGGCATAGAGCACGCCATTCTGCATCTCCTCTACTCCCGTTTCTTCGCGAGGGTTCTCAGGGAGTTGGGCTTGGTGAAAGATAAGGAGCCCTTTACGAGGCTTTTGACCCAGGGAATGGTCATCAAGGATGGGGCGAAGATGTCCAAGTCGCGGGGGAACGTCGTTGATCCCGAATACCTGGTTGACAAATACGGTGCTGATACTGCTCGGATGTTTTGCCTCTTTGCATCCCCACCCGAGAGGGATCTCGATTGGAGCGACCAAGGGGTGGAGGGATCATTTCGGTTTCTCAACAGGGTATGGAGGCTGGTTTACCAGTATCACCAGTGGATAAAGGACGTCGAGCCATATTCTGGCCAACCCCCCATTGGCCGAGACCTGAAGATGCTGCGTCAGAAGGTTCATAAGACCATCAAGAAGGTGGGGGAGGATATCGAGCGGTTCCATTTCAACACCGCCATCAGCGCCATTATGGAGCTGGTCAATGCCCTCTATCAGTTCGAGGCGGAAAAAGAATGGGATTGGGCGGAACGTTCGGTGTTTAGGGAGGCAATCGAGGCAGTAGCGCTCCTCCTCTCCCCTTTTGTCCCCCATATGGCTGAGGAACTATGGAGAGCGCTGGGAAAGGGGGAAAGCATTATCAAGTCGCCATGGCCGGACTACGATCGGGAGGCCATCGTCGAGGAGGAGATCCTCGTGGTGATCCAGGTCAATGGTAAGGTCCGGGATAGGGTTACCGTCCCATCCTCCATGGGGGAGGAGGAGATCAAAGGGGTAGCGTTGGAGAGGGAGAGGATAAAGAGGCTCATCCATGATAAGGCCGTCCAGAGGGTCATCCTCGTCCCCAACAAGTTGATCAATATCGTCTGCGCCTGATCCCCTTGCCCATGGCGGGAAAAGCGCGTATTCCTTCCCCCTCACCGTTCCCGTGATGAAACCAATTGGAGGCGGGTTCCTAGTTTCCATCATCTGCGTTCTCGTGGTGGGGATGGGCTGCGGGTATCGATTGGGCGGAGAAGGGCTCGGCCCACCCTTGGAAATTCAATCCATTGCCGTTCCTACCTTCATCAACGCCACCTATAAAGCGGGAATCGAGACCACCGTCACCAATGCCCTTTTGAGCGAGTTGATCAAGGACAGGCGATTGAAGGTCGTACGCGTGGATGAGGCCGACGCCGTCATGGAGGGAACGGTCACATCATTTTCCACCTCGTCCGTGGCCTATGACCTTTCGGGATTCGTGCTAGAATATAGGACGTGGGTTACCCTGGATGTAGTACTGAGGCGGGGCAAAAAGGGGGAGATCCTTTGGAGCAGAAGGGGCCTCTCGGAAACGGATGTCTACAGGGTCTCCTCGGAGGTCCGTTTCACCGAGGCGGAAAAGGAGAGGGCGATCCTCCGGATCGCCGAAGAGCTGGCAAGGAGAGTTCGCCGGGGATTGTTCGAGGGGATGTGATCCCCTTGGGTTCTTGGGAGGCCCCCAACGAGGGCTTGGAGAGTGGATGTATTCGCCTTGGATAGGGGATTGAAGGAGGGGCAAGTCCCCCTCGTCCTCTACCTGTTTGGCGATGAGCCCTACCTCATCGAGCGGGGAATCGAGGCACTTCGCCAAAAGCTCGTTCCATCCGGTCTTCAGGACTTCAACAGGGATACCTTCGTGGCCGGTGAGGTTCCAGCATCCAGGATTGTGGACGCAGCGCGGACCGTACCCGTGTTGAACCGGTGGAGGTTTATCCTGGTCAAGGAGGCGGACCGCTTTTCCCCTGATGATATGGACCAACTCCAGGCTTATATAGAGGAGCCTTCTCCCTCCACATGCCTGGTTCTTTGGGGTGATAAGAGCGGGCCCTGGAAGCAGCGCTTACCCAGGATAAGGAAGGTGGGGGCGGTGATTGAGGCTAAGCCCTTTTATGCCGGAAGGCTGATCGGCTGGATCAGACGGGAGGCCCAGGAATTCGGAAAGGGAATGACCCGAGAAGCGGCGGAATACCTCAAGGATATGGTGGGAAACCGCCTCCGTGACCTGCACAATGAGATTGAGAAGGCGGTGGTCCATGTGGGGGAGAAGCCCCTCATCGAGCTGGAAGATGTGGAAGAGGTGGTTTCGGAGGTAAGGACCAGAACCATATTCGAGCTCACCGATGCCGTTGGCATGAGGAACTCCCTTGAGGCGTTGCGGATCCTGAGGGGGATGTTGCAGGCAGGAGAGGCCCATCTCAAGATCCTGGGGATGATCGCTCGCCAATTTCGTCTGATTTGGAAGGCGAAGTACCTGGTATCGAGGGGGGTTGAAAAGGAGAAGGTGGGGCAGAGACTCAGGGTCCACCACCTCCATCTGGAATCCATCCTCGAACAGGCCACCTATTTCAGCGAAGACGATCTGCGGGAGGGATTTCGTCGATTTCTCCAGACCGATCTGGCCATGAAGACCACCACTGTATCGAAAGAGCTCCTCTTGGAGAAAATGGTGGTTGACCTGTGTCACTGAGGGGATTGGAGGGAGTTGACCAATCTGGTGAGTCGTGAGATCTTTCGGGAAGCGGTATTCCCGTGGATCACGCCGTGGGATTTGGCTTTATCGATGGCGGGGATGGCCTCGGCTAACGCGCTTCTGGCCTTATCCACATCGTTTGCCTCCACCGCCACCCTCACCTTTTTCACGAGGGTCTTCACCGTGGAACGGACATGGACGTTCCTCAACCTCCTCTTTTCATCCTGTTTTTGCCTTTTAAGAGCCGACTTATGGGTAGCCAAGCCGTCACCTCGCTGCTGGGAGGAGAACCATTTTTCGTTCCCCTCAGGTGCGAACAAAAGCGGTTAACGGTTTTGTAAAGCTATCATGTTATTCCATGGATGTCAAGGTCCCTTTCCGTGAGCACGGTTGAGCGCGAGAGGATAGCGAGGGCAGCGGGAGTTGTAGGGTCCGCTACCCTGCTCAGCCGGGTCCTGGGATATGCCCGGGACATGGTGATCGCGTATTTCTTCGGAGCCGGCTGGGCCACCGATGCCTTCTTCGTTGCCTTTAGGATTCCCAACACCCTGCGGAGGCTCTTCGGGGAGGGATCCATGACCGTTTCCTTCATCCCCGTCTACACCGACTACATCCTCCACCGGACGAAAGAGGAGTCCCAGGAGCTGGTGGATGTGGCCTTCACGCTGGCCTCCTCAGTTCTGATGGGGCTGACGGTCTTGGGAATCGTCTTCTCCCCCCTGATCATCGCGGCCTTGGCGCCGGGTTTCGACGACCCGAGACAGGTTGAGTTGACCATCCGCATGACCCGCATCGTCTTTCCGTTTCTCTTTTTCATCGGGTTGGTGGCCCTGGCCATGGGTATCTTGAACGCCCATCGTCATTTCGCCGCACCTGCCTTGGCTCCAACCCTGCTCAACCTCTCCATGATCGCCTCGGCCTACCTCCTGTTTCACCGATTGGCCGATCCCATCGTCTCGCTTGCCATTGGGGTCTTTTTCGGGGGGATGATCCAGGTCGCGTTCCAGCTTCCCTTTTTGGTCAAAAAGGGGGTAATGTTCAGGCTCAACTTCCATTTTCTCCATCCGGCCATCAAGCGGATCTGTATCTTGATGGGCCCGGCCCTGTTCGGTGTTGCCGTTGCCCAGATCAACGTCTTCGTGGGGCAGATTTTGGCCTCCTTTCTCCTGGAAGGATCCATATCCTGGCTCTACTTCGCGTATCGCTTGATCGAGTTCCCCCTGGGTATCTTCGTCATCGCCTTGGGCACGGCGGCCCTTCCCAGTTTTTCGCAATTGGTGTCGGAGGGCAGCATGGAGGAATTCCGGGATACCATCTCCTTTTCGCTCAGGCTGGTCCTTTTTGTGTCGGTTCCGGCCATGGTGGGCCTCATCGTATTGAGAATTCCCATCATCCACCTCCTCTTTCAGCATGGTGCCTTCACGCATGGGGACACCCTGTTGACCGCCCAGGCCCTTTTCTACTATGGAATTGGGCTATGGGCCATTGCCGGCGTGAGGATCCTCGCACCGGCCTTCTATGCCATGCAGGATACCAAGACCCCTGTGAAAATAGCGATTGTATCCTTTTTAGCCCATGTAGGATTGAGCCTTATCCTGATGGGTCCATTGAAACATGCGGGGCTTGCCCTGGCCAACTCCCTGGCATCGATGATCAACGTCCTCCTCCTCCTCATATGGCTCAGGAAGAGGATCGGGGGAATCGATTGGGCGAGGATCTTGAGATCCCTCGTTCAGGTGGTCGTGGCCAGTGGCCTCATGGGATGGGTTGCCTACTGGGTTGCCAGCAGGACATCCTGGGTTGATCCCGGGTATTGGGGGATGAAGGTCCTCTTCCTGGCGGCGGGGATTATGGCCGGGGCACTCACCTACTTCGCGGTTTCCCATCTTTTGAGAAATGGCGAGCTCTCCTTCTTGCTCGGAATGCTGAGGGGAAAACGGAAGTCGTTGGGCGGAGAAGTCGAAGCCGAATGAAGGGAATGGGAGGATGTGGACATGACAGGGGAGATCATTCGTACCTATTCGTTCCCAGAGGCTGGTCCCCGGAATACGGAGACCACCATCAGGGCCGCCATTGAGCGGGCCCAGCAGCTCGGAATCGGATATATCGTCGTGGGTTCGGCCAGGGGAAGGACTGCCTTCCAGTTGAAGGCCCTCTGCGATGAACTGGGCTACAAAGACCGACTGGTGGCGGTCACCCACCACACGGGGTTTGGGGAGGTGGGGCTGAATGAGCTAAAGGAAGAGGACAGGGCCCGTCTGATGGAGGCAGGATGCACGGTGGTCACCTCAACCCACGCCCTAAGCAGCATATCCAGATCCTATCGGGCCAAATTCGGGGGTATCGACCTGCTGGAGATCGTGGCCGAAGCCTTTCGCAGGTTCTCTCAGGGGGTGAAGGCAGCCATCGAATGTTCCATCATGGCCGCCGATGCCGGGGCAGTGCCCGTGGATGAGGATATCATCGCCATGGCGGGAACGGGGAGGGGCGCGGATTCCGCCATCGTCATACGGGCGGCCAATCAGAATCGGTTTTTCGACCTAAAGGTGAGGGAGATCATCGCCATGCCTCGATAGCCTCTCGAAAAAACCGGCCTTGAAGACGAAATAATCCGGTAGTTCCCTTGAAAATTTCATGGCCAATCTGGTATTTTTTCATAATGAAAAATATCCATTAGGGAAGGGAGGGATGAGGAATGGCCGAGGTTAAGATGCCCCATCCGGGACACGAGGAGCACCTCTGTCTTCTGCAGAACACCGGGTACCTGAAGGAGAATTTGGCGGACTACAAGAACCTGGTGAGAGACGCCAAGTTCGTCTGCAAGGGTTGCGGCCGAACCGCCGCAAGCGACAAGAACCTCTGTGCGCCCGAGGCTTTGTAGGAAAACATCAGGAAGTTTCTCCATCGAAGAAGGCCTCTTCTCTTGGGAAAGAGGGACTAGCCTGCCTATCTTAATTTTTGACCTCGATGATCGGCATTCAATCCTCTATCCCAGCTAAGTATTTCGCTACTCTCTTCTTCGCTTCTAGGTCGTACTGAGTCCTAATCCCGATCTTCTCCATAACCGGTGAGCCGCCCCCGTGGACCCCAGCGTATTGGGCCCAGCCACAGCTGGCCGAGCAGGAAAAATCGGAGATAAACCGGAAGAGCCGATGGAGTTTCTCCGGCGAAACCTCCGGATTGCGACTGACGTACTTCTCCAAATAAGGGCGGGTTTCGGGGTTGAGCCAATCCTCTTCGGAAGGAAGGGTAGAAGGGAGCCCACCAGCGACAGCGGACAGGATATCGTATTCGTGGTAGACATTTATCCCGGCCAGGTATCTCCCGGTGTTGGAATAGAGGAAGTTGGGTTCATAGATTCCAGAGGAAGTTTGTCGAGCCTGGGCCGCGGCGGCAATCCCGGAAGCATAGACGAGCTCAGCTATGATCATCAACTCCGTCAAATCATCTACAATGTGGGGAGCATTCCCCACGCCATTATACTCAGCCACCAAAGCAGTTGCCCCCATGACGATATCGGTTAGGGCGGGCTTGCACCCGCAATAGGAGTGGCGATGGAAACCCGCGAAGATGAGCGCCAGCCGGCCGGCGAACTCCCACTCGCCACACATAAACACTCGCTCCCAGGGAACGAAGACATCGTCGAAGACCACAAATGAGTCGGACACTCCGTATCGGTTGTAGGGAGCCTCAAGCTTGATACGGGGACGGGGGGAGACGATCCTGGAGATAATCTTTATGCCGTCGGCGTCCGCGGGGATGGCAAAGGAGACTGCCCAGTCACCCTCTTCCCTTGTCATCGCTCGAGTGGGAATGACGAGGTGTTCGTCCACATAGGGGCCCATGGTAATGTGGTTCTTCGCGCCCCGGACGACAATACCCTTCTTATCTTTCTTCACAACGTGGAGGTAGAGATCCGGATCGACTTGCTGGTGGGGACGTCTCTTCCTGTCTCCCTTTACGTCGGTCTGGGCTGTACTACCCACGAGGTCATTGCCCTGATAGTTTTCCAGAAAATTGAGAAAGTTGTCATGGTAGTGGGTCCCCTTCTCTTCGTCGATCTCCTTGGAGACCACTCCTATGGCATTGAGCGTGTCCGTTGCCATGCACCGCTGGATGCATCCCCCCACTTTATGGCACAGGAGCCTCGTCATCTCCTGTTTTTTGAAGAGGTCTTCAATGCTCATATTCAAACCGGTAAAGCGGTTTATCTTCTCCCCGGTCAAGTGGGATGTGGTCACCATCAGATCCCGATATTCTGATTTCTCCGCGACATCAAAGGTGAACCTGAGGGTGCTTATGGGTTTCTCCAGCATGGGGTCGTCCCGCCGGATTTGCCTTCCATGGGCGTAGACATTGGGCTTCATCCTCTTAAGCCTCTCGATATATTCCTCCGAAGTTCTTAAAGCCATTTCTTTTCCTCCAAACAGATCCGAAATGTCAATCCCTTTTGCTTCACTTTATCATCAACTCCAGAATTCCCAATCCTCTCGAATCCTCGAATTTTTTGACGGACACTCTCCCTGTTTTCTGCCCTCAGGCAAACCTCTCTCTCCTGCAAGATCACATCTTGACGCAGAAGGCTCAGGAATGCATCTCAATAACTGCTCAGGGAATTCGGCTTTGGAGAAGACAACATGCACCGGTGCAATGTGGCGTATATTCGATTATGTAACAAGGACGAGCCCCATGAGGGTTCCGTGGGAGATGTCTTCGGGTCGGCAATTCGCTCCAATGGGGTACACCTCCCACCCTATCCTTGCCGCCATCCGCAAGGCATCGAATCCCGAGGCTTCCATGGAAGGTCGGGCAAAGTAGGGACGGCGGCATTTATTCCCCTCTAGGACCGAGCAACGTGGGAATTTAGTGCACAAGACTTCCTTACATGACCCGGCGGCAAAGCCCGTGGCCAGGTAATAGCCATCGTAAAAGGCCATGGACTCCACCTTTGCCACGGCCTTGAAGATGGTGATGTATGCACGCCCGGTTTGTATGACCTTATCTTCAGGGTCCCGCTCTCCGGATACGATGGCCTTGGCCAACTCTTCTCCTGCAACTATATCGGGTGATACATCCGCCTTGATGAAGATGGCATGGCGATAGCATTGCACCAATTTTCGGGTCTCTTCCGAAGAGAGACCATGGGGCGGGCAATAGGGGCTTGTCCCATAGCCGAAGCAAATTGGGATACCGCATTTACGGCGAACTCTGGGATCGACATAGATGTCCTCTCGCCCGATGATGGCGGCATCGGTAATCCCCTCTACTTCTAAAGCCGCCCCCTGGTACCGCTTGAGGTCCTGGATGATTTGCTCTTCGGGAATATGTTCCTTCACTCTACGAGGAATGGGTCTTTCCATACTCTACCTCCTATTCTGTAATCAAGTATGAACTTTACAAATCGTTTCAGATATGCTTTTGGACCTTTCCCATAAAACTTTTGAACAATTCATCTCGGCAAGTCCACCGCGTCGGGCAAGTAAGCAAGTTAAATCCGGCCAGATCCTCTTCATAGGCGGGCACCGCCGCTTTAAGGGCCCGTCCACAGCCTGCTTCCCTAAAGCATAGGCGGAAGGGTTTCCCTTTCTTACATGC
>SMTZ1_10001571_pt1 | contig 23516 bp, 25 predicted proteins | sample DeeMarSWOR136_30_FD_25667 | JGI IMG/M metagenome (IMG submission 25667) | reverse complement strand
CTCGAAGGCGTCGATCGACGAGGACAGCTCGTTGATGACGTAGGCGAATTTGTCCGCGGGGTGGAAGGCCATGTGGCGGCACCCGCAACCCGACCCGACGTTCGCGTGGGGCACGGTGCCCGGGCTAAGCTTGCCGGAGGCCAGGTCGAAGTCCCATGCCATGACCTGGTCGGCCCCCAGGTCGACGCCGAATACATGCTGCGCACCGGGATTGGTGAGGATCATGTGCGCGTGCGGTCCTTCCTGGCGGACTAGATCAGGTCCGGTGCCGTTCCCGACGTCCTGGACCAAGTCGGTCATCTTTCCGATGCTTCCGTCGCCCAGGATTGGATAGACCGGGAAATTGCCTGAGCCGTAGTTCGCCGCGAAGAGGTACTTCCCGGAGGGGTGTACCCATAAGTGACAGGGCCACGTGCCGTTCGTCAGCTCGGTGTTGATGAAGCTGAGCTTGCCGTTCGACTGGTCGATCTTGTAAGCACTCACGCGGCCGAGGGGTTTTCCACCGCTGTCCGCTCCGAGTTCGTTCACGCAGTATAGGTAATTCCGCGTTGGATCGACGGCCAGAAACGAGGGGTTCTCGTCCTCAACGACCTGGACGGGTATCAAGTCGCCGCGGGTCTCCTCCATTCTGAAGACGTAGATCCCCTTCGCCGTGCTTGGCACTTTTCCGCCGGGAGCGGTGTGCGGGGCCGTGTACGTGCCGACATAGACGTACCGTGGGGCCGCACGCCCCTGCCACTTCTGCCCACGTTTCTTCTTTTGGGCGAGCGCGCTTGGTGCGACAGCGGCAACGGTCGCCGTAGCACCGATGATCTGCAGGAACTGACGCCGCGTTACCTGGGATGCTGAGGATTGCTCATCGCGAGTTATTTGCTTTGACTTGCTCATCAGAGACCTCCTTTTTATGATTGTTGTGATTGTGTCATGTGATAACAAGTCCCTCCTCTGGCCTCACATCCTAGGGGATGCGGCCTGGTTTCAAGGATAGGGACGGCCCTCCATCTTCTCCCCATCAATCATGACGGTCATATCCGGGACTACCGTCTGGTGCTCACCTCATTTCTTAGAGACAGCCTTCAAAGAATGAAATGATAACAACTCGCTTTCTGGCAAGGGAAGTATAGAAAGCTGTGGGCTTGTGTGTCAAGGAAAAAGACATCGCAACATGTGGCGCTAAACCTCGAGAAAAGGGTCCCTCAGAACCATATCCTCAGAAAGATACACGGCACAATCGACTTCGAGTTCATCTTCATATCACGAACTCGCCTTCAGTGTCTTTCGGTTTCTGCACTACAATGGTTCCTCGCAAACAAATTGAAGTTATTTCAAGACTCTACTATGATTCCTATTTTGCAGTAACATAGAACTGCAAATAAGCACTATAGTCTAGGTTTAGGCTGGATATTTGCCTATTTCATTTGAGTATGGCAATATTCACCCTGTGAAAGTCAGGGATCTCATCAAGATGGTTGAAGAAGATAGCTGGTACTGTGTGGCTACAGGAGCTTCATGCGAAGAGGTGGAGCAAACGATGCTGGAAGCTATCGAATTCCATCTTGAGGAGCTCAAGGGAGAAGGCTACCCCGTTCCCAGACCTCACAGCTACACCACCTATATAGAGGTCCCAGCCTAACCACTCGCCCCAGTCGGACGGGGCAAACAGTTCCTTTCGTTTTTCAGTGCTGAGCGCGAAAGAACAGGTATTAGCCTTGCACCTCTCTGCCTCTGAGCTCGGCCGTTGTGCAGAAAAAGATGAATATCCGATTCACATCACCAACCGAGCACCCACCAGGCACGGTGTTCGACCTTCTCAAACGGACTTGGGCACCTCTGTGGAACCGGAAGCTGGAGGAGAACATTCGTAACTTCGATTCGGATGTGACAAAGTACCCGGACAGTGTCGGGGCGTGTACAGTCGTGACCTGTCTGGGTCCGGAACCTGTCGGCATAGCGTCATACGACCCTAGGCAGAGGCCGGAGCGGGGACTGATCGGATGGAACTGCGTAGTCCCGGAACACCAGGGAAAGGGCATAGGCAAAGCCCAAATCCAGGAGATCCTGAGCATTTTCCGCAGCAAGGCTATTCGCAAGGCATGCGTGACCACCACGGATGAAGATTTCTTTGTTCCAGCCCAACGTATGTACGAAGCATGTGGCTTCGCCAAAGTACGCAAGACTGAAGACAACAACATCGAGTACGAACTGGACCTGTAGAATCGCACAACAAGCTTGCTGCACCTGACTTGTCGAAGGCCGCGCCTTTGTCAAGAAGGTGAGCACCACCTTATACGTCATTGGTAATTCGTAGAAAAGAAATGTGATATGAACAAAAAACGGGCATCTCATTTGAAAACGCCTGAAGAAAAATTGGGACATGATCTTCTATCCGGAAGAAGCAAAAAAGAAATTGCAGAGGAACTTGTTGCGAGCGGTGAATTTTCAGAAGATCGTGTGTGGGAATTTATCCATGACTTTGAACAGCATCTGCTTGGCGGCCTTGTGGGATTGTGTGGTGCCATTGTTAGCATCCTCTGGGCAGTAATTGGATTTTCCCGGTTGCCAAACCCCCAAAAAGCTGATTCTAATGAGCAAATGCGCTGGGAAATTATGTAAAGGCCAAAATATATTAGACTACACGGGAATTGTTTTGCATAATGATCCTTGATTAAATCCTGAATTCAACTCATAAGTGCAACACAACAAGGTGGTTCAGGATGCGAGTTAACTGCGGTTAAGTTGTGAACTCCGGGACATCCTTGACTAAGTTGAATAAGTCAAAGCCTCAAGGCTCCTACTTCACCTTTAAGGATTGAGATGACCTGAAAGGTCCAGCTCAATCCAATGTGAGGCTTGCTCTAAACCGGGCGATTCGAGGGTGCCACATGTCACCGAAGAAGACGCGAACGGAGGCCGACAGGCTGGAACAGATCATTGCCGAGGCCCGGCGCGACCGAGAGCGTCGAGAGAAGACCTATCGGGAGCGAGCGCTCAAGATGTACCCACCCATCTGTGCGCGATGCGGGCGCGAATTCACAGGCAAGAGGCTTCGTGAGCTCACAGTCCATCACAAGGATCACAACCACGATAACAACCCTCCTGACGGCAGCAATTGGGAACTGCTGTGTGTCTACTGTCACGACAATGAGCACTCGCGGTATCTCGATGAGGAATGGTATGATAAGGCGGCGCCAGGCGGCGACCAAGAGCCACCTTCTACCTACAGGCCGTTCGCTGGTCTGGAGGGCTTGCTGAAGGACAAAAAGCGAAAAGGGCAATAGAAATGGCCTCAGGCAATCTTGCGGTTCTGCTTCTGGTTTTTGGCTCTTTTGTGGCGGGTGTAATTCAACCGTATCCTTTGCAGGCTCAACAAGCGCATCCGCAGGGGACCGTTACCGGAAGAGTGAGAGCTCAAGCCGGTTATGTTAAGGGGGCGAGGATTTATCAGCTTGTTCCCGGTTCGGGATGGAAGCACGTGGCAACCACCTACGGCATGCTGACCAAAAAGGGCCGGTATCGATTCACCACAGACGCGGGAACCTATGATTTCATGGCCCAGTGGGGTGGCAGAGCACACATAATAAGGAATGTGAGGGTTGAGGGAGATCCAGCGATCACGGAACTTGACTTTGTGATCCCGCCCAGAGCCGATTGAAATCAGGAATCGCGATATGCCTCCGCCAGTCGCGAAAAAGAGGTAGTGAGAGGGGAGGAGAGTGGACCTTACCGCTCACGAGGCCTTACAGGGGGGAATCCGCTCCCTTAGCTGTCTCCTCTTGTCCGGGGTCAGGGTTATTTCGAGCTTCCAACCCTGGAGGGCGTATTCGTCCCTCTTCTTGATAAGCAGCCAGTCATTTTCCTTTGCCTTGAGTCGCGTGAGGCTAAAGCCGCCTTTGAGCTTTTCCCCCGTAAGGACAAAGGAGATCTTATCCTCCCTCTTTTCTATAAGCTCGTAAGTCCCGCGGTCCCAGATCACGACAGCGCCGCCTCCATATTCGCCTTTTGGGATGAGTCCTTCAAAATCAATGTATGCCAGGGGGTGATCCTCTACCAAAACAGCCAGCCGCTTTTCAGATGGGGTCATTGACGGGCCTTTGGGAATAGCCCAGGAACGAAGAACCCCTTCCATCTCAAGGCGAAAATCGAAGTGGAGGCGCGTCGCGTGGTGCTCATGGACTACGAAACGGGGACTCATGTGGTCTCCTCGATGGTCTTATCGCAAGGTCTCATGAGCAGTCCTCAGTTTTTCCGGAATGGCGACGCCATAAGGACACGCCTCCAGACATTGTTCACAGCCGGAGCAAGCATCGGCCTTGACCGCAAGCGATCGATACTGCTCCCTGGCCCATCCCTTCAGGTCATATCGACTCCAGTAGCTTTCGATGCGGAAGATATCAGGGATTGGTATTCCCTCCGGACAGGGGAGGCAGTACCCACAGTTCCTGCAAAACCCCTTCCCGGCCTTGCCCACGTACTCCATGAGCGATCTAACCTCCTCTATGGTGAGCTCCCTTAGTTCTCTGCCGACTTGAAGGTTCTCCTCCAGTTCGTGGAGCTTCGTCATCCCTGGAATGGCACAGGTGATATTCGGATTTGAGAGGACGTAACGCAGGGACAGCTGTGCGAGAGATTCCCGTTGGATGGGTCTTTTGCGCGTGGTGAGCGAAGGGGTCCCTGTCAGCTTTCCCCCGGCGAGAGGCTTCATGGCGATGAGGCCAAGGCCCATGGTGTGAGCCATAGGAAGAAGCTCCGCCGCCAGGCGGTCCTCATCGAAGGCGCTGTAAGCCACCATGAGGGTCGAAAACGCACCGGATTCAATGGCCCCCCTCATTAGGGGCAGTGACTGATGAATGCTGATACCAATTTCCAGGATTTTTCCCTCTGTTCTGGCCTCTTCCAGGGCCTCCAATCCACCAGAGTCGAATATGCGGTCGTATTCAGAGCCCCGAACATCATGGAAGAGGACGAGATCAATCCAGCCTGTCCTGAGGCGGCGAAGAGAGCGTTCCAACTTGTTACGAACCCCAATTCCATCCCTTTCATCTACCTTTGTGGAGAGATAGAACTCCTTGCGCCTTTCCTTCAATGCCAGGCCGATCTTCTCTTCACTGTCCCCGTAGCAATCCGCAGTGTCCACAAAGTTGATTCCCCCATCAATAGCCTTATTCAGAAGTACTTCGCATTCCTTCTGAGAGAGCAGGGGGAGTTTGATAGCTCCAAAGCCGATCACGGAGATTTCCCAGCCCGTCTTACCGAGAGTCCTTTTTTGCATAGTGCCCTCTGTCTGAGGTAGCAGTCTCCCTGCCGCTCTTACTCTCCCCTGTCCTTTGATTTCCTTATAGTGGCCACAATTTTCAGGACAAACATGAGCAGAAGGGTAGCACTGATGAGGATGATAAGATTTGAGGCGAAGAACGTCATGACAAATGAGAAGGGCTCGGTAATCTGATATGCTGTGAAGAGGAGGTCAATCCCAAAGAGGATAAAGAACAGGGCAATCAAGGCCAAGACGACCAGGGTCACCAGCCATGGAAAGGTCTTTTCCATTATTCCTTGCCTGATTTGAGTCGCTTTAAGACAATAGTATCGCAGGCGGTGTAGGGGTCTATCTTTCCCTTTATGATCAATTGAAGGGTCTCTTCAAACTCCCCTGAGTCAATAATATCATCCAAGACCTCACGCACGATCCTATTCTTTATCATCCCGGTGAGGTCATTTCTGGTCTTTTCATATCTCCGTCGGGACTGCCTTTCCTGAGAGGATGTCAAGTAGGTGCGATGTCTTTCAACTTCATCGAGGATTTCCCTTATTCCCTTACCATATGCTGCCTGCGCAGTCAAAACCGGCGGTTTCCAGCCATCTCTATACCTCTTTTCATCCATCTCGATCATCGATCTGATATCACTCACAGTCCTCTCTGCGCCTTCTCTATCGGCCTTGTTTATTACGAAGATGTCTCCTACCTCCAGGATACCCGCCTTGAGTGCCTGGATGTCATCACCCATCCCAGGTACAAGGACAATGAGAGTGGTGTGGGCACTCCGGCCGATATCTATTTCATCCTGCCCAGCCCCGACTGTCTCAACGAGAATATAATCCTTACCCATGGCATCCAGGACATCTATCATGCTTCTGGTCGATTGTGCCAGTCCCCCAAAAGAGCCCCTGGTTGCCATTGATCGTATAAATACACCTTCATCAGTGCTGTGCCGCTGCATCCTGACCCGATCACCCAGTATGGCACCCCCGCTTAAGGGACTGGTTGGGTCTACTGCGAGAATCCCGACGGTCTTTCCCGTCTCTCTCAGGTGAGTGACCATCTGATCTACCAGTGTACTCTTACCTACACCAGAGGCCCCGGTGATACCAACGACATATGCCATCCCCGTATGGGGATAGAGCTCCTTCAAGATTGCCCTCGCCTCAGGGACCATATCATCAATATCCCTGATAAGTCTGGCAACAGCCCTTACATCCCCGGAGATGATCTTCTCAGCTATTCCCATAGTGGCCTTTTTTTAACTCCCGCACCTGGTATCTTCCTCAGCCCATTTCGAAATCCCTTCCTCACTATGCCCTGACGATATTGTTTGTATCAGAGAAGCTCACCTCTAAACTCGGGCTTCCTCTTTTCCAAGAAGGCCTCCATTCCCTCCTTGGCATCCTCACTGGTGAGACACAGAGCATATGCATCGGATTCCATAAAGCAACCGCTCCTGAGATCCCGGTTATAACCCATTTCTATGGAATCCTTGACGGCCTTGAGAGACACCCTGCCTTTTGATGCCAGTAACTTCGCCACCTTCATCGTCTCTTCCCACAGGCTCTCCTTTGGAAATACCTTGTTTACAAGGCCAATATCCTTGGCTTCTTCGGCGCTAATCAACACCCCGGTCATACAGAGCTCCTTGGCCATTGATGTACCGACGAGACGCGCCAACCTCTGGGTGCCGCCAAAGCCAGGTATAATCCCTAAATTTATCTCCGGCTGCCCGAACCTAGCAGAATCAGCGGCATAGATAAAATCGCATGCCATGGCTACCTCCAGGCCTCCGCCAAGGGCAAAGCCATTCACACAGGCAATTACCGGGATGGGTAAGGCCTCCAACTGAAAGAAGACCTCCTTACCCTCATTGGAGAAGGCCCTGCCCTCTAATGGGGTAAAATCCCTCATCAGGGCTATGTCTGCCCCTGAGATAAAGGCCCTATCCCCAGTTCCCGTCAGGATGAGGACCCGTATGGATTTATCAGCGGTGACATTTTCCACAGCATCCCTCAACTCTTCTACCACCGTCCGATTAATGGCATTGAGGACTTGGGGCCTGTTAAATCTGATTATGGCAATATCCTCCTGCACTTCATAGATGATGGTCTCATAGGACATAGCTCACTCCTTTCCCTTAGACTTAACGATACGCTGCAGGACCACGGCCACCCGTTGGCCTCCGCCCCGCATATTTGAGGTGTATTTATTCCCTTATAGTGAGTTAAGTCAAGTCAAAATCAGTGCAAGTGGGCTGACACGGATATTGTTTCAGGGATCTTATTTTTTCTATTGACAAGGGAGGGCTGTTAACCTATAGTTACATTATAGCTACAATATAGTTAGAGCTTGTGAAAGGAGATTTCGTCACAACCACTCATCACGTGTAGGTATGCATTACCAATTTTGATTTTGAAGTAGATGGATAACCTATGAATAACAAAAGAAAAGGCTCGAGTGCGAGAGGTCGGGGCATAAGAAAGGTGAAGTTTGAGGTCTTTGGTGAGGAGATGCTCGAGAAGGAGGTAAAACTGAGCGGCAACAGTGGCCGGATATATCTCCCACCGGATTGGGTCGGCAAGCATGTAAAGATAGTCAGGATAGATTAGCTGAGGGGGTTATTAAGATGGAAGATTTCCTGATAAGAAGGCTCGAGTCACGTGATGCCGATGCCATTTCCAGGATCCAGGGGGCGATTACAAAGCAGCCCACCACGATAGATTACCATAATGTCGTTGAGGCAGAGGCAGGCAAAGAGGATAGGGTTAGCTTTGTAGCCGAGCTTGATGGTGAGGTGGTGGGCTATATGATCACCTATATTATCCATGGTGGATTTGGTCTGGAAAAGAGTGCCTGGATCGGGCTCTTCGGTGTTGACCCGAAATATATGGGACGGGGGATTGGAAAGATGATGGCCAGAGAGGTCTTCGAGGCAGTCAGGAAGACTGGTATAAGAAATGTCTTTACATCGGTGAAGTGGGACTCAACTGACCTGTTGTCCTTTTTCAAGTCACTTGGATTTAGCAGGTGCGACTTCATTAACTTGGAAAAGGCCATCGATTAGGTGTTTGTTCCATGTGGAAAGGAAGAGCCTCGAGAATGGTACGAAGATTTGTGTGAGTGGCACATGGGAAAAATCGAGGGAACAAGGGGAACGGCATAGAATCTTGAGCAGGAGGAAGTGATAATGATAGAGGAATTTCAAGAGTGGTATCAGAACCGACATGATTTTGCAAGGCGGTGGAAGGAGGAGAACCCTGATGGCAAGGTATTGGGCTACTTTTGTACCTATGTTCCGGAGGAGATCCTCTATGCGGCAAATATTCTCCCTGTTCGCATCTTAGGTGGCCATGAACCACCGGCTCTCGCCACACCACATGTATTCGACATGTGGTGTCCCTTTTGTCGGGACTGCTTAAGCCAGGGGTTGGCCGGCAAGTATGATTATTTGGACGGGGTAATGATTTCTCAGTCCTGCCTCCACGTTCGCCAGGCCTTTGGTGCCTGGCAGGTCCATGTACCTACCCCCTGGTCATACTACCTATGCATGCCCAATGCTGTGCGCAGTCCGAGATCGAGGCCTTTTTTTGCAGGGGAACTGGCTGATTTCAAGAAGGCAGTGGAAGACTGGGCGGGTAAGCCCATAACCGATGAAGATCTTGACAGGGGCATAGATATCCTGAATACCAACCGACGTCTGATGAAGCAGGTCTATGAATTACGGAAGGAAGACAACCCGCCCATTACCGGCACAGAGGCCATGACAATGGTCTGGGCCAGCCAGCTCGTAGATAAGAGGGAGCATAGCGTGCTCGTGGAGGAACTTCTGAAGGATCTTCCAAATCGAAAACTCGACCGAGACCCGGGCGTCCGGCTCATGATCGTGGGCAGTGAGAATGATGACCGGCCGTTTATGGAGATGGTAGAATCAATAGGAGGCACCTTCGTGATCGATGATCACTGCACCGGATCGAGGTACTTCTGGGATGAAGTCGTTCCTAACGAGAATCGAATCCAGGCGATTGCCGATCGTTACTGCGACCGTGTGCCCTGTCCCAGCAAGGACTTTGGACAGGAGGACTGGGAGAGGAAGCGGTTTCCGCACATCCTCAACCTGGCTCGAGACTACCGGGTCCAGGGCGCAGTCTTGATTCAGCAAAAATTCTGCGATCCCCACGAGTGTGATATCCCCAGTTTGAGGCGCTACCTTCAGGGGAACGGCATTCCTTGCTATTTCCTTGAATTTGAGGTCACTGTTCCCGTGGGACAATTCCGTATCCGCGTTGAGGCATTCATTGAACAGATCACAGCTGAAGAACTGTTTGAGTAAGCAAATTGTGAAGGCGAGGGAGGCGAGAAGATGGCGAAATACACAACGAAAGGCTTAGACTGTTGGGGGAGGGCCAAAGAGCTGAGGATGAGATATTATAAGGACTACGCTGAGGCCCATGACCGGGGGGCTCTTCGTTGGGAAGGTGGTGCCTGGAGCTTTGACGCTATTCCCCAGGCACTTGAGGGTGAGGTGCACGTGCTTACCGAGGAGCCCTACGGAGCGAGCGTTGGGGCCGATCCCAAACTCCAGGTCAAATATCAGGAGGCAGCAGAAGGCAAGTGGGGCTGTGCGCGAGATCTGTGCGCCTACATGCGCAACTACTGGGGCGGCATAGTGCTTGGTGAATATGCCTTTGGGGGGAAGTGGCCGAGGGCAGACTTCATCTTTCAGAACCAGATTTGTTGTTCCCACTCCAAATGGCTTCAGGTAGCTGATGAAATCTATGGTGGCACTATCCCCTACTTTTGCTTTGATGTGGGGGCAGGGCCCTACGATAGAATAGGCGAGCGACAGATAAACTACGTGGTTGAGCAACTCTACGATGGCATTGAATTTCTGGAAAAGGTTACCGGGAGGAAAGTCGTTGATGAGAAGCTTATTCAGAACGTCCAGAATACCTACCGTTCTGCCTGCTACTGGGCAAAGACATGCGAGCTCAACCAGGCCCTACCAGCTCCACTGGATGAGAAGACGATGTTTTCCTTGTACGTATTGGGGACTCTGGAGAAGTCAAACAAGGAGATCGCCGACTTCTACGAGAAGGAGCTGTATGCGGAGGTGAAGGATCGGGTAGCCAATAACATCGCTGCTGTGGCGGGTGAGCAGTGCCGGATGCTGGGTGATAGTCAGCCTCCCTGGGGTTTTCTCAGGATATTCCGTTACCTGGAGACGTATGGTGTGGTTTCCATCGCAAGCCTTTACACCTTTTCCCTCATTGGGTGGTTCGAGCTGGATGAGAATGGGAACGTTGTGCCGTATCCGACCCTTGAGGAACAAGGCATAACCATCAAGGACCGGGACCATGCCTTGAGGCTTTTAGCAGAAGGTGAGCTCAAAGGCAAGCTGATGTGGGCCCCGTTTTATGGAGCCACATACAAGAATGAGCTGGTAACGAAGATAGCCAAGCAGTGGAAGTGTGATGCGGCAATACTACACCTTAACCGGGGTTGCGAGGGGACAGCCCAGCACCAGATGGAAATGAAGATAGCTTTACAGAAGATAGGTCTACCCGTAATGACCTTTGAGGGGAATATGGCGGATGAGAGGGAGTTTGATGAGGCCCGCGCCAAGAGGCTCATGGATCTTTTTCTTACTGAGACCTTAGGGCTCAAGAAGATAGCTGATTAAGGGAGGACAAGATGATCGTTGGAGGAATAGATGTGGGCGGTAAGAATGTCCACGTAGTAATTATGAAGGATGGTGAAATGCTGGCGAAGGGGGATTCGCCGACAGGAATACAAAAGGCAGAGGCGGCAGAGCGCCTGTACGATGAGGTGCTTGAGCAGGCGAGTCTCAAGCGAGCGGATGTCGAACGCGTGGTGGCTACTGGGAGTGCGAGCAAGAGGGCTGCCTTTGCTCAGGGTATGATCGCCGATGCCGCGGCCGATGCCAGGGGTGTAATTCGACTTATACCCTCAGCAAGGACCATCATTGATGTAGGGGCGGAGGAGGGACGGGCTATTAAGGCGAGCCCCGAGGGAAAAGTCCTTGACTTCGCGATCAATGAGAAATGCGCGGCCGGCACTGGCACCTTTGTCGAGGCCATGGCCAGGGCGCTGGAGATATCCGTGGAGGATATGGCGAGAATCTCACTTGAGTCCACGCGCTCAATCCCGATGAATGCCCAATGCGCCGTCTTTGGAGAATCGGAAGTGGTCTCGCTGATTCACGCCAAGACGGAGAAACGCGATATTGCGCGAGCAGTGCACGATGCAATAGCAGGGAGGATTGCCTCGGTAGCTCGTATCGTGGGGCTGGAAAAGGACGTGGTCCTGATCGGCGGAATGGCCAGAAACGTTGGGTTCGTTGAGTCACTAAGAAAAGAGATTGGAATGGATGTGGTGGTGCCCGATGACCCTGACTTCGTGGGAGCTCTGGGAGCTGCTGCCGCGGCTACAGCCGGAGTGCTCGAGGAAGAGGTCGAGGCGAAGGTGGTAGAAAAGGAAAAATACGAAGAGGGAAAGGCTTCATAAGGGAGGTGTAGAGCCATGGCAGAGGAAGCGAAGAAGGAGGAGTACTGGAGATGGCCTGAAGGCAGTTGGGTAAATCCAGATGGTGACTGGAAGAAGGGTAAGACTATCACCGCCGGGGTTGATGTGGGTTCGGTGAGCTCACAGGCAGTGGTGGCAGTCGATGGCGAGCTCTACGCCTTCAGCAACACACGAACGGGTTCGGATAGCCCTGACAGCGCTTGGAAGTGCATGAATATGGCCTTGGAGGGAAGCGATCTGACGGTCGATAACATTGATTACTGCATCGGGACTGGCTATGGCAGGGTGAATGTGCCCATGGCCCAACGGACGATTACTGAGATAGCCTGCCATGCCCGGGGAGCCAATTTCATGTATGGGCCAGAGGTAAGGACGGTGATGGACATGGGTGGCCAGGACTGCAAGGCCATCAACTGCGATGAGCGGGGCAAGGTCCTCAACTTCATGATGAACGACAAGTGCGCCGCCGGCACTGGACGAGGAATGGAGGTATTTGCCGACCTCATAAGGGTGCCTGTGTGGGAGATTGGGCCGCGTTCCTTCAAGATCGAGGCGGAACCAGAGATGATAAGCAGCACCTGTGTAGTATTTGCCAAGACCGAGGTCGTCGGCCTATTAGAGGAAGGGGTGCCTGAGAACGACATAATGGCCGCCTACTGTGCTGCTATGGCACACCGGATAATGGAGTTGCTGAATCGTCTCGGTGTGCAGGAGAAATTCGTCATAACCGGCGGCATAGCCAAGAATGAGGGGGTTGTAAAGCGGCTTGAGGAACAGCTGGGGATCAAGACCGCTGAGAAGATCTGGCACAAGCCTGAATATCGCTCCTATCCCTTTGACACCCAGATCGCCGGAGGCCTGGGAGCAGCTCTGTTCGCAGAGGCCATGCTGAGCAGGGGAAAAGTGAAGAGCGTAAGGAAGGCGTAAAAGGGAAAGGGATGAAGGCCTTTTTTGGCTTTAAAGATGGCTCTGGTGACTGGTTCGTCATCATTGACACGGATAGGTGCAGTGGATGTGGTAAGTGCGCTGAGGCCTGCCCTTCAAATGTGCTTCAAGTAGGTGAGGATGAGTATGACCCTTTCAATGAAGAGCCTGTGGCGAGTGTAAGGGAGGAGGAGCGCAAGAAGATCAGGTATAGCTGCGCTCCCTGCCAACCTGGCTACGGTGAGACCCCCACCCCCTGTATAGCTGCCTGTGAACCAGGAGCCATCTCTCACTCAGAAGGATGGAAGCTTATGTATGGGCGGCAATGATCTCGTTTCCTCCACGAGCTCTTCCTAGGTAGCTCACTGTCGTCCTGAAATAAGATGGCTGAATTTCAACCAAGGATAGTGGCCTTTCTCTGCAACTGGTGCTCATATAGAGGCGCTGACCTGGCTGGAACCTCTCGCCTTCACTATGCGCCGAACGTCCGAACAATCCGAGTCATGTGCAGCGGCTCTATCGACCCTGTCTATGTCCTTAAGGCCTTGCTCGATGGGGTAGATGGTGTTCTCATCGGGGGCTGTCACCTCGGAAACTGCCATTACCAGAACGGGAACTATAAGGCCATGCGCCGCGTGGAGATCCTGAAGGCCATCCTGCGTCAGGTTGGCATTGATGAGGACCGAATCTGGTTACGGTGGATTGACGCCAGCGAAGGCGGGCTCTTTAGAGACACGGTAAACGAGATGGTTGCCGAGCTCCGGCAAAAGGATCCTAACCCCATGCGGAAGCCCTGGGAGATGTGGCAGGAAACAGCTGGTATATGGAGGCCCAAGGCACTCGACCTACCGCCAGGAGAATCAGAATGAAAGTGGAAGGTACCCTGAAGACAGACGGAGACATGCTAACAGCAGTGAGGAACTTGCTCACTATGCTTCTCAAGCAGAGGATCGTTGACTTTCTGCTCGTGCCTCAGGAAATCTCACATGGCCGGAGTCTGGTTCAGACCCTCGTAAAGGACCCGACACACCTGGACAGGGCCAATCCCTTCTCCCCGGTGATGCCCATGAACTCCGCTACCATCGTCTCCCAGCTCACTGCTGACAAGCCCGGTAAGAAGCTGGGGGTTGTGCTCAAACCATGCGAAATCCGGGCCCTTATTGAACTCACCAAGCTGGGACAGGCCAGCCTTGAAGATCTCATCATCATTGGCACTGACTGCCTCGGAACCTATGAGGTAGAGGACTATGCTAAGCTTATAGAAGAGATGGAGGGCGCAGCAGAGGAGAAGGGGTCACGGATCCTGGCTGAGATTCGACAGAGCATCGCCAACCCAGGTACGGGGTTGCCCATCTCGCTCCGTTCGGCCTGTAGAATGTGTAACGCCATCACCCCACCGCTGGCAGATGTTACCTTGGGTCTTTTCGGGCCAGAGGATGAGATCTTCATCAGTCTGGAGAGCGACCTCGCGCAGAAACTCGGCCTTGAGCTGAAGGAAACACGGGATCGCCAAGAGGTGATCGCCGAATTGATAAAAAGCCGCACCGCAGTGCGGGAGCAGGTCTTCTCCGAGTTTCGAGACAAGATGGCTACACCTGCTGACTTTGCTGATGCTCTGGCCACCTGCACGCGTTGCTACGCCTGTCAATCAGCCTGCCCGATTTGCTACTGCCGTGTGTGTTTTTTCCAAACCGAGACCTTCGCGCCTGAATCTGAGCGCTACTTCCGATGGGCAGAGCGGGAGGATGCGCTGCGAATGCCCACCGAGATTCTCCTGTTTCACCTCACCCGACTCAACCATATCGCGGCGTCTTGTGTGGGTTGCGGGATGTGCGAGAGCGCCTGTCCACATGATCTCCCCTTGACAACTATCTTTGAGGCTGTAGGAGACGGGGTGCAAAAGGCCCTTGATTATGAACCTGGCAGGAGCTTGGAAGATGAAATACCCACCGCAGCCTTCAAGGAAACTGGGACGTAACGGTCATGGACGCCGTAAATCCGCTCACTGAAGCAGCCGAGGCTATTATCGAGGCTGGGGGAGAGACCCTTAAAGCCTGTTACCAGTGTGGGCTCTGTACTGCTACATGCCCTTGGAATCTGGTCCGTAGTTTTCTGACCCGGAGGATTATTCACGAGTCTCAGATTGGCCTGCTGGAGCTTGAGGGCGAAGATGTCTGGCTTTGTGCTACCTGTGGGTCATGTGTAGAGCGATGCCCCCGCGGGGTGGAGATCATAGACATCTTTACAGCCATACGCCGAATTGGAACCCAGTGGGGGGTAATTCCGAAGGCCCTCAAGACTGCAATTGGTGGTATTGGCACCTTGGGGAATCCATGGGGAGAGGCACGGGAGGGGAGGGCAGACTGGGCCAAGGATCTCGGGGTAAAGGCCTTCGCACCCGGCACTGAACTGCTCTATTATCCTTGTTGCACCCCAGCCTACGACCGGCGGGCGCGAAGAATTGCCGTGGCCACAGTGGGTATCCTGAAGAAGGCCGGGGTTGATTTTGGCATTTTGGGACCTGAGGAAACTTGCTGTGGAGAGAGCGTGCGTAAGGTGGGAGAAGAAGACCTTTTTCGGAATTTGGCCCAGGCAAATATCGAGGCCTTCAAAGGGCATGGCGTCCAGAAGATCCTGGTCTCCTCTCCTCACTGTTATCATACCTTTAGGAACGAATACCCCGATCTTGGGGGGGATTTCGACGTCGTGCACGTCACTCAGTTTCTGGCAGAACTGATGGGAGAGGGGAGGGTAAGGCCTACAAAGTCCTATCCGAAAAAGGTGGCCTATCATGACCCCTGTTACCTAGGACGTCACAATAGGGTATATGAGGAGCCGAGGGCTGTGCTGCAAGGCATTCCAGAACTTGAACTCATCGAGCTTCCTGACTCCCGGGAGGATAGCCTCTGCTGTGGAGGCGGTGGGGGACGGATATGGATGGAGACCAAGAAGGAGGAGAGATTCTCCGACATTCGGATACAACAGGCCTTGGAGATAGGTGCGGAGGTGCTGGCCATCTGCTGCCCCTACTGCATGCTCAACCTTGATGATAGCCTGGCAACCATGGAAAAAGAAAATGTGCTTGAGATTAGGGATATCTCGGAGATCGTTAATGAGGTAATCTAGCGGGGTCGGCATGGAGAGAAGAATAGGGGTTTATGTGTGCCATTGCGGACTCAATATCGCCGCCACGGTCGATGTAAAAGCCGTGGCGGAATTTGCAGCTTCCCTCCGTGGCGTGGTGGTAGCCCGCGACTATATGTTCATGTGCTCCGATCCGGGGCAGGAGCTCATCGCGAGTGATATCAAGGAGCAGGGGCTCAACCGGATCGTTGTAGCCTCGTGCTCGCCTCTTTTGCACGAACGTACCTTTCGCCGGATGTGCGGCGAGGCCGGGATAAATCCCTATCTCCTCGAAATGGCCAACATCAGGGAGCACTGTAGCTGGGTTCACGACGATGGGGCCACTGAGAAGGCCAAGGAGCTTGTCCAGGCGGCAGTGATGAGGGTGTACCACCACGAGCCCTTGGAGCCGATGGAGGTTGCCGTCAATCCAAATATCCTCGTTGTCGGTGGTGGTATTGCCGGAATTCAGGCCGCATTAGACATAGCCAGCGCCGGTTACAAGGTCTACCTGGTGGAGCGAGAGCCCTCCATTGGTGGGCACATGATTCAGCTCGATAAGACCTTTCCCACACTTGACTGCTCTGCCTGCATCCTGACCCCGAAGATGAGTGATGTGGGCTCTCATCCCAATATCGAACTCCTGACCTACAGCGAGATTGAGGATGTCTCAGGCTATATCGGTAATTTCAAGGCTACGATCAGAAGGAAGGCCCGTTTTGTGGACGAAGATACGTGTACTGGCTGCGGAAATTGTGCTGAGGCCTGTCGATTAAGAGGTCGTATACCCAATGAATTCGATATGGGTTTAGGAATGAGGGGTGCTATCTATACAGCCTTTCCACAGGCGGTGCCCAATGTACCCATCGTTGATCCTCAGCACTGCCTCATGCTGGCCAAAGGTAAGTGCGGCAGGGGGCCAAAGTGCGTTGAGGCATGTGAGCAGAAGGCGATAGACTTTGAGCAGAAAGAGGGCTCTATGGAGCTTGACGTGGGGAGCATTATCCTGGCCACCGGTTATCAGGAGTTCGACCCCTCGGTTATAGGCCAGTATGGATATGGCAGATACGACAACGTCATCACTGGATTGGAATTCGAGAGGCTTTCCAGTGCTGCAGGGCCAACAGGTGGACAGATCCAGCTCAAGAACGGCGAGCCACCCAAGAGCGTAGCCATTATTCATTGTGTCGGAAGCCGGGATAAGAACTTCCACGAGTACTGCTCTCGCGTGTGTTGCATGTTTGGCCTCAAGTGTGCCCACCTCATCAAGGAGAAGACAGACGCCGAGGTGTATCAGATGTACATAGACATGCGCTGTTTTGGAGAGGGGTATGAGGAGTTCTATGAGCGCCTCAGTACGGATGAAGACATAAAGTTCATCCGTGGCAAGCCTGCCCAGGTAACAGACCGAGCCGTGACCGAGGAGGAAAGGGGGAAGCTCATCGTGTCCGTAGAGGATACCCTCTTGGGCAGGCTTATCCGCGTGCCAGTGGACATGGTCATTCTCTGCAGTGCCCTTGAGCCGAGAGCAGATGCAGAGAGGGTTGCCCAGATCCTCTCCATTGGCAGGAGACAGGATGGTTTTTTTATGGAGAGGCACGTCAAGCTTGACCCCATACGCACTCACACTGACGGCATATTCATTGCCGGGTGCTGCGAGGGTCCCAAGGATATTCCGGACACGGTAGCCCAGGCCAAGGCAGCTGCCTCTGAGGTTTTGAGCATCTTGGCCCAGGGCAGGGTGGAAATCGAGCCAATCGTTGCCTTTGTGGACGAGGAGATCTGCACCGGCTGTGGCCTTTGTGAGAAAATGTGCCCCTATGGAACCCTTTCCCTCGCCGAGCCTGAGGGAGTAATGGCAGTAAACCAGGCTCTGTGTAAAGGTTGCGGGGCGTGCACGGGCATATGCCCTTCAGGGGCAATATCGCTGAGTCACTTCACATACCGTGAACTATTGGATGAGGTAGAGGCATTAAGCGGTTAGGTGAACCCGGTGGATAAAAGATGGCCACTCTAATCATTGATGAAGTCCAGGTCACCGTTCAGGATGAAATGACAGTCCTGGAGGCGGCTCAGCAGGCCGACATTCACATTCCCCATATTTGTTCCCATCCTGATCTTCCCCCAGTGGAGCAGCTAAGCCCCGCGAAGGTCGTCTACCGTGGTGGCAAACGCCTGGAGAACAAGAGGCCTGATCTGTTGTATGAGGGCTGCGAACTTTGCGTGGTCGAGATTGAGGGGAGGGAGGGTTTGCAGCGCGCCTGTAATACGCAAGTGGCTGATGGCATGGTGGTTCGCACTGCTACGCCGGAGGTGCAGGAGTTCCGACGCGACCGGCTCATGGTTCTGTTGGCGAAACACCCTCACTCCTGTTTGACGTGCGCTCAAAAGGAAGGCTGTGCACGATTTCCCTGCTCCATGAACATACCAGAGAATGAAAGATGCTGTCCCCTGTTCGGTCGCTGTGAATTTCAAAGGGTGGCTGAATATGTGGGAATCAAGCCAGAGACTCCCCGGTATGCCTTTGAGGACGTGCCCGTCTTAAAGGATGAGCCTCTCTTTGAACGAAACTACAACCTGTGTATTGGCTGTAACCGCTGCGTGCGGGTCTGTCGAGAGATTCGCGCGGTGGAGGCCCTTGACTTCGTATTCGATGAAGAAGGTCGTGTCCTTGTGGGCACTGCCAGCCCTACACTCGGAGAATCTGCGTGCCGTTTTTGCACCGCGTGTGTGGAGGTGTGCCCCACAGGGTCCCTGATGGACGGGAAGCCATTTGAGGATGAGGCTCCGTGCCGAAGTGCCTGTCCGGTAGAGATAGACGTCCCCCGATATGTAAAACTCATCGCGGAGGGAAGATTTGATGAGTCCTACGCCGTGATCCGTGAAAGGCTTCCACTACCATCGGTATGCAGCTATATCTGCCTCAGCTTTTGCGAGTCAGAATGCCGCCGGGGTGAGGTGAACGAGCCAATAGGCATCAGGGCCCTGAAGAGGTTTGTCAGCGAGAATCACACTGGCCTCTGGAGAAGAAACCTCAAGGCCCCCACCTCTACTGGAAAGAAGGTTGCTATCCTGGGCTCTGGACCGGCAGGGCTGACGGCTGGATATTACCTGGCGAGGAAAGGTCATGGGGTGACCATCTTCGAGCAATCGCGGCTACCTGGGGGTATGCTGCGGCAGGCTGTCTCTCGAAAACGTCTACCAAAGAAGGCATTGGAGGAAGACATCGAGGAAATCCTTCAGGCCGGAGTGAACTTAGAGCTCAACTCTCCCAAGATGCAAGTCGTTGAACTCCTTGAACAGGGGTTTGACGCTGTATTTTTGGCCACCGGGAGCACTTTTGTCGGTCCTCCCGCCTCTTTCCTGGAGGAGGGAAGTGAGCTGACCCCTTGGGGGAGTATCAAGGCAGATCCAACGTCCTTGGCAACTAGTCGGGAGGGGGTGTTCGCTGGAGGAGATGCAGTCCTGGGCGGGATCTGTGAAGATTTCATCCGCTGTGCTGGTGGAGGAAGCCGAGGAGATTTCTTCACCCTCTTGGTTGAACAGCTGACTTCGCATCGGGGCGATTCCTCCCGTTCGGCCATCGGGGCAGTCGCCTCAGGTAGAAAGGCAGCCGAATCCATTGACAGATATCTCGGTGGCGATGGGGTCATTGATGAACCTCTCCTGCCAGCTGAGGAACCCAACCACTGGTTGGGGCGCGAGGAGCGGTTTGCAGACCTCAAGCGCCTCCCCGCCTCTTACCAGCCGCCCCCACCCCAGTTTGCAGGAATGAGTAATGCAGAGCCACCTCTGAGCCAAGAGGAAGCAATGGCTGAGGCCAGGCGCTGCCTCAGATGTGACCTCCGGCTCCTGCTCTCCAAGCCCATTTTTCCGCCCAGGAAGAAGCTATGGATTGAATTCACCAAGGAGAACGTGGAGGCTGTCCCGGAAGTGGAGGGTGTTTATCAGCTGCTGGATGAGCAAGAGACCGTCATTTACATCAAAGGGGCGATGAACTTGCACAGTGAAATAGAGGAGCAATTGGAGGTCAATGAAAAGGCTCGCTACTTTATGTACGATGAGGAGCCCATGTATACCAAGAGGGAAAGCGAGCTCCTGCAGCAATTCATAACCGAATACGGCGAGATGCCTGAGGGAAATCGGGAACTGGACGATCTGTTTTGATTTTCTCTCAATTATCAATCTACTTTTCAATAGAAAGACACCCCTTTCCAAGGAGTCCCCTGTTTCTTCTAAAGTAGAGTAACCCCTCTCCTAATCCTCTATTTCAAGGATATCTCTTTGAAGATATAAAGATAGATTGATAGGAATACGTTATGTGAGTATTATATGTGGGAGGGTTTCCCTGGTTTTTGCTGGGATCTTTTTTGTATCAGAGATATGATTGAATTACTCTTAATTCTCGCGATACTCCTTTTCTCCGTCATGATTCATGAATGTGCCCATGGTACGGTCGCTTTGTTTTTTGGTGATGATACTGCGAAGAGGGAGGGAAGGTTATCCCTTAACATAATGAGGCACATAGATGCCGTGGGTACAGTTATTCTCCCATTGGTTCTGCTTTCCCTTTACCTGATGAGTGGATCAGGTTTTATATTTGGGTGGGCCAAGCCCGTTCCTGTGAGGGCACACAAGCTAAGAAATCCCGCCAGGGATTACACCTTTGTCTCCCTCGCTGGCCCCATATCCAATATCGCTATGGCCTTTGCCTTTGCCTCTATGTTACCGTTCTCAATGATGATCTTTAACGAGCATGGTGTCCCTCTTTCTCTAGGGAGATTCATTTTTCTCGGTGTGAAGATAAATATCATTTTAGGCATGTTTAATCTTCTCCCGATACCCCCTCTGGACGGGTCACATGTGTTGGCTTACCTGCTTCCCTATCCTCTCTCAATCAGGTACCGTCAGATGGCACGGTATGGTATCGTAATAATCTTCGTGCTCATCCTTACAGATAGTTTAAAATACCCTTTCCTGCTTGCTGATTCTCTATCCGATAGGATACTTAACTGGATGTATAATGCTGGCGGCTTTTCTGGCTAGGTATTTTATGAGCTGATAATGATAAAATAGGGGGTAGGTTCTTTGCTTTGATCCAAGAATGTCTATTTGGTTAACATTTTTTGGGGTGAGTGACGGGACTCGAACCCGCGGCCACTGGGGCCACAACCCAGTGCTCTGCCAACTGAGCTACACTCACCACTATCAATTTTATTTATCATAGAGTTCATTGGCTGGCAAGGGGATATTTCCGTTATAGTTTTCTCAATGAGCTATGTTAGCGAAAGACAGTAAGAATTTGATTTTTAGACGGATACCTTCCGTAGACAGTCTGTTGGAATCTCCATCTATCAAGAGCATGCTATTGACTACCCCAAGGGGTCTCGTTGTTAGGGCCATTCGGCACGTTTTGGATACTCTTAGAGGAGAGGTTGAGAGTGCTCAAAGAGCCGACGAATTGCCACATCTAGAGCTGAACAATGTTGTTGATCAGATAGTAAGAAGGCTCTCGACCCTAGCTCAGCCAAAATTGAGACATGTGATCAATGCCACAGGAGTCGTAGTGCACACTAATTTGGGACGATCTCCCTTATCAAAAGGGGTCATTGAGGGGTTTAGATCCCTAGCAGGCTGTTACACCAATCTAGAATACGATCTAGGGACTGGCAAACGGGGTAGTAGGTATGCCCATGTGGAGGAGATCCTGGTGGAGCTGACCGGGGCAGAGGGGGCCCTGGTTGTGAACAATAACGCAGCCGCAGTTCTCATTGCCTTGGACACGATCGCCAAAGAAAGGGAGGTCATAATTTCCAGAGGTCAGCTGGTGGAGATTGGCGGCTCCTTTCGGATACCTGAGGTCATGAGGAAAAGTGGGGCGAGGATGGTTGAGGTGGGGACCACCAACAAGACGACTATCAGTGATTATGAATCTGCAATTGGACCTGAGACCGCTCTTCTGCTTAGGGTTCACGCAAGCAATTTCCAGATAATAGGATTCACCGAGGAAGTGGGATTAGAGGAGCTGGTTGCCTTAGGAAAAAAACACGGCCTTCCTGTAATGGAGGATCTTGGTAGCGGGTGCCTTATCGATTTTTCCAGGTATGGACTCAAAAAGGAACCAACAGTTCAGGACTCTGTAGCAAAAGGGGCAGATATAATTACCTTCAGTGGCGATAAGATGTTGGGTGGCCCACAGTGCGGGATAATACTTGGAAAGAAACAGATCATCTCAGCCATAAAGGCCAACCAGTTGAACAGGGCTCTCAGGGTAGATAAGCTCACACTCGTCGCGCTTCAAGAGACGCTTTACACCTATAGGGATAAGGACCGAGCGATTAGACTTATACCGACTCTGAGAATGTTGTGCCAACCATATCGGAGTCTGTGCAGAAAGGCAGACAGGTTACTGGGCCTTATTGGAAGGATAGAGGGAGATAGTTTTTCAGTGAGGCTCTGCGATGGCTTTTCTCGAGTTGGTGGTGGCGCTCTGCCCCTTGAGGAGATACGCAGCAGGCTTCTCTGCGTATCGCCCAATCGGTTGTCCGCCCCTTCGATCGCAGAATCCCTGAGGTCCTATAATCCACCTATTATTACACGCCTCGAAAAAGACCAGGTCTTGCTGGATCTAAGGACTATTCAGGAGAGAGAGCTAAAGATTGTGGCCGGGGCACTAACAGAGATATCTAAAGGAGGTAAGACCCCGTAACCAAGAGAATCGCGCCACCACGAACAATCGGCTATCCTATACTCTCTTTTAATTCCTTACCAGTGCGAAACCTGACAACCCTAGTGGCTCTAATCTGAATCGGCTGTCCAGTTTGGGGGTTCCTTCCAGTCCTCGCCTTTCTATTGACCACGACAAAGGTTCCAAAGCCCGCTAAAGGAAGCCTGCCTTCCCTTCTTATTGTTCCCTTTGCAATAGTGAGGAAAGCATTCAAGGCCCGTTCTGAATCTGCCTTTGTCAAGCCCGTACTTTTAGCCATCTGTGCTATTAGGTCTGCTTTTGTCATGATCCCTTTCCCTCCTTCTTTTGTTTTTGGTTCTTAGATATTAAGGCTGTTTCCACTCGTTATGAGTCCCTTTACCCCCTTTCCCTAGATGACCTCCTCCACGATCTATTTAAAACATGGATAGCCGGTTGTTGTGATGTATGAGGCGCTCTTTCGGAAACATAAGGCAGGTACGTTAAAGGGTTTATTAGCACAACGAGATTCCAATTTCAATAAAAAATATTGATGCGGATGAAAAATTTTCTTAGTCTTACTGAACTCACAGGGACTCCTTGGGGTGGGTAGGCGGAGGAAGTAAGAATAAGTTAAAGTAACTTATTAATTTAAAAGGGAAATGTCCCAATCAATCAGCCACAACCGAACCAGCATTGACAGATCGAGAGAGAGGTTATAATGTCAAGTAATAGTTTAACGCAGGTGTATTATTAGGTAAAAGACAGATGGGCAACGCCATGGAGAATATTATTGCAAAGGCACTCGATGAAAGCTTGAGGGTCAAAGGGGATTTCATCAGAAAAAATGTCTCCGCATTGATACATCTTGCTGAAGATATCTCCCAGGCCTTCAAGAATGACAGAAAGCTCATGATCTGTGGTAATGGAGGAAGCGCAGCTGATGCCCAGCATTTTGCTGCAGAGTTTGTGAACAGGTTC
>SMTZ1_10004158_pt1 | contig 23517 bp, 14 predicted proteins | sample DeeMarSWOR136_30_FD_25667 | JGI IMG/M metagenome (IMG submission 25667) | reverse complement strand
TCATAGTGCACCTCATAAAATCTCTGCTAATCTTGGTCGGTAACCTTAGTAGATTACCGACCGAAGTGCACTATGTATTCATGCTATCTCCTTAAGTCTTTATTCAGAATGATATGCTCTACAAACCGACCTACAATTCATGAACGTCCAAACTTCTTGACCACCGCCTTTGACGCGGCAAGAATACGATCAATCTATAGAATACCGCTCAGAAGTGTCAAATGTGAGATGAAAAAAAACGGGTTACGGCAAAATTTTTCATTTAACCGACGGTGAAATGCGCGGGTATGATATGCGCGAAGGTCGCCTGCTGGCTTAAAAACGCGCATGCACTGCGAGCGGTCGCATGACGGGTTTCCTCGTGGGAATTGGTAAATACCATTCGAACACGGAGGGCTGTGCGTTTATGGATTGGGTTAAGCTTCACTGGACTGGTATGTTTATTGGAGTGTTCAGACACAAGGCATTTTTGTCCGGAATGTTGGAGGCAAATAAGAGTATACTCTTTGAAAGGCGCATAACATGATCGACACACATTCTACACTCCTGGCGTTGATTTTAACCCTATCCGGTAATGTGACCATTGCGCAGCCACCTGCGGAACCACTGAGTCTGTGGTACCGCCAGCCAGCCAAGCAGTGGGTCGAGGCCGTGGCAGTGGGCAATGGCCGGCTCGGGGCGATGGTCTTCGGCGGCGTTGCGCAGGAGCGCATTCAATTGAATGAAGATACGCTGTGGGCCAGCGGACCATACGACCCGGCGAATCCCGATGCACTCGATGCATTGCCGCAGGTGCGGGAATTGATCTTCGCCGGCCGCTACCGGGACGCACATAATCTGATCGGTCAGAAGATGATGGCCAGGCCCTTGAGCCAAATGCCCTATCAGTGCGTGGGGGACCTGTTGCTGACGTTTCCGGATGCAAACGGGGTGACAGATTATCGGCGCGACCTCAACCTGGATACGGCCGTGGCCACTGTCACGTATACGATCGACTCAGTGCGTTACACGCGTGAAGTCTTCTCCAGCCCAGTGGATCAAGTCATCGTGATTCGCCTGAAAGCGGATAAACCAGGCAAGGTCACGTTTACAGCCGGCATGCAGACGCCACAGAAGGCGTCGGTGACTGTCGAGTCGCCCAATACTCTGGTGATGCAAGGCGTCAACGGGGGCTCTCGCCGCATAGCCGGTGCCCTCACATATCAGGCCCGCGTGACCATTGCGGCTGCGGGCGGACGGGTCGTGCCGGGCGACGGCCGGATCACCGTCACCGATGCGGACTCCGCATTGCTGCTGATCGCCGCGGCGACCAGTTACAGGAGCTACAAAGACGTGACCGGCGATTCCGAGGCGCTGGCACAAGAGGCCCTCGCCAAAGCCAGCACGAAGTCTTTCGACTCGTTACTCAAGGACCACGTGGCTGCCCATCAAAAGTTGTTTCGACGGGTGACGCTGGATCTCGGCACGACGGCTACCGCCGGTCGCCCGACGGATGAGCGAATCCGCGATCTCAACAAGGCGAACGATCCACAACTGGCGGCCCTCTATTTCCAGTTTGGCCGGTATCTGCTAATCAGCAGCTCACGGCCGGGCTGTCAGCCGGCGAATCTCCAGGGCCTTTGGAATGAAAGCATGAGTCCGCCCTGGCAAAGCAAGTACACGATCAACATCAATACCGAGATGAACTACTGGCCGGCCGAGCCGACGAACCTGGGCGAGTGTGTCGAGCCGCTCGTGGCGATGGTGATGGATCTTACCGAAACCGGCGCGCGCACGGCCAAAGTTTGCTACGGTGCCGGCGGCTGGGTCACTCATCACAATACCGACCTGTGGAGAGCCACAGCGCCGATCGACGGTCCCCAGTGGGGCATGTGGCCGATGGGTGGTGCGTGGCTGTGCCTGCATCTGTGGGACCATTATGATTATTCCGGCGACAAGGAATACCTGGCCAGAGTCTATCCGGCCATGAAGGGAGCCTCGAAGTTCTTCTTCGACACACTGGTAGAAGATCCCAATCACAAATGGCTGGTGACGTGCCCGTCGCTGTCGCCCGAAAACAGCCATCCGTTTCGTACGAGCGTCTGCGCGGGGCCCACGATGGACATGCAAATCCTGCGTGACTTGTTCACCCACTGCATTCGTGCGGCGGAGATTCTGGGCATCGATGCAGATTTCCGAAAACAAGCGGCCGCCACACGCGCCCGCTTGGCCCCCAACCAGATCGGCAGCGCAGACCAACTCCAGGAATGGCTTGAGGATTGGGACATGCAGGCTCCGGAGATTCATCACCGGCATGTCTCGCACCTGTACGGGCTGTATCCGAGCGACCAGATCCACTTGCGGACCACCCCCGATCTGGCGGCCGCGGCACGTAAGAGCTTGGAGGTTCGCGGCGACGAAGCCACCGGTTGGGGCATCGGCTGGCGTCTGAATCTCTGGGCACGCCTCCATGACGGCGAACACGCGTATAAGATCCTCACGATGCTTCTGCGGCCCGAGCGGACCTACCCGAATATGTTCGACGCCCATCCACCATTCCAGATCGATGGCAATTTCGGTGGTACCTCCGGCATCGCCGAGATGCTCCTGCAAAGCTGTGCGGGAGAGATTGAGTTGCTGCCAGCCTTGCCCAAAGCCTGGCCCAACGGCTCCGTCAAGGGGATTCGTGCCCGTGGTGGCTTCGAGTTCGACGTCCAGTGGAAGGACAGTAAGCTCGCCGACGTCACCATGCGTTCGCTCGCAGGCGGCTCCTGCCGACTTCGCTATGGCGCAGTCACGCGCGACTTGACTCTGGCTAAAGGCCAAAGTGCTCAATGGGATGGAATCCAATGATGCAAGCCCCGAGAGCCCGACATTCGCTCACTTCAGCGTCAACATCTATGAATTCCCGGCAAAATAATGACTGAATGTGATAAACCTACAGAAAGGAATGTTACTATGAACAAACCTATTTTCTCATGGTTCGCTGTTGCGGTACTGATACCTAATAACGCTCTTCTCGCTTTCGCTGCTCCAGCCCCCCAGACCCAGTCTGATGCGACGGTAACGGTCAGTGCGGACGCTCCCAAGCTGCCCTTTGCCACGCCACTCCAGTGGAAGTCCACGGATATCCTGATCAAGCCGATATCCGATGAAACGCACAATATCGTGTCCGTCAAAGACCCAACGATCGTCCGCTACGACAACAAATGGCACATCTATGCGACCACCGCCAATACGCGCGGCAATTGGAGCATTGTCTATCTGAGTTTTTCGGATTGGGCGGATGCCGCTGATGCCAAGCCTTATTACATTGACAACAATCCGAAGCTGCGCGGCTATCACTGCGCTCCACAAGTTTTCTACTTTACCCCGCACAAAAAGTGGTACCTGATTTACCAATCTCAGCCGCCGCAGTATTCGACCGCCGATGACCTCTCCAAAGCCGGAAACCTGGACCAAGCCGGAGAACTTCTTTGACACTAAGCCGGCCAGTGCCCCGCGGCTCTGGATCGACTACTGGATGATCTGCGACGGCAAGTAGCCGCGCCTGGTCAGCAGCGGTCAGATTAAGTGCGATGTTATCAGTCAGAGAAAGGTAGTTGGTTGCCCGATTGAAGTATTGTTGATGGTCAGCAATGGCCGGACGATATGGAATCACCAATAATCAACACTTTTTGGTGATTCGCCTCTCTTGTGAGCCAAGCAAAATACTCCGTTCTTGCGGCGAGCCTATTTCAGCGCTCTTGGCAAGTAGTCGGATCAATCCCAGTAATTTCTGTATCCTGTAAGGTGCCGATTGCCCAAAGATAATACTGCCTTAACTCGCCCTGTGCGCTGGCGAGGGATGTCTTCAGTGCTTCCAGAGCTTCCGCTCTTGCCTTGCCTATATTTGCCAAGGCAATTGATGCATTTCTCCTGATCACATCAGGGTATGCTTCGCCGAGGATATCTGTGAGAAGAGGAGTCCTCTCGATGTTGTCAAGATACTTGTGGCTGGCATGATGCAGTGAGTCGAAACCGGAACGAGGGTCGGCGTCGCGAACAACGAGTTCTCTATTAACTGGACACACCTCTTGGCAGATATCACATCCACATTGCCTTTTCTGCTGTTCAAATGATGTGTATATCACAAGTACTGCTCAAGGTGTGTTCAAAGAGAATCTCGGGCAATACATCCTTACGCTGCCAGATTGCCTGTTGACGTTGCTGTACGAAGCGCTGACAGAGGGAGATTATCTTTACATCGTTGCCAAGCGTGATTCTTCTTTGAGTTATCTCAGAAAGCTGTGCGAATACGGTCTGAGCAAAGCCCGAGCTTGAAAGAAAAAGGCCGCCGTCCGTGCCGTCTTTGACATTTACCTCAACAAAGTGAGAGACTTCATGTGGTCCAACGCGTTTGTTGCTACGCCAGTGTTTGATCTCTAGGTAGTAGATAACCTTCTTGCCTCTTAGAGTACACGCCGCGATCACATCTTTTCCGCCGTCTTTGTTTCCTGGCGTAAGAGTGACTTCAAATCCAATGCCGTCTAAGGCCGAAGCCACTACTTGCTCCAAGAGTCTCCAGTCAATATACTCTATCGCCTTGGCATCCTCAGCAATAAGTTCGCACAGCCTCACGCATAAGTCATTGATTGCCAGCATGACTCGGCGTTCAATTACCGAATCAGGTGAGAAGAATTGTGGAGCGACCGGAGTGTTATCCGTCCAGTTCTCACTTCGAGTTGCTGCCTTCAGAAGTTCGATGTCTGCCCAAATACCCTCCACAGTCGAAAAACCGGGACCCCAACCATAGGAGTTCTGGATGGCTAGGACAGCGTGCTTACGGGAGGATTTTACGTCAGACTTAAAGGATGATTCACAGGCTTGTGCTATCGCATGACCGACAGTTTGACAGTTGACCATGTAATTGTAATCACTTGCATTATCGATAGATCCTGGATAATCTGCGGGGCCCGGTGTGTTAGCAGCTAGTTTATAGCTGCGATTTGTAGCGGGACTGAGTTCTTTCACAGTTCGACCAGTCATAGCTGCGGTTTCGGCAGCCTCAATACAAGGCCCATAGGTACCATAAGTCTCATCCATGTTGTTCTTATCGTCAAAGTGAGGAGCATTAAGCATTGGTAGCGCACGGCGCGCACTACGTGCTGCGAGCGCTACTAATCCCCATCGTGGTATTGCTGAGAGATCGGATGTCGTGGGACGATGCTCTTCGTACCATTTTTGCGTGCGTTTTCCCATTACTTGTACTCTTATCCTATAAAGCATCTCAAAGCTGCCCTCCACTCTATCACACATTGTGATATTGTCAAGCAGGGCAGAACTGGCCCTGCTACATTCTAAGCTATATTGATAGAATAAAGGATTAGTCGTATTGGTCTCATCTATAATAGCTTCGTTATTATAGCTGATTCTGGGCAATTCTGAGAGCTGCGTAGTTCTGCCCCTATTTCTTGCCCAAAGTTGTTTCATTAGAGTTGGCTCGGCCAGAGTATCAGTTCAGAAACGCTGAAGTCAGAGATGTTGAAATGCAACTGAATATTGTGCTACAATGAAGGTCATGGTGTGTAGAGGTGTTGATTTCTTTCCACACTTGTTTTTTGTGAGTTCATTATATTAGGTAGTCCAATATGCTGAGAATCTGTAAGTCAATAACACTGCCTCTAATCTGTGTTCTTGGGTTCGTCATAATGTCCTTCCCGGCATACTCACAGACAAATCCTTCGCTCTGTGCTGCCTATGAAGATCGTTTCGATATTGCAGTTGCACTCGATGGAAAGCTCCCTGATGATTACTCCCCAAAGGAACTGAATCTGATTCGTACCCAGTTCAACGTTCTGACGCCTGCCAACTGCATGAAGATGTACTGCATCCAGCGGCGTCAGAACAAATTCGATTTCGACCAGGCCGACGCCTTTGTTGCCTTCGCCACCACAAACAAACAGAAGGTCTTGGGGCACTGCCTTATCTGGGCAAAGGACGTCCGCACGCCCGCGTGGTTCTTCAAGAACGGAGACAATCCGCCAACTCGGGAACTTCTCCTTAAGCGGATGCAAACACACATCGAAACCGTCGTAACCCGTTACCGCGGCAGGGTGGCCCTCCACCTACCTGTCGGTTATAGGCGACGACTTCATCGCAAAGGCATTTGAATATGCTCACGCCGCAGATTCCGAAGCTATGCTGATCTATAACGACTACAACCTGTTCTTTGCTAACAAACAGAAGAAGCTCAAGCAGCTCCTGCAATACTTCAAAGACCGCAAAGTTCCCGTCCACGCAATAGGAATCCAGGGCCACTTCGAACTTGATAAAATCCCATACGAAGACCTGGAGGCAACAATCAATCTCATACAAAGCTTCGGCCTTAAAATGGTAGTATCCGAACTGGATATAGACGTAGTGTTGAGAAGTAAATGGTGGGCTGACAATGGCAAGTACCGCGAAGACCTCGCAAAGTATGACCCTTACAATCCCGCCTGTCCCCCGGAAATCCTAAAACAACAGGCCACCGAATACGCCAGGCTATTTGCCCTCTTCAGCAAGCATTCAGATTCCATACACAGAATAACCTTCTGGGGTCTACACGACGGCCAGTCCTGGCTCAATAATTTCCCGTGGAAAAGAACAAACCACCCCCTCCTTTTCGACCGAAACGTAGAGCCTAAACCAGCTTATCATACTGTCTTGTCGGCAAGATAAACAGAATCACAGAGCAGCGGATCGCCTATTCTGTGCCGGTCATCTCATCGCTCACGCGAAAGAAATCGAAGTCAACGAAACCGCCTTGCGTTTTGGTTGCGAAGTTAAACAGTCCGAAGCGGTAGCCCATGAAGTGCGGCAGGGTGTAGACCATCTGCAGGACTGCGCCGATCTTCGTCCATGTCCTACCGTCTAGGCTGTAGTAAAAATGGGCCTTGTCCGTACGGTCCCTGAAGTCGCAGTCGATCTTGAGATACACGGTTTGCTGCTTGAGTGGAACGCCTTCGACCTCTTCGGGCGAGTCGGGCTCGGCACTCACCATGACAATCGATTTGCTTTGGCCCTTCATCTTGACGCCGACAAAGCCGTATCTCTTTTGCAGAGCGATCAGACCGGCATAATCACCGTCTTTCATATTACCTACCTCGATTTTCGTGGTCGCCGAGCTGATGGGACCGAAGGTGCGTTGGGTCAGTGTATTACGTGCCTGGACAACCTCCCTGTCCATCCGTCCGGTGGTCAGACGAAGGTAACCGCTCCGTTCGCCTATCGACCAGTAGCGGTTGTCGGGGTTGTGGTTCCACTGCCAGGCCAGGGGTAACGGCTCACCGGGCTTTCGATTGAACTTGTCAGAGGCCACAATATTGGCCGAGCCTCCGTCGCCAGTAGGAATATTCAATACCATCGGCACCTTGCCGTCCACACCAAGAACAGGCCAATCATCGTCCCATTTTACCGGAACCAGATAGGGAATTCGTCCAACAGCGCCGTGATCCTGGAACAGTACAGCATACCAATCGCCCTTTGGAGTGTCAATGAGGCAGCCTTGGGCAATGCCCTGGTCGTGCAAGACAACCCTGCCCTCATAAGGGCCGGTGATCTTATCCGCCCGATGAACTATCTGCGTACGCATGTCATTACGCGGCCATGTGATGTTCATTACATAATACTTGCCGTTGATCTTGCGTAATTGAGAACCCTCAGCCGGCAAACCGATGTTGCGACCGGCCACGGCACTGGCATTCTTGATCACCACCTCATTGAAACCGCCCGGCTTGATCGCGGAGGCATCTGCTGTAAGTTCGGTAAGGCGTAAATTCCCGCCGCCATAGAGCATATAGACACGCCCGTCATCATCGAAGAATAGCGAATGGTCGTGCAGCGAAGGCGCAAACGACGTTTCTTTCCAGGGCTCTTTTTGAATTTCTTTCGTTGTATAGACATGAGTTTTGCCACTCGTGTTGGAAAAGGTTGATACGTAGAAGGTTCCCTCGTGGTAGCGCAGGCTGCTGGCCCAGGATCCTTTACCGTAGGCATTTCTGCCGTTTTCCAGTCTGAGGGCCTCGTTGTCCACTAACGTGTCGTAGGCGTAACCGATCAGTTCCCAGTTGACCAGATCCTTCGACTTCATAATGGGCAAGCCGGGGCTCATGTGCATGGTAGTGCTGCTCATGTAATAGGTGTCGCCGACGCGGATAACCGCGACATCCGGAACATCAGCCCAGATGATGGGATTCCGGGCCGGTTTTGCATGCAAGGTCGCACCGGCGAAAGTGCCAGTACACAATAATGCAAGGAGCAACAACTGATACCTCTTCATGGATTACCTTCCTGTTAGACGGTTACTTTTTTATGCGGAACTCCCATCGAAGTTCAAGAACACTATATCACACATTGTGATGTTGTCAAGCAGGGCAATCATATCTGGAAGGAAGGAGATGGTTTATCTTAGTATAGCGTGACACTAATCGATGTAGATTCGCGGACCAGGAATTCACGGTCACCAATAATCTAATAGCGGAGATCGACGCAAACAAAATTCCTGCTACTGCAAAGCCTGTATCCACAAGATGAACTCTATAGTTCTTAATCTTCCTGATGGCCATCACTCCCAGAAAAACAGCAAAGGATATACTCAGGAAACCGTAGGCAAACTTTGCTGCGAAACCCATGTCAAGACAAACAAGAAGAATACTCACAAGCCCCATGACAAAGGACGCTATTGCCATTCCTGTGCTCCCACTCGACTCGGTGACATCACTTTCTTGTGAACCCTCGGTTTTCTCATTGATGATCTTCTGCACCTCGGCCTTACCACGACCGAATACCGTCTTAACGTCTTTTATGGCTGAGAGCGTAAACTCGCGGACTTTCGGAGGTATTTCAACTTCGGTTTCCCTTTGACCGAATGCCGCTTTGACTTCCTTTTTGGTCACGACAATCAACGCCCAGATTCCCATGGGTATACTCACTATAGCACCGGGGGGAAAAGACAGAATCCCGAGGATAGATCCCGCTAAAGCCAGGCGATAAGACCTCAACTGCATCAGGTTCCAGGCGCCAAAGATTAGAACGAATGTGTGCGCTGCCATCAAGATCACTATTGGCATCGTGGCAATAGACATAGAAATGACCGCGCTCAACAGGATTCCGAAGGTGCCCAGACAGTTTATCGCTCCGGCGACCAGCAGTCCGGCGGCTGGAATCCATACACGGTGCCTGATGGATTCAAGGTCAGTGCCGGTGCGCTTGTCGGCGCAAATCGTTTCGACTTCAGTTCTCACCTCAGAAGCATGCTGATACCGTCGGTCCGGTTCCTTCTCCAGGGTACGAAGGACAACGTTGTCCAGCCTGACGTCAACCTCCACCTTCTTTGACGGCGGTGAAAACCGGCCGAGCGGCAACTCGCCGGTAAGCATTTCGTAGAACACCACACCCAGCGAATAGATATCTGCGCGATGGTCCACCTGGTCAGGGTGCTCGATTTGTTCCGGGGCCATGTAGTGGTGTGTCCCCATTCTCTGACCGGCTCGTGTCAGTGCGGAGACGTTTGCGGGTCGATCCAGGAGCTTTGCCAGGCCGAAGTCGGCAATCTTTACATTGCCGTCTTTATCGAGCAGGATGTTTTCGGGCTTGATGTCGCGGTGCACGACCCCTTTAGTGTGGGCATAGTGCAGCGCATCGCAGATTTGCGGGACAATCGCAAGTGCCTGGGAGGGCCCGAGCTCGCCGGCGAGCATCACACGACGCAAATCTGTCCCATCAACAAATTCCATAAAGAAATAGTACAGGCCGTCGTCAGTCTGCCCGAATTCGTAAAGAGTAACGACATGTTGGTGGTTCAGCTTGGCCATTGAGCGTGCTTCACGTGTAAATCGTTCTGCGAAAGCCTCCGTCTGACCTACTTCCGGTGGCAGGATTTTCAGTGCGATGAGGCGGTCAAGTTTTTTTTGGCGGGCCTTGTAGACTGCTCCCATACCTCCCTGCCCTAATAATTCAAGGATCTCAAGCTGGGGGAATTTTTCTGCGAGCTGCTCAGGCTCAGGCGGGATGAAGCCGGCCTGTGCAGGGGGGCCGGCGGGAACTTGGCTTTGTTCGTCTGAAGGGCCATCTGTTTCACATTCGCTGCCTGCCTGCAGTCCGGCCTTCATTAGGCATTGGGGGCATAGGCCTTTTGGAGCATTGGCCGGTAATTCAGCTCCGCACTTGGCGCAACTCGGTTCTTCGGCCATGTCAACATTTCCTTTCGTAGTAATATTAGCTGTTTCCACCGGTAAACTGGGAAAAACCGCTGAGATGTTACACGAAATTAACATCTTTTTTATTGCCCATGCCCCACAGCAGGCATACAGTTAGAAGGCTCAACGTGCCAGAGCGGTGAATAAATGTCCTATTTCCTCATCAATCTGGTCCTCAGCGGCAACGGTTTGGGCGATTTCGTCCCGCAGAAGCTTGCGATATCGCCTTCGTAACCGGTGTACGGCAACCCTTACAGAACCCTCAGGCATATTCACTTGTTTTGCCATATTCCGGTACGGGATGACATCCTTCTCTGTGGTCAAGTAGACTTTCAGATGTTCAAAGAGCTTCTTCTTGTTCTTTTCGGCCATCTCTTTCTCAAGTTGATTCATAGTCCGCTCCAACACGGTGAGTGCCCAGGATTTCTCAAATAGCCTCTCCGGCGATAGCTGGTCCCCCGGCTCAAGAGCATACTGGTCCTCTGCATTCTGAAAACGGAGAGAAAGTGTCTTGCGGCCTCCACCGCGTTTCTTGGCCCGGGCACGGTCGCGTTCGTCGGATAGAAAAGACTTGAGCCTGATTAGCAAGAACGAGCGAAACTTGCCGTATTTGGGATCGGCCGTTTGCAGGTCATGTTTATCCAGTATACGTGCAAAAAACGCCTGTGTGTAATCCTCCGCCTGGTGACTGTCATATCCACGTTGTCGCAAATATGCATAGAGGGGAAACCAGTATCTTTCGCACAGGATCTCAAGTGCCTGCTTCTGCTGTGCGGATGAGCTTTTGCCCGCAGCCAGCACGACACTCCAGTGCGTGGTTGCAAAGTGTGGTCTTCTGGACGGACCAAAGCTCTCTCGGTTCTTCTCTGACATATCTTATCCCGGATATAGGAAGAAACACCACAAAGCATTTCAAAACGTTAAATACTCTATCAAAGGTTGTGGTGTTGTCAAGCAGGACAAAGTGCTTGCTCCTGCCGGCAAGTAGTTATATCTTGTTGACAGAGCTTGATACCCTCAGTCCTGGGAAAAAAAGAATGAGCTACTATGCCTCTCGAAAGTCGAAGCTGTTGAAAGATTTTGACACAACGGCGAGTCTTATGCGCGATTACCTTGTGCAGCGTTACGGCCAAGAGTTTGCCAACACATTGAACAGGGAGGTACGTCAGGAATATGAAGGCTTGATTCCAGGAGTGCCGTATATCAAAGGTGTACGTGCCAAGGCACTCAATTCCTTCCTTCTCATCACGGCTCAAGAAGTTGCCGTATACAAAGCAATGAAGAAGCATGGCAAAGGACCAAGCGAGGCATGGGAAATCTGCCACGAAGCAGTCAAGCGGAGGATGGCAAGATTCTCCAATATAAAGCGTTGGTTTCTCAAGCATCTCATGTACTCCCGCTTCTTGATGAGAAGGGTGAAAAGACGAGCAGAGAGGCAGGAGCAACTCAGATTTGGCGATTTTGAAATCAGATATGTGATGGGCGATGGAACCGAGTTCGACTGGGGCGCAGACCGCGAGGCCTTGAATCCGATCGACCAGGCGATCGTCGCCACGCAAGGCGATGCCGCTGCACGTAAGGCGCTGGAAAAGAGACTGGTGGACGCACTTGCCAGCGGTATCTCACGATCTGCACAGGACTATGTGTGCCGCAAACTGAGAGTCGTGGGCACGGACCCAGTCCGTCGAGGCCCTCGCCGCTCTTCTGCCGGCCGAGGAGACCTCGCACATCGCACGCTACGCCCTGGAACGCATTCCGGACGAGAAGGCGGCCGAGGTGATGCGGGACGCATTGCCGAAGGTCAGCAGCAAGCTCAAACCGGGCATTATCGGTTCGCTGGGCGTACGTCGCGACAAGAAGAGCATCATGGTCATCTCGAAGCTTCTCGGCCACTCCGACATCCAAGTCGCCAAGGCCGCAGGCCAGTCGCTGGGTCTGATAGGCACGTCGGCTGCGGCCAAGGAACTGAGCCAGTTCGCGAAGAAAGCATCTGACAACATGAAGATGTCAGTAGCTGACGCCTGCCTGGTCTGTGCCGAGCAGTTGCTGGCCAACGGTGAGAAGTCCGAGGCATTAGCTTTGTACAGAGAGCTCAGGGGCGATGACCAGCCCTCGTACGTCAAGGCTGCCGCCATGAAAGGTATTGTGACCGCTGCGACTAAGAAGTAAAGCCGCACAACAAGCAAACAGATGATTCAACGAAGAAGCCTGCACCGCCACTGGGTCGGTGCGGGCCTTTCGACAAAAGACGAAATCATGAAGACTCAGAATATACAATGCTTGAGGGCGAGGTCAAAGCTGCGTAGGGTACAGAGACTCATCCGGGCTTAATGCGAGTGATTTCAAGGCTTCGGCTTTCAAAGCCTTATCCAAGACGGAGCGTGGGAGCACGAGGGCGCCTTGAATGTCACTTGACGTGCAACTAAACTTGTGCACATCATGTGCATCATGGTCAACATGGCGATTTAGAATTGTGTCCCTAAGATGTTGACTGGTCTCAAGAGAGTCTGTCAGCGAGAGGCAGTAGACGGCTAGTTGTGGATTGTTCCTTGTCAGGAATGGTGTCAACAAACTTAAAATTTGCGTCATTTTTGCGTCAGTCGCCAGTGGTAAACCACTTGTTATTCACTTGTAGCGCCACTTGTTAACCGCTTGTAATCCTCGTTTCTCGCCAAAAAAGCGGCCATAACCTACTGTAGCATAAGGGTTTACAACCAGAATTGCGGATTTCTAATCCGTAGGTCGCAGGTTCGAGTCCTGCCGGGCGTGTTCTTTAAGTTCTTGGCCAGCAAGCCTTTGTGTTTGTTGGCCTTTTTGATGTCACGCCCTGATGGGCATTTGTGCCAGATTTGTGCCAAATTGTTGCACACGCCCTTGACAGAAGCCTGCCTTGCCCGGTCTACGAGATCATTGTTTACAGCTATGTAGAAGCCATGGGTTGTGGCAAAATTCGAATGGCCAGCCAAGGTCATTACATCATGTTCGCTCATGCCAGTTGTGATCTGCCTACCACACATCGGGGCTCGTCCCAACTGGCAGCAGCTTTAACGGCTGCAACGAAAGTGGGCACGGGCGGAATCGAACCACCGACACACGGGTCTTCAGTCCGAAACTCGCGTGTGCAAGTGCTTTTGGACAAGTGCTCTATACTTGTCAAATAGGGGCTTTTGATTCTGGCCGTAGCACAACCGCAGCCCAAACGCTGGGGTCTGTCGCGGATCGCTGGCCCGGATTAGCTTGATCATCAATCTCACCATGTCTCACAACGACGCCTTCGCGCCAATCACAGTCAAAAATTACCGAATGAATTACACATAATGCTAACTGCAACATCCGGATTCCTGCTTTGTATGTGTTTGGCGAGATACAGAATACACAGCCATCCCCAAGCTTAGACCCCGCTTAGCGGGGCTCTTGCGCTTGAGGCTGCCACATGGTCGTCGGTTTTATTGAGTGGCAGCCTCAAAGCCGTAGGCTTTTGGGGATGGTCTTATTCCCCGGCAAAACACGTACCCTGCTTTCGCAGGAACGACCGGCCCAGGCAATCAAGGCCGCCGTCTTTTTGTATCCTACGCGTCCCCTCGCCCACCGATTATCGTGAGTCTTCTTGGCGATTGGGAAACAGTCTTCGAACCAACCAACACGAACTGGATAAATATAAGGTTGCAAAAAAGGCAACCAGCGGATAGCATAGACTGCTAAATCAAATCAGAATGGTATTTAGTCAGGGGCAATCAGAATGATACATCAAAGAGAGGTACTTGCAGGTATGTTTGCAACGGTCGTGACCTTTGGGCTGTGCGCGATGTTGTGCGCAGCGGAAGAGCACAAGGTTGAGCTGAGCCGCGATTACAATGTCAAACCGGTACCCTTAAATAAGGTTCGCGTCAACGATAGTTTCTGGACGCCGCGACTTGAGACCAGCCGTAAGGTCACTATTCCCTACGCCTTTGGCAAATGCGAGGAGACCGGAAGGATTAGAAACTTCGAAAAGGCAGCGGGTCTACGGCAAGGCAAACACGAAGGGATTCACTTCGATGATTCAGATGTTTACAAGGTCATGGAAGGTGCCGCGTATTCGCTGCGTGTCCATCCCGAAACGATGATGCGGCTTTACCTGGATAAGCTGGTCACGATCATGGATGCCGCCCAGTGGGATGACGGATATCTATTCACCTTTTACTCGGTGCCCGAAAGGCAGCCCGAGAAACTCTGGACAAACATTTCGTGGATTCACGAGCAGTACTGCGTGGGGCACATGTACGAGGCCGCGGCGGCGCATTACCAAGTCACTGGCGATAAATCGTTTTTGGATATCGCTACGGAAAATGCGGACTTAATCTGCGACACTTTCAGCGCGGGTAAGCGCACCGACCCGCCGGGACATCAGGAAATCGAAATCGGGCTCTGCAAGCTGTATCGTCTCACCAGCGACGAGAAGTACCTGAACCAGGCCAAGTTCTTTCTGGACCAGCGTGGTCGCAAAGGCAGGCGTGGGCCAAACGGTGACGGTGGGCTCTACGGCACGTACTCCCAGGACCACAAGCCCGTCACCGAGCAGACCAAGGCGGTCGGCCATTCCGTGCGGGCTGCTTACATGTATACGGGTATGGCAGATGTCGCGGCGCTGACCGGGAACATGGAATATGTCAAGGCGATTGACACGATCTGGAAAGACGTTGTCGGCACAAAGCTGTACGTCACGGGCGGCATCGGGGCGGCCGGTGGACATGAGGGCTTCGGCGGCGCTTATGAGCTGCCCAATATGACCGCCTACTGTGAAACCTGTGCGTCGATTGCCAACATTTTCTGGAACCATCGCATGTTCCTGATGCATGCCGACGCCAAGTACATCGACGTCCTGGAGCGGGTTTTGTACAACGCAGCGCTATCAGGGATTTCAATGAAGGGTGATCGATTCTTTTATCCGAACCCGCTGGAATCCATCGGTCAGCATGCACGAAGTCCGTGGTTTGGCTGTGCGTGCTGTCCTTCGAATGTCGCGCGGTTTATCCCCTCGGTACCAGGCTATGCATATGCCTATAAGGACAATGATTTGTATGTAAACCTGTTTATAAGTGGTGACGCCACGATTGAAACCAACAATAACAAGGTCAAGCTGGCACAGCAGACCCAGTATCCCTGGAACGGTGTAGTAAATATCTCCGTCGAGCCGGAAAGAAGCGACAAGTTTGTGATTCACGTTCGTATCCCCGGCTGGGCACGGAACAAGTGCGTGCCGAGTGACCTCTACAAATTTCACAAGACCGTAGATGAGGAAGTTGGGCTAAAGGTCAATGGCAAACCAGCGTCACTAAACTTGCAGAGAGGTTTTGCTTGTATCAAACGCAAATGGCAAAAAGGCGACACAATCGAACTGCACATGCCGATGCCGGTCCGCCGCGTCACAGCCCATCCGAACGTCAAGCCCGATCGGGGCAAGGTGGCACTTCAACGCGGGCCTGTAGTGTTCTGCCTCGAATGGCCCGACAACGAAGGCAAGGTATTGGACCTGGTGATCGGTGACGATGCAAAGCTAAGAAGCGAATACAGGCCGGACCTGCTAAACGGTGTCATGGTGATTACCGGTAAAGCACAGGTGGTCAAACGTACGATAGACGGTGACATTGTCCCAGCTCGAGACAAGCAATTCATGACTATCCCGTACTACGCCTGGGCCCATCGTGGGCGAGGCCAGATGACGGTATGGCCGGCCCGAGAACCGCAGGCTGCGCGGCCGGAACCGGCAGATACGCTCACCTGCATAAGCCGGACCACAGCTTCGTTCGTACACGTCTCTCTGGATGCGATCAAGGACCAGATTCTTCCGGAAAGCTCATCCGACTCATCGGCGCTGCAACTGGACTTCTGGCCTCATAAGGGCACAACCGAATGGCTCAAGTTTGAATGGGACAAAAGGCATGAAATCTCCAGCGTTAAAGTCTACTGGTTCGACGACACCGGCAGAGGCGAGTGCCGTGTGCCCAAGTCCTGGAATGTGCTATATCGTGACACCGAAGGTAACTTCAGGCCAGTAGATAATAACACCCCCTACCTCATAGAAAAGGACATGTTCAACAAGGTTGGTTTTGAACCGGTGAATACTAACGGCATCAAAATCGAAATTCTGCTGCAAGAGAGGTGGTCGGCCGGGGTACAGGAAGTGGTGATTGAATAGCTAATTTAAGGGCGTCGGCCAGAAAGGCCTAAGGCAACACACAACACTCGCGCCAGTGCGTGGCAATTCGCGCTGGGCTATACGGACAAGATTGAATGTAGCCTGAGCAGGTCTTTTTCTAACAGAAGGCAAATCTTTTAGATGGCAAAAACTTCGATTTACGGCCGACTGCGTGGTTCTACACCAAGCAAGTGGCGTACGAAGAAATCCATACGCCGCCGGCTTGCGTACGGAGTCTCGCCCACACCGTGACCGCGGCCAGGCACTATTAGCAGGTCGAAATCTTTATCTGCTTTGATTAGCGCATCGACGACCTGCATGGTCGAGGCAGGATCGACGTTCCTATCGAGCTCCCCGACAGTAAGTAGTAGTTTGCCCTGGAGCTTGTGTGCCTGCGTCACATTCGATTGCTCCTCGTAATGTGGCCCAATAGGCCAGCCCATCCACAGTTCGTTCCACCAGATTTTGTCCATCCGATTGTCATGACACCCACAGTCGGTGACAGCGACTTTATAGAAATCACCATGAGCCAACAGCGCACGCAGCGCGCTTTGCCCACCCGCTGAACCGCCATAGATACCAACCCGCGTAAGATCCATGCAGGGATACTTTGCTGCGGCCGCCCTCATCCACAGAATCCGGTCGGCAAAGCCCGAGTCACCGAGATTCTTCCAGCAAACGTCGTGGAAAGCCTTTGAGCGGTACGATGTCCCCATGCCATCAATCTGCACAACAATAAAACCAAGTTCAGCGATAGCATACTGGCGAGTTTGCAGCCCGAAGGATTTAGGCACAAAAGCACCCTGTGGACCTGCATAAATCTGTTCGATGACCGCGTATTTGCGATTCGGGTCGAAATTGCTCGGACGGATGATTATTCCATAAATATCTGTTTTGCCATCTCGACCCTTTGCAGCAAATTGCTCCGGCGGAGTCCAGCCGGTTTCCAGCAGCGCAGTCCAGTCGGCTCGTTCCAACTCACAAACAAGTTTACCATCGTTGGCGTCGCGCAACTCCGTGATAGTCGGCTGATCGACTCGGGACCATCGATCCAGGAAGAATCGGCGGTCCGGCGAAAACTCGATTCTATGCATGCCGTCCCCCTCGGTCAGCACTATGAGACCTGATCCATCAAAGTCTACACGACAGAAATGCACGTAATACGGTTCTTGCGCTGGTCGGATGCCGCCAGCCCGAAACCAGATGTGTCGTTTGCCCTCATCCACCCGCTCAACGCCACGCACGACCCATTCTCCTTTGGTGATCTGGTTTTTCACACAGCCGGTTTCCGCATCGTAAAGGTAAAGGTGGTTCCAACCATCGCGCTCCGACATCCAGATGATTTCATTCGCATCATTAACATAATGGCTGAATTGCTTGCCTGCATAATCGATGAAAGTCTTACTTTGCTCGTCGATAATCGAGCGCGCCTCGCCCGTGTCAGCATCAACGCTGATAATGCGGAGGACCTGGTGGCCGCGCTGATTGTAGAGGAAAGAGAACCGCTTCGAGTCGCCAAACCAGTGAACCTGCGAGATGCTCCACGGGTTAGGAAATAGCTCGTCTGGAATCGCGATTTGACGTTGGTTTTCGACATCGAACAAGTGAGGCTTCGCAACGTCAATTTGATCGCCCGGCTTGCGGTAGGAAATCGTGTGAAGCTTCGGCTGCAACTGGTCCTTTGGCGCTGACTCGACAAAATGTATCTGCCGATCCTCACTTTTGCAGACACGCATGGCGACCAACTTTTTGGAATCCGGCGACCAGTAAAACCGTTCCTCGTATGCATCCCCTTCAGTGCCATCGCTGCTTAGCGCGATCTCAGAACCGCCTTGAAGTTTCCGCACATAGAGGTTGTGGTCCCTCACAAACGCAGACCATTTGCCATTGGGCGATTCAGCTCGCCGCTGCCCGCCTCTGCGTCCCGATCTTGATCCGCCAATGTCTTCGCGAAGACATTTCTCGTCTATGACAGCCTCTCCAGGCTCTTCTGTGGCCACAAATACTACCCCCCTCTTGCCGGCCTTATCTGTGACAAGCCAAACGTGTCCAGCGTAAGTGTGCTGCCGATGCTGCTCACCGGCGCGAACTGAGGCGTAGTGCTGTCGCTGCCTTTCAGAATCGATCCAGTAAATCTCAACATCGCCAGTAGTACGGTTAAGGAACGCGATCGAAGTCTCCTCACCGGTCCGAACGCTTGGACGCACACGAACGCCTGGTTCAAGCGAGCCGGCTATCTCCTCGTCCCCAGAGAGCCGCTGCAGTTCATAACTGCGCAAGTCACATTTCCACTTCTTACCCTCACTTGCGAACAGTAGCTCCGATGCAGACTCCGTGAACTGCAGCCTGTCAATCGGCAGGCGGTCGGCTGGCACCTGTTGCCCAGTGGCCTCGCTCAGCTCTGTTGCCAGGCGCTCGTGGTCAAACGCCGGTTGGCGTATGCCGGTTTCTGAGTTCACGAGGATAAACTCACGTGCCTCATTGGCCAGATCGTTGCGATACCAAAACTGAGTATTGTCGGCAAACCAACGGGGAATCACGCGCTGTTTAAACACCTTATCGGCCGTGGTTTTGCGGAGATTAAGAGCACGCTCATAGTCGGCCCGGGTGCCCTGGGCAACAGCGTTCTGAACATTAAAAAAAAGCACCAAAAGCACGATAACCTTCATAAAGGCCTTCAGCTCAAAGGTAATTTTCATGGCTCGTATCTTCCTCATTAATGTTCATACTCGTTGAGAGACATCATTCATCCAGGTTCATTTTAGCCGCCGTAGATTACTCTCACGGCAAGATTGCGTCAACCGTCAGTTTGCACCGATTCAATTCTTTGTCCCCAGTCTGCAGCAATTCGTTCTCTCGTCGGCCTATCGCTCCGTGTGGCGTCGACTACTTCCCTAATCTGATCCGAATCAAGCCTCTTGTATTTGCGCCTGCGAGAAGAAGGACTTGCTGCTAAGGGTTTACGATGTAGATTGCGTTTTCAATTCGACTTGAAAAGCATTGACTCGGCCGCCCCATATATATTACAATAGGGTACAAGGGCCTGTGCTATTTTCGTTTTTCGGCCTGTACGTTAGCAGGATGAGACCTTAATCAGCCGCCCATGACTTCAGTGAGGAAGAAGATATACTATGCTCACGTCCATGAAATTCTCATTGCCGGCTCTCGCCCTAACCCTATCTCTAACCACTTTTGCCAGGGCCAACTGCCCAACGGCGGACCTGAACGGGGACTGCCAAATCAATCTGGAAGACCTGCAAGTTGTCGCTGGACAATGGTTGGCGCCGCCCGAAAGTCCGGCGGACCTAAACGGTGATGACCACGTTGATATGGTTGACTTCACACTGCTCGCCGCCAACTGGTGTAAATCAGGCATTCCACTATTGATCAACGAGGTCTTGGCGTCCAATAACAGTGTCGTCCAGGACCCAAAGGGTGAATACGATGACTGGATCGAGATCTATAACGCCAGCGATGAGGCTGTTGATGTGGGCGGTATGTACCTGACAGACGATTTGGGCGATCCCACGAGGTGGCAGATCCCCGATGATAACCCGTCTGCAACGACCATCCCGGCGCACGGCTACCTATTGATATGGGTCGACAACGATATCGAGGACACCGGGCTTCATGCGAGTTTCAGACTTGACGCGGGCGGCGACAAAGTCAGCCTTTTCAATACTGGGGGCGATACGCTGATTGATAGTATCAGCTTTGGGCGGCAGACCGCTGATATTTCCTACGGTCGCTATCCCGACGGTGGCGGAGACTTGCGATTGTTTGCCTTCCCCACCCCCGGGGCACAAAACAGTGGGGCATATCTGGGCCAGGTTGCCCACACGAAGTTCAGTCACGACCATGGCTTTTATTATGTCCCATTCAAGGTCAGACTCTCCTGCGATACTGAAGATGCGACAATTCGCTATACTCTCGATGGAAGCGACCCAGTAGATGCGAATGGCTTGTCCTACGACCCGAACCACCCCATTCAAATTGCAGCAACAACCTGCCTACGTGCAGCGGCTCATAAACCAGGTTGGCTGTCGAGCAACATCGATACACAAACATATATATTCATCGAAGATGTTATAAACCAACCTTCCACTGCTCCTGGTCCTGGATGGCCCAACCCCGGTTGGCACGCTGGCCAGTTGGTAGATTATGAAATGGACCCGGATGTTACCTCAAATCCGGATTACAAAGACCTGATCGATGACGCACTTTTGGCAATTCCTTCAGTATGTCTGACAACTGACCTCGATAATCTGTTTAACCCTGATGTAGGTATTTATGTCAACTGTGGCCACTATAATGATGACGGTTGGGAAAGAGGAAAGGCCTGGGAAAGACCTGTCTCCGTTGAATTGATCAATCCCGATGGCACCGAAGGTTTTCAAATTAATGCAGGCCTGAGAATGAGGGGAATTACCAGTTGCGGTGGGGGAAATCCCAAACATGCTTTTCGGCTATTTTTCGAAAATGAATATGACGGCAGTCTCCAATATCCTCTTTTCGGAGACGAGGGTGCCAACGAGTTTGAAAGAGTCGATCTCAGATGTGCTCAAAATTATTCTTGGAATATGGATGGCAATCCTTCGAGTACCTTTGTCCGCGAGGTCTTTTGTCGTGACCTCCAGCGAGAAATGAATCAGCCATACACTCGAAGCAGATACTATCATCTTTATATCAATGGAGTCTACTGGGGTCTGTATCAGACTCAGGAACGCGCTGAGGCAAGCTATGGCAAAACTTACTTTGGCGGTGACAACGATGACTACGACATCGTCAAATCAAACAGAAGCTGGCCGAGAAGCATGGAATGTATCGACGGCAACTTCGGTGCCTACAAAAGACTATGGCAAGCTTGTCTCGACGGCTTTGATACTGATGAAAAATATTATAAGGTTCAGGGACTAAATACTGATGGCACACCAAATCCCACTTATGAAAGACTCGTCGACGTCGACAATCTCATAGATTATATGCTGACTATCTTCTACACCGGCGATTTTGATGCTCCAATTTCCGGCTGGTACAGCAACAGAATACCAAATAATTTCTTCGGTGTTTATAATCGAGTCCTTCCAGATGGTTTTAAATATTTCCGGCATGATGGTGAACATACTATGTGGAGCACCGGCGAAGACAGAACTGGCCCATATACTCACTCTTGGCTGATGAACTTTATCCAAGGTTGTACTGTCGAACCCTGGGTTTCACAAACCTGCATCGGTTTTAATCCGCAGACCATCCATCAGTATCTTACCGTACATCCTGAGTACAGAATGAAATTTGCCGACCACGTACAGAAACACTTTTTCAATAACGGCCCTATGACTGTCGAGGGCGCACAGCAGCTATTCGCATCGAGAGCTGCTCAAATCGATTTGGCGATTATCGCTGAATCTGCACGATGGGGCGACGCAAAGACCTCCTCACCTCTTACAAAAAACCACTGGCTCAATGCGATTGGATGGGTCCTCGATACTTATATGCCTAATCGCACCTCAATTGTAATCAATCAATTCAAAAACAAAGGCTGGTATCCGAACGTTGACGCACCCGAATTCGAGGTCAATGGCTCGTCCCAGCACGGAGGATATGTCTCGCCGACCGACCTAATCTCGATTACTTCTCTGGCGGGAGCCGTCTACTACACGCTCGATGGCTCCGATCCGCGCTTGCCAGCGACTCTTGGAGGAGAACCCACCGCTGTTACCTTGGTGACCGAAAATGCTCCCAAGCAAATTCTCGTTCCAATCAGTGACATCGGTACCACTTGGAGAGGTGGCAGTGAGCCGTATGACGACTCAGGCTGGACCGATGGCTTCCCCATCATACCCGGCAAGGCTGGTGGTGTCGGATACGAGAGAGGCTCAGGCTATGAAGACTATATCAGCTATGATGTTGAATCGGATATGTACGGCAACAACGCATCATGTTACATTCGCATCCCCTTCACCGTCGATGCCAACGACCTGCCAACCTTCAACTACATGACGTTGAAAGTACGGTGCGATGACGGATTCGTTGCCTATGTCAACGGTGTTGAGGCCACATCCATTAACAAACCTGCGCAGTTGAGGTGGGATTCTGCGTGTGCCAACCGTGACGATTCGGTGGACTTTGTTGAACTACCCATCTCCGACCACCTTGGTGATTTGCATTCTGGTGACAACTTGCTTGCTATCCACGGCCTCAACCAGAGTCCAACCAGCTCTGATTTTCTCATTTCAGTTGAATTGATTGCTGGCGAAGGGGCGTCTAAACCCGGCGGTGTTTCACCCACCGCGATAGAGTATACTGGGCCAATAACACTCACTGAGACTACGCACGTCAAGGCGCGGGTGCTAAGCGGCGGTATATGGAGTGCCTTAAACGAGGCTATCTTTGCCATTGGTCCGGTCGCAGAGAACCTACGCATCACAGAAATCATGTATCACCCTGAGGATACAAACGAGCCAAATGACCCCAACGAGGAATTCATAGAGCTACAAAACATCGGAACAGCAAGATTAGAGCTTGCAGCAGGCGAGTATGTACTAATTGTCAGAAACGCAAGTGCATTCACGGCTCAGTATGGCTCAGGTTTCGACATAGCCGGCCAGTATTCCGGCAATCTTCGTAACGGTGGCGAAAGGGTCGAATTGCAGGATGCAGCCGGCCAGACCATCCTCAATTTCAAATATAGAGATGGCTGGTACGACATTACCGATGGCATGGGCTTCTCACTTACAGTAAAGGACCCTGTCAATACCGAGCCTAACGCCTGGAACGATAAGAGCACGTGGCGGCCAAGCGCCAATATTGGCGGCTCACCCGGCTGGGACGATACAGGTGAGATTCCCGCATTGGGAAGTGTAAAGATTAACGAGCTGCTGGCACATGCACACGCAGCGGCCCCCGACTGGATAGAGCTGCACAATACTACCGGCAGCCCTATTCACATTGGTGGCTGGTTCTTAAGTGATGACAGCGATGACTTTATGAAATATGAGATAGCCGATGGAACGTGGATTGACCCATGCGGTTATGTTGTCTTCTACCAGAACGTGCATTTCGGCAACATAACTGATCCCGGCTGTCATTCATCCTTTGCGTTGAGCGAGAATGGCGAGACTCTGTACTTGCACTCTGGTA
>SMTZ1_10001479_pt1 | contig 23531 bp, 28 predicted proteins | sample DeeMarSWOR136_30_FD_25667 | JGI IMG/M metagenome (IMG submission 25667) | reverse complement strand
CGGCTTGCGGAAATCTCTCTCGAGGCGGAGGAGGCGGTCTTCCAGAGGTCGCTGGCAGCATTCGAGAGGGTGGGGATTAGGCCTGTGGGGTTCAGGGCTCCTTACTGGCTGATAAGCGACAGGACGATCAAGCTCGTGATGCGTCTCGGGTTCGAGTACGACAGCAACTTCATGGACGACGACATGCCCTATATGCTCGTTTGGAGAGGAGAGGACACCGGTCTTGTGGAACTTCCCGTCGAGTGGATGCTCGACGACTGGCCTCAGTTCGAAACCAATAGGAGGGGCCCCGAGGCTGCCTACAGCGTCTGGAAGCCTGAATTCGAGGGAATCTATGAGCTGGGGAGGTACTTCGGGCTCACGTGCCACCCCCAGGCTAGCGGGCGTATCTCTAGGATAAGGATGCTCGATAGGTTCATCGGGGAGATGAAGGCGAAGGGAGACGTCTGGTTTGCTACCTGCGAAGAGACCGCCGACTGGACTAGGAAGAAACGCGCCTAGCCCTTGATACGCTTGAGGGTTGACACGAGTTCCGGAAGGGCTTCCCCGGAGGGGGCCCTGATGCAGATGTCACACAGGTAGCTCAACTCGGTCCGGTATGGGTTCACCTCTATGAGCACTCCGCCACCTCTCTTCACCATAAGGGGGAGGCTTGCGGCGGGGTGGACAATCGCGGAGGTCCCCACGATGAGCATGCAGTCAGAGCGCTTGGACTCCTCTATGCACCTGGTTAGTACGTCGGATGGTATCGGCTCCCCGAACATGACTGTGTCGCCCTTCACAACACCGCCGCAAACTGGGCAACGGGGAGGAAGCTCAGAGAAGTCGAAGCCCTCCCTAGGGAACCGCGCGTTGCACTCGACGCACCTGAGCTTACGGGCGTTCCCGTGGATCTCGAGGACGTTCCTGCTCCCCGAGGCCAAGTGGAGGTCGTCTATGTTCTGGGTGATGAGTGTTCTAAGGATTCCCATCTCTTCCAACTCAGCGAGGGCATAGTGACCTGGATTGGGCTCGGCATTCGTGTAGGAGATTCCCGACCTACGGCGCTTACTGGGCCTCATCCTGTTCTCCCAGTAAGTCTTCGGGTCAGCTCTGAAACGCGTGTAACCATCCATAGAGGGCTCGCCCCTCTCAGTCCACAGACCACCAGGACCCCTGAAAGGGCGAATACCGCTCTCGACGGAGACCCCAGCCCCTGTGAGTGCGGTGACGTACTCTGCTGAGAGAATAAGGTGAACAGCCCTCTCGATGAAGTCGTCTAACCGTTCTTCAACCATCGTACAGTACAGGGTCTTACGGGGTGAAAAAAGTTGGTATGTTTTCTATTTGAGCTTCTCCTTGAGGGCTTTTGTCAGAGCCGGGAGTACAGCATACAGATCACCGACTATGGAGTAGTCAGAGAGCTCGTGGATATTTGCCCCCTCCTCGCTGTTTATTGACACTATTATCTGGGAGTCCCTTATCCCCGCGGCGTGCTGTATCGTGCCTGATACGCCGCATGCAACGTAGAGCTTAGGGGCGATCTTGTGACCGCTAATCCCGATCCACTCCTCCATCCACCCTAGATCGGCAGCTATCGGCCTGGTGCAACCTATCTTTGCGTCGAGGACCTCGGCGATCTCCTCCAGCAACTTGAGGTCGTCCTTCTCCTTAAAGCCACGCCCGGCGGACACTATCACAGGAGCCTCCTCAAGCCCCATGTCCCCCTTAGTCTTCTCCTTCCTCTCCACTATCCTCACCCTAGACTCGGGCACCTTCAGGTCCAGCTTGACGGCTTCGCCCTCCTTCTTTGACGGCACCATCTTCTCGAAGACCCTCGATCGGACTGTGGCGATATGAGGCTCCTTGTTACTTACCTGGGTGGATATGCTGGACCCCCCATAAGTCAGACGTTCCGCCTTGAGCCGCCCCTCCTCGTCCAGTTCGAGGCCCACGCACTCGGTCATACAGCCCGTATCGAGAGCTGCTGCAACCCTGGCGGCAAGCTCCTTCCCACGCTTAGTTGCGCCAATCAGGAGTACGTGAGGCTCAGCCTCTCCGACGGCTTTCAGCACAGCCTCACGATATGGCACAACTTCGAAATGTGCTAGCCTTGCCTCATCAATTACATACACCTTGTCTGCACCATACTCGAAGTGCTCATGGGCACCCGTCACGCCTAAGCCCACAACCAGGGCGTAAACTTCCCCGCCCAGCTTGTCGGCGAACTCCCTTCCTTTTGCTAGGAGCTGGAATCCGATCTCACGGTCCTCGGAGAAAACAAGAACATTGTTACTGGTCATGCTCACCCCTCCATCACTCCCTCGGAGAGGATGGCCTCCGCGAGCTTCACGGCGGCCTCCTCTACTGTCTCTGCCTTGATGGCGATCCTTTTCCGCTCCACGAGTGGTGCCTCGACCTTGAGGACCTCCACGGAGGACCACGACCTCACTTCCTCGGGTGAGAGGCCCAAGGATGATGAGTCCCACTCCTCCGTCGGCTTCCTCTTGGCCTTCATGATGTTCATGAGCGACGGGATCCTCGGCTCGTTTATCTCCCTGACCACCGATACGAGGGCGGGGAGCCCGACCTCGACGATCTCATCCATGTCCTCGAGATCCCTCTCGGCCCTCAGATCACTCCCTGTTATTTCGAGCTTCTTCGCGTAGGTGACCTGAGGCAGGTCCAGCAGCTCGGCCAGCCTGGGTCCTACCTGAGAAGAGAGGCTGTCCAGAGTCATCTCGCCGCACAGGATCAGATCGTAGTCCCCGATCTTCTCCAAGGCGACCTTGAGCACCTTCGAGGTCGCCAGCGTGTCTATTCCTTCCAGTGCCTCGTCGTTAACAATATATGCTGCATCCGCCCCCATGGCGAGGGCCTCCAACATCGCGGTCCTCGTCTTGCCTCCCCCGATAGAGAGAGAGGCTATCTCCCCACCTCCCTGTTCCTTTAGCCTAATGGCGGCCTCGAGAGCACGCTTATCAACCTCACTTATCCTGCGCTTCACGCCCTCGACTCTTGGTCGTCTCGTATTCGGGTCGATCTTGAGCTCGTTAAGGTCTACAACATCCTTGAGGAGGACGATTATACGGGTCAATCAGTATCCCACCTGAATAGGGGAATACACTTGAGACCTCTATTTAGTTTTTCCACCTGAAAATGCTATAAACAAAAGGGAGAATAGTGACCACGGATGTTGAATGAGACCTGAAGAAGTTGAAAAGATAGCGGTTCTCGGAGCCGGAGTAATGGGCCACAGCATCGCCCAGGTGGCCGCTGGGGCAGGCTACATAGTCACGATCAGAGACATCGCCCAAGAGTACATAGACAGCGCAAAGGAGAGGATTGAGAGCGGCTTGAAGCGTAACGTCGACAGGGGCAGGATGTCGGAGGAGGACGCCAATGCGCTGCTGGGCCGAATCTCCTATACGCTCGACCTAGGTTTATCTGTCAAAGGTGCTGATCTCATCATAGAGGCCATCCCTGAGAATTTGGAGTTGAAGAAAAAGGTCTGGAACGACGTGGCAAAGGAGGCGAGGGAGGACGCCATATTCGCCTCCAACACCTCTAGCCTGAGCATAACTAAGATCGCCGAGGCAGTCTCCCGCCCTGAGAGATTCATAGGTATGCACTTTTTCAACCCGCCAACCCACATGCGCCTGGTAGAGGTGATACCTGGCGAGAAGACAGGGAAGGACATCATAGAGACCGTGAAGGGCGTGTCCGAGAAGCTTGGGAAGACACCCGTCCAGGTGAAGAAGGACATCGTAGGGTTCATCGTCAACAGGGTGCTCATAACCTACCTGAACGAGGCCGTGAAGCTTCTTGAAACGGGCGAGTACACCAGGGACCAGATAGATAGCGCCATGCAGTACAAGGCTGGTATGCCCCTCGGACCCTTCATGCTCTCCGACCTTATAGGACTCGACATAGTCCACCATATAATGAAGACCTTCGAGGAGAACCTCAACCCCAGTTACAAACCCGCCAAGACCTTGGTGAAGATGTACGGCGAGAAGAAGCTGGGCCGTAAGACGGGGGAGGGCTTCTATAACTACGTCGAGAGGCCCTCGGTAGCCGAGGAGGCCGGTGAAGGCTTCGATATCAACCTCTTGCTGGACCCTCTTATTGAGGAGGCGGAGAAAGTCGTCGCGGAGGGTATCGCTGATATGGAAGCCGTAGACACCGCGATGAAGCTTGGCGCCAACCTACCAAAGGGCCCCTTCGAGATGAAAAGGTGAACAGCATGACGGAAGAGAAGCCTATATTGGTGGAGTCAAAGGAAGGGATCCTCTGGATACGCCTGAACAGGCCTGACAAGCTGAACAGCATGACAGTCGAGATGCACGGGATGGTATGCCACGCACTCGACGAGGCCGAGGCCGATGAATCGATCGGAGCCATAGTCATAACTGGCGAGGGTAGAGCATTCTGTGCAGGCGCAGATGTTGGGAAACTGGGAAAACTTACCCCAGAGGAGGCCAAGGAGTTCTCGGAAGCTGGCCACAGGACTGTCATGAAAATTCTGAGCCATCCAAAGCCCGTCGTCGCAGCAGTGAACGGCTATGCCCTGGGAGGAGGCTGCGAGCTTGCGACAGCCTGCGACTTCAGGATAGCTTCGGTGAAGGCCAGATTCGGCCAACCAGAGATAAACCTAGGGATCATACCAGGCTGGGGGGGCACCCAGCTCCTCTCGAAGATTATTGGACCAGCCAAAGCCAAAGAGATGATCTTCACCGGGTCCATGGTGGGAGCCGAGGAGGCGCTTCAGATTGGACTTGTCAACAAGGTCGTCGAAGTCGACAATCTTGAGGAGGAAGTGAAGTCCTTCACAATGCCATTATCCCGTGGCCCGAGAAAGGCCATGAAGGAAGCAAAAATTCTCCTGGGCGAGGATCAAGACCTAAAAAAGAGTCTTAACGCCGAGGCTGAGGCTTTTAGCGGCCTTTTCTCGACTCAGGATTTCAAAGAAGGCGTCGCTGCCTTCCTAGAGAAGAGGAAACCAGACTTCAAGGGCAGGTAGTCAGGTCACTCTGAAGCAGAGAGCCGCCTTACCTTCCCCTTTTTTGAACTCCGCTTTCACATGTGCTCCCACGGTGAGTGCCGCTCCCTCCTTAATGTCGAGGATCATCCCCGATACGTTCGGCCCCTCAACCAGCCTGACGACACCAACCGCATAAGGGGCTTCCTCAGCCAGGATGGACAACGGGACCGCTATCACCGTGTAGGCCTCGAGGGTGCCATCTCCGCTCATCTCCAGCCAATCCAGTTTCCTGCTGTGGCACTCTGGGCAGACGGGACGCGGAGGGACATAAATTGTCCCACATGACTTACATCGTGAGCCCATGAGCTTCCCCTCCTGGAGGAAGTCCTTGTATGCCTGAACTGTGAACTGAGTCATCTCACGTCCTCCCATAGATCTGTACAACGACAGTGCCTCCCGAAGCCCCAACATTATGGGCAAGCCCATATTCGACGTCGTCAACTTGGCGCTCTCCCGCCTCACCCCTTAGCTGCAGGAACATCTCGTATGCCATGGCAGCCCCTGTCGCCCCAACAGGGTGCCCCTTCGCCTTGAGCCCCCCATCTGGGTTCACAGGCTTATCACCATCCAGGGCAGTCAGACCTTCCTCCACGGCTTTTCCCCCCTGACCCTTCTCGAAGAAGCCGAGGTCCTCGGTGGCGAGGACCTCTGCGATCGTGAAACAATCGTGAACGTCGGCCACGTTTATTTCATCTGCTTCGACTCCAGCCATCTTGTAGGCCTGATCCGCCGCGAGTCTTGTGGCTCTAAGAGTCGTCAGATCGACTCTATCGTGTAGAGCCATCATATCTGAGGCTTGCCCAATCCCTCTTACTGGGATCGGGGTATCGGTATACTTCCTAGCAACATCCTCAGCTGCCAATATTACAACGGCTGCTCCGTCGGAGATTGGGCAGCAGTCGAACAGCCTCAACGGATAGGCGACAACCGGGTTGAGAGAGGATCTGAGGAACTCCATCTCGTCTTCGAACTTCATGCCTCTCCGCTCCCCAAACCTCATAGCGCTTTCCATGACCTCCGTCTGGTAGTGGGCCTTGGAGTTCAGACTGCCATTGTGATGGTTCTTGATGCTTATGGCCGCCAGTTGCTCCCACGTAGATCCGTACTTAGCGAAATGTGCTGTTGCCAGGGCGGCGTAGAGGCCTGGGAACGTGAAGCCAACGCCAACCTCGTATTGGGCGTCGGCAGCCATTGCCAGGGTGTCAGTGACCCCCTCAGTGCTGAGTGTTCGCATCTTCTCCACGCCTCCCACCATAACCACGTCGTAGGCGCCGGAGGCCACCGCCATCACGCCCATATTGACGGCCACCCCTGAGCTTGCGCAAGCATCCTCAATCCTCGTCGCGGCCTTCGGAGTGACACCAAGCCAGTCAGCCATGAGGGCTGCTTGGTGCGTCTGCTTCTCGAAGGAGTCACCGGAGAAGTTGCCGACGAAGAGGGCTCCCAGTTCATCAAGCCCCATTCCATTGTCGACAGAGCTCATCGCCTCAAGAGCAGCCTCGACGAATATCTCACGGCTTGTCTTATTGGCGTGAATCTTGTGGTGGAACCTCGTCATTCCCGCCCCAACAACCGCAACGCCTCTGGAAAGTCTCATATAAACGACTCTCTAAACATCTGCTTTAAAATTCGAGTTAAAGCTTGTGACGAAAATAACATCGACAAAAGTCGAAATAAGAACCCATTCAAAACATTGAAAAAGCTTTAAACTAGTATGCTCAAAATCAAGTTGAAGTGAAATGAACACGGCGTTTATCCTGATAAATACCGACATGGGTTCGGAGTCCCAAGTATCTGACGAGCTAGATCAAATCGAGGAGGTAAAAGCGGTTTACGGGGTCTATGGGGTCTACGACCTAGTAGTAAGGCTCGAGTCGGAGACATTGGAGCAGCTGAAGGAGGCAATAAGCAACAAAATAAGAGGTCTTAAAAACGTACGTTCTACGCTCACGATGATTGTAGTAGATTAAAAGTGTTCATAAAAGACAGCCTTGACGAGATACGTACGTTAGGAGCTACGATCACTCTAACTTCATGCACAATCTTATACCCAATGGAAGGTAGTAATGTAGAGTTCAAAATGAAGGAACAGGTGGGTTTCACAGCCTGGTTCACTGGTTTGCCATGCGCAGGGAAGACAACTGTGGCAGACAGAGTAGCGGAGATTCTGAGAGAAAGAGGGTATAAAGTTGAACGCTTGGATGGTGACATCGTGAGGAAGGGACTGACGAGTGACCTGGGTTTCTCCAAAGAGGACAGGGACGAGAACATCAAGAGGGTCACCTTCGTTGCAAAGCTGCTCTCAAGGAACGGCGTTGCTGTACTAGCCACATTCGTGTCTCCATATCAGGAACGTCGTAGGAAGACGAGGGAGGAAATAGGCAACTTCGTGGAGATCTACACCCGCTGCCCTGTCGAGGTCTGCATGGAGCGCGACGTGAAGGATATGTATAAAAGGGCCTTGGCCGGCGAGATAAAGAACTTCACAGGTGTCGACGACCCATACGAGGAGCCTCTGAACCCTGAACTAATACTGGATACAGACAGGGAGACTGAAGAAGAGAGCGCTTTGAGGGTCGTTGAGAAACTGAAGGATCTCGGATATATAGTATAAAAATATCGCAGTTAATAGGTTAAATCAGTACCTGATAAGGTCATAGAGAACATAAAATAGTTGTTGTATGTGTTTGGTCTTGATCCTCCTCCTGCCCTCTTTCCTTTCATGAACTGTTATCAGAACTTCTGTAACCCTAGCTCCATAAGACCTAGCCTCCAGGATGAAGGTCCCACAAGTACATGTTCCATGCAGCCGCATTTTTTCTATAATAGCCCTCCTAACAGCTCTGAAACCACTACTGGCATCATGTACATACACCTTTAAGCTCGTCAGGGCAGTGATCGTTCTCTCGCTAAAATAGGGCAGTACAGGTCTACGACCGATTACTAGGTCGGCTTCGTTTCTCAATATTGGCTCAAGAAGTAATGGGATTTCATCCGGATCGTGCTGCCCGTCAGCATCGAGGGTGACGACAATTTCTCCCTCCACAGCTTCGAATCCCTCTCTGAGGGCTGCTAAGATCCCTCGATTAAGCTCGTTACGAACAACTTTAGCTCCTGCTCCTGCTGCAATCGACGATGTATCGTCTGAACTCCCGTCATCTACCACTATAACCTCGTCGACGTGGTAAAGGGCTCTTAACACTATGTCACCGATCGTCTTCTCTTCGTTAAATGCGGGGATGACGGCTGAGATGACGGGTCTTCCTTTACTCTCCAAGCCTGTTCTCTCGATAGGGATTATCTTCAATCCTTTAATTGTCCTATCCTATACATTAGTACCTGCTTTATACCTTCCTTAACGCTCCAATGGGGCTCATAGCCCAGATCTTTCTTGATCTTCTTTAGTGTGTAGCTGAACTCCTTTGTTTCCCCAGATCTTGGAGGAAGATTTGTGATACCAACCTCCTTTCCGATTTCCTCCTTCAATGCATTGACAACATGGTTAGCGAGAGCATCTATCCTCATCGTCTCTCCACCTACGTTATACACCTCGCCACTAATTCCCTTTGATCTCAGGGAAAGCAAGATTGCTTGCACTATATCTTGTATGTGAACATAGTCCCTGCTGCTGGTACCATCCCCATAGATAGTCAAGTCCTCGCCATCAAGTCCCATCTTCACGAACTTTGGGATTACAGTCTCGTAGTTTGTGAACAGACCAACGCCGAAAACATTACCGAATCGCAGACTGATTGTATCGATTCCATAGTTATCATTGTAGATATCCATCAACTTTTCGCCTGCAAATTTCGTAAGGCCATACAAGTTTAAAGGGCGGAGAGTGTGCATTTCCTTTACGGGCAGCTCAAGTGGCCTACCATAGACGGCTGCACTCGAACAGAAGACAACTTTCTTGATATCGAGTTTCCTGGCTGCCTCAAGCACCTGATGAGTGCCATAGATATTAATGGAAACTGCATCCTCTGGCTTGTCCCTGCAGTTCACAAGACCAGGTAGGGCTGCAAGGTGAGCAATAGCCTCAGCTTCTGAAAACGCTTTTTTAAGAAGCCCAATATCCCTGATATCACCTACCAATAATTGGGCCACCTGATGGGCACCTACGGAGCGTAAGTGAACATAATCACCCCTCATCATGTTATCTATAGAGACAACTTCCTCACCTTCATCGATTAACTTCTTAACCAGCATGGAACCGATATAACCAGCCCCACCTGTGACTGTCACCTTCATAGAATTCACAGCTAAACTTCATTTATTAATAGAGATAAAAAGGGATCTGATCTACTTTTTCCAGTATATTGTGGGAAGAATCCTGTCTCGTTTCGCTTCTATACGGTCCTTGTACTGCATTAATTTGGGTATCGTTATTCTGAGCTCATCTTCCAAGGTGTTGGTGGGCTTGAATCCGAGGTTGGGTAAGTTCTCCCTGTCGGGATTATAGTAATGCTCTTCGGCTTCGATCCGGGGATTCTCAATATTCCAGATCTTTGCCTCAATTCCTGACTCACCAGCTATATTGACAACATGCTCGGCGAGTTCGTTTACGCTGTAACATTCGTCAAACTGGTTGAAGACCCTGTACTCGCCCTCATCGGGTGGATTCTCAGCTGCTATGGTCAGGCACTGCATACTGTCCCTTAGGGCTATGTATCCCCGGGTCTGCCCGCCCTTGCCGTAGGGAGTAAGTTCGTGCCCTATGATAGCCTGCGCGCAGAAACGGTTTAATGCGGTTCCCCAGACCTCGTCGAAGTCGAAGCGTGTCAGAAGGTCATCGTTTACCATATCGTCCGTTACGACTCCGTGGACTACGCCCTGCATTATGTCGGTGCTTCTGAGCTTCCAGATCTTGCATCCGAACATGATGTTAAAAGAGTCGTGGACCTTGGTGAGGTGGTACCAGCTTCCCGGCTGTCGTGGGAAGGGTAGCTTATCCTTCCTTCCGCGATACTCTATATCAAAGAAACCCTCGGGTATATCGATGTGGGGAGTTCCGTACTCCCCCATGGTACCTAACTTTAAAAGATGGCAGTTAGGTACATGTTTGTGCATTGCGAAAAGGATGTTGTTTGTCCCGATGATGTTGTTCATTTGGGTGTAGTTACAGTGCTCAAGGTCTATCATGCTATAAGGCGCTGAGGGTATCTCTCCCAAGTGTACGATGCACTCCGGTCCCTCCTTCTTGATAACCAGTTCCGTGAAGTCGGGATGTATCAGATCGCCTTCATAGAAATTTAATCTCTTACCGCTTACTTTCTCGTATGTCCTTAACCTCTCCTCCATTGGCTTTAGGGGAGTCGCCGACCAAGACTCAATCTCCTTTACGTTCCTTCTCCTAGAGAAATTATCAACTCCACAGACCTCGTGGCCCTTTCCGGTCATGTACATCGCTAGGGTCCAGCCGAGGTAGCCGTCCATACCCGTTATCATTACTTTCATTTTCATTCACCATTCATGGATTGAATATTACTACCTTTGAATAGTAAGTTTATCCTTTATGAGGTTTACGGATCAAACTCCTTCCGTGAGTTTTTAATACATACCAGTTCTAGAAGATACTGAGAGGCCAATGGAAAGAGAAGTCAGCCAAGTCAAGTTTCATTTGATGAACATGGGTTTAAACGAGTACCAGGCCTCGGCTCTCTCCCACTTAATCTACCTCGGAGAGACCAAAGCGACCACCTTGAGCAAGGCGAGTGGTGTTCCTAACGCCCGTATCTATGGTATACTGGATGGACTATCGAAGATGGGGCTGATCACGATAAAGCCAGGCCGACCGGCCCTCTACTCCCCCATGGCCCCGGAGGATATAGCCAGTGCCCTGATCTCGGATGCCCGGGAGGAGATCAGGCGGAGGCTGAACATTATTCAAGCATACAGCCAGGATTTCATGACCGCAGCGAATTTAGTGTTCCTAAAGGGGGGCAGGGTAGGAGTCAGGACGCCTCTCCTTCGAATAGTAAGCGTTGGCGAGGCCTCGATGCAGGAGACAAAGAAACTCTACCTAGGGGCTAAGGAGTCCATTAGGATCATGACAAGGGCTATGGAGTACTACGAAGACGTGTCAAATGAGCTCAAGGAAGTCATATCAAGCAGCGTCGACGTGAAGGTCATCATGATGTCAGACAAGAACCTCACTGCAGGAGATCGAGGCAAGCGGGATACAACCGTTAGGAAAATTAAGAACGATCTCAGGGACCGTGCCGTGATCAGGCTATCCGATGAGGTGAGGATGAGGGGGTGTATAGTAGACCCAGAATCTGAGGGACGGGCCCTCTTCCTGGTCGAGGAGGTCGGCGTGCCCTATTTCCTGAGAGAGGCAGCTATCTCGTCACATCCCGGCGTAGTAAAGGGGCTTTCTAGCCTGTTCGATATGATCTGGAAATACGAATCAACCAATATTTGAGCTGTTAATAAAAAAGGATATAACCAAGGAACTTTTTTCCTTTTTTTTAAATGTCTTCTAGTAAGTTAATGTATCAATGATAGTTTATAGGATGATAGATTATTGGAATATACCTCTATATATTATTTGTAATTATGATAACCAATAAGTTTCTGCATATAGGATAATTTATTCTGAAATTTTATATAATATCCTAAATGTTATGACAGATAACGATGAGTAATATAAATCTCAATGTTAATTATAGTAGTAAAAAGGGCCTAAGCCTTGTAGTGACGACCCTCATCATACTCGTCTTTAGCAGTCTTCTGGCGTTGACTCTGATAATATATACGAACGGTCTAACGCGTGCGCGTATGAGGAGCACGGGTCAGGAGGATGTTCGCTTCCATAAGGAGCACATGTGGGTCTATTCGTATGGTAATGGCACCGATAGAGCGGAAGTTGCCTTTAAGCTTCACAATCTCGGTGGGAAGAGCGTTGCTATTCAGGTTATAGATGTAAGGGGAACGGAGATCGACTGGTCGAAAGTCTACTATCACCTAGTTAACAGGACCTCCGAACCTGCCCTCCTTTACAGCGATATAAATTATTTCAACTGGACAAATCTCAGCGGTGACAACGCGACCATTGACGGATACACATATTTCCAAGCAAAGGGTAGCATCTGGGTTGATGCTAACCAATACTTGATTATCTACATAAAGGCTCCTGAAATAATGTTTAAGGACAACATAGGTACACCTGCGATGCTTGCAGTGGCTACAACGAACGCAAACTACGTAACTGAGGTCGTAATAGAGTCCGTCTCATAGGCTCAAGGAGACCAAATATCAGAATGATTTCATGTAAAAAGGCTGCTGAAGGTGAGACCATCCACTCCATCTTTCAGTACGTAAAGGAATAATCTGATGAATTTCTTAGTACAAGGCTTATTCCCAGAGTTCGGGCTTGGTCTCAATCGGCTTCTCTATGAGGTAGTCGTCGAAGAGGTCCTCATCATCTAGTTCGTCGTCTAGGACTTCACAGTCCTCGCACCACGTGTGCCCACATTTTCCACAGCTCTCATCAGGGTCGTTGAGGGCTCCGCACTCCTTGCACACGAAGTCGGATGAGTTCCATGTTCCGCATTCGACACAGTTATAGCCGAATTCGTTCACTTCTCCGCATTTACAGCAGATCCACCTCAACTTCTCCGTTTTCCTCCTTTACGAGCGCTTCCATTCTCCTTATTTATCAAATCCCTTTGAAATCCTCTCTGAAACGACTTTTTAAAAGGGATTATGGATTTTGTATCTATCAAAAAGGTTTTACCCAAAAAGATGAGGGTTTTACGACCTCTGCCCGATGTTAGAGGGGATATGGATCAGTCAAAATGGTTGTTATAAGAAGATCATTTACTAGTCTGAGAATGCCTTGAACTTGTCCTTCTTCGCCTTGCAGATCGGGCATTCCTCAGGCTCCTCTCCCTCGACAGTATGGCCGCAGACGCTGCTGACGCAGATGGGTCCTAGGTCGATATCATTTCCCACTTCAATGGATTTCTTTGCCCTCTCGTAGAATTTAGCGTGGGTCTTCTCCGCCTCCCAGGCGTATCTGAAGCGGATCTCGGCTGCATACTCCTTCTGGGCGTGGGCGACCTCCATGTAGGCGGGATACATCTCTTCTACTTCGAAGTTCTCCCCATCTATGCCTATCTGGAGGTCTTAGGGTGATCTCGGAGCCGAAGCCGGCCATGGATACCGTAACAGCCTCTCCTTTGCTCTGTATGTTCCTGTAGTGGTTTCTTGCATGGACGCGCTCAGCGTGGGTCATGGCCTCGAAGAGTCTACTTGTGTTTGGGTACTTGTTCTTAGACCGATCCGAGTAGAGGAAGTACCGCATGTAGGCCTGACTCTGCCCTACGAAGGCGCTCCTCAGGTTGGCCTCCGTCATTGGTTTGACCAACGTCGCCACCTTGCGTTGAGATTTCCTTCAGTCAATATTAGCATTTTTTAAAAAACCTTATCTTACGAAAAAAGAACGTTATAGGATTCTGGGGGAATGAGATGATTGAGATAAGGTTTCATGGGATGGGCGGCCAGGGAGCCGTTATGGGAGCACTGATGCTAGCCGAGGCGGCCTTCTCCGAGGGGAAGTACGCTCAGAAGATACCCGTCTACGGCGGTATGAGGAGGGGAGGCGACGTCACCGTCTTCCTCAGGCTCGACGACAAGCCCATTAGGCGTACGTGCGGCATCTACGAGCCGGACGCCCTGGTGGTCCTCGACCCTAATCTGACGAAGCATGAGAGGGTGAGGAAAGGCCTCAAGGAGGGGGGGATGGCCATCCTCAACGACAGCAGAAACCCAAGTGAGATCGACCTCGGTGTAAAGCTCTCAAAGACAGCGGCGGTCCCCGCAACCGACGTGTCCACCGAGGTCTTTGGCCAGAGGGCTATACCGATCACGAATACGACGATTCTAGGGGCTATTGCGAAAACTACGGACTGGGTGGACCTAGAGTCGATCTTCGATCCAATAACGCACGCCTTCCCCGGTCGTATAGGAGAGCTGAACATTGAGGCGTGCAAGATGGGATACGAGAGGGTCAGGGAGGCGTAGCTATGAGCCAGATGGTCAGGTCATTCAGACCTGTGGTCGACCAGGACAAATGTGTGAAGTGCGGTAACTGCCAGACCTTCTGCCCGGAGGGCACGGTTATGCTGAAGGACGGCGAGGAGGTAGTCTTCGACTACAGATACTGCAAGGGCTGCGGTGTGTGCGCCAACGAGTGCCCGGTCGGAGCGATCACAATGGAGAGGGAGGCATAGAGATGTCTTTCACTAGGATGATGGAGGGAAACGAGGCCGCCGCTTGGGGCGCGAAGCTGAGCAGGGCCGAGGTCATCCCGGCCTATCCCATAACCCCTCAGACTGAGCTCATCAGCCACATCGCGACCCTCATAGCCGAGGGCGTGATGAAGGCCGAGTACATCAAGGTGGAAGGTGAGCATACGGCGATGGCCGCGGCCATAGGCGCATCGGCTGCCGGGGCCAGAGTATTCACGGCTTCGGCGGCCCAGGGGATCGCCTACATGGAGGAAGCCCTCTGGATGCCTCCAGGGAGGAGGCTCCCAATAGTCATGTGCATGGTAAACAGGGCCCTCGCCCCCATCGGAGGCCTTAGACCCGACCACAACGACTCGCTGATGCAGAGGGACAACGGCTGGATACAGCTCTACTGCGAGAACAGCCAGGAGGTCCTGGACACAATCATCATGGGATATAAGATAGGCGAGGACAGGAGGGTCTACCTCCCCGTCGCTCCCTGCTACGACGGTTACTTCGTCTCGGCGACGGCGACGCCCACGACCGTGCCGGCCCAGGATGACGTGGACGACTTCCTGCCTCCGTATGTCCACGAGATGTACTCCCTCATGCCTGAGAACCCGAGGGCCCCGCCTAGGGCGATGAACATGGCGAAGGCCAGGTACGAGGTTCAGAAGGCCCATGAGAGGGCAAAGACCATCATCGAGGAGGTGGATAAGGAGTACGAGAAGAGGTTCGGACGCGGCTATGATGGGCTCCTCGAGGAGTACGCCTGCGACGACGTCGACGCCGTGATAATGACGATGGGCTCGATGACCGGGACAGCTAGGGACGTAATCGACGAGATGCAGGCGAGGGGCAAGAGGATAGGGCTGCTCAAGATGAGGGGCTTCAGGCCCTTCCCAACCGAGGAGCTCCAGGAGCTCGTGAAGAAGTACCACGCAATCGGCGTCGTGGACAGGAACAACAGCTATGGATCAGCGGGAGGGGGAGTAGTCTCCATGGAGGTGGCCAGGGCCCTGTACACCTTGGACGACAGACCGCTGCTCCTCAACTTCCACGTCGGCCTCGGCGGCAGCGACGTGACGATGCGCCAAATAGAGTATATGGCGGACAAGACCCTGGAGGCCGTCGAAACGGGCAAGGTCGAGAAGGTTATTGACTGGGTCGAGCTCCTAGATTTGGGGGAGGTCATGTAGATGGAGCTCAACGAGCTCTTCGACGAGTACTTCGAGGAGAGCCACCTACAAGGAGGGACCACCTGCTGCCCCGGCTGCGGCGGCCCTCTTTTCTGGCGCATGGCGCTGGAGGTCCTAGGCCCCAAGACGATAATCTATGGTGACGGGCCATGCGCCGGCTGCGCCATCAGGAACATAAAGCTCCCGACCTACAGCATCCACTTCTCATTCGTGGGAGACGGCTCAACGGGGATTGTTGCCGCGTTGGCTGCCAAGGGGAGGGATGACATCACGGTCGTCTCCTCGGGTGGTGATGGTGCCATCGGGGACATCAGCTTTGGCAAGATCTCGGCCGCAGCAGAGCGTAACGAGAACATGATCCAGATCTGCATCGATAACGAGGCCTACATGAACACCGGCATACAGAAGAGCGGATTAACTCCCTTCGGAGCTTGGACAACTACTACACCATTAGGGAAGGAGGCGCCTAAGAAGGAGATACCCATGATCATAGCCCAGCACCATGTGCCCTACGTGGCAACAGTCAGCGTGGCGTATCCGAGAGACCTACAGGCTAAGATCGAGAAGGCGAAGGAAATCAAGGGATTCAAGTATGTTCACACCGTCATGCCGTGCCCCACTGGTTGGAGGTTCAACCCGGCTAAGAGCGTCGAGGTGGTAAGGCTCGGGGTTCAGACCTGGGCCTGGCCGCTATACGAGATAGAGGACGGCGTCCTGAAGCTGACGATGAAGCCTAAGTCTCGCCCAATCGAGGACTACCTGAAGACCCAGAGGAGGTTCACCCACCTCTCAGATGAGCAGATACAGTTCGTCCAGAACGAGGTTGACACGAAGCGCCAGAGGCTCATTGAGAACGACGGCAAGAGGATAATCCTCTAACCCCAATACCCGGCTCTAGTGAAGTTGCGATGGAACTGTACAAACTATTTGACGAGTACTATGAGAAGACCTTCATGCAGGGCGGCTCCACGTGCTGTCCTGGCTGCGGTGGCCCCCTGTTCTGGAGGATGGCCCTAGAGGTCCTAGGGCCCAAGACGATCGTGTACGGAGGCGGTCCCTGTGCTGGCTGTGCCGCCCGAATGATCAAGCTGCCACAATTCACAATCCACTTCTCATTCGTCGCCGATGGATCTACAGGCATCGTCGCGGCCTTGGCTGCAAAGGGCAGGGACGACGTCACAGTGGTCTCCTCAAACGGAGACGGAGCAATCGCGGACATCGGGTTCGGCAAGGTCTCCGCCGCGGCAGAACGTAACGAGAACATGATCCAGATCTGCATCGATAACGAGGCCTACATGAACACCGGCATACAGAAGAGCGGGTTGACACCCTTCGGCGCATGGACTACGACGACCCCCCTTGGGAAAGAGGCACCAAAGAAGGAGATACCCTTGATCATAGCCCAGCACCACGTGCCCTACGTGGCAACAGTCAGCGTAGCCTACCCGAGGGATCTCCGGGCCAAGATTGAGAAGGGAAAGGGGATCAGGGGGTTCAGGTACATCCACAACGTTATGCCTTGCCCGACGGGGTGGAGGTTCAACCCGGCTAAGAGCATAGAGGTAATACGCCTAGGCGTCGAGACCTGGGCCTGGCCACTCTACGAGGTGGAGGACGGCATCCTCAGGCTCACGGTCAAGCCCAAGCAGAAGCCTGTAACGGAATACATCAAGGTCCAGAACAGGTTCAGACATCTAACCGAGGATCAAATCCAGTTCATTCAGAGGGAGATCGATACGAAGCGCCAGAGACTCGTAGAGAACGACGGTAAGCGCGTAGTAATATGACTCTCCCTTGATATATGGAAACATGTAAATTCCCTAGATTCTTTAAGCTTGCTCCGCATCCTAGATCGATGGTCGAATTCACGGTCATAGGGCACGTCGCCATTGACAGGATCATAACCTCCGAAGGCGAGAGAACCCAGTTAGGAGGCCCCCCAACCTACGTCTCGCTGGCAGCCCGAGTGATGGGGCACTCGACGAAGGTCGTGACGAAGGTGGGGGAGGATTTCCCCGAGGAATACCTGGAAGACCTGAGGAAGCTGGGAATTGACCTAGTGCGCCAAATTGGCTCCTCCACGACAAGGTTCGTTCTCGATTACCGAGGGGACGAGAGGGTTCTCAGCGTCGAGAGGATCTGCGGGGAGATCTCGCCCGAGGAGGTCTCTGAGGTGGCTGGCCCCGTTCTCGTCTCAGCCATTGTCGGAGAGATTCGGGAGTCTACGGTTTCAGATCTCGAGGCTGAGGCCATCGCCCTCGACCCGCAAGGTTTCCTTCGCGAGGTGAGGAGAGACGGCACGATAACGCTCAGACCATGGATGGACAGGGAACTATTTGGGAGGTTGAACGTCCTCAAGTCCTCGGAGGAGGAACTGAAATTCATCACCAGTGTCTCAGATGTCTCCCGAGGTCTCAGGAAGCTCGTCGGTCTAGGAGTTGAGGTAGCCATAGCGACGAGGGGGATACAGGGATCCATGGTATGCACCAGCAAGGGATGTTTCGAGGTGCCCGCCGCTGAGGTCGGAAGAGTCGTTGACTCAACGGGCGCTGGGGACGTCTTCATCGGGGCCTTCCTGCCCGAGTACCTCAAAGGAGAGGCCCCCAGATGGTGTGCATCCTTGGCGTCGGCTATGGCCTCTTGCATAGTCCAGACGGAAGGAGCGAGGGTGGAAGCCTCCTTGAAAGAGATTCTAGCCCGAGCTGAGGATGTGAATAATCGTCTTGTCAGGCTCTAAGCGAGCCTACGCCTAGCTATGAAGTAGATACCCAGCGCGATGAACAGATCGAGGACGAGATAGCCATACTGGAAGACATCATCTACGCTCCGGACCACATCCAAAGACTGTCCTTCTTCCCCGAGATCCTGATCTCCTAACACTTCCGACTCAGATTCAGGGGGGGCCTCCCTAATCAAGGGCTCCTCTCCACTCTCTAAGAACACAGGCGGCGTCTCCGGGACAAGCGCGGAGGGCACTACGGATGTCAGCAGATAGCCTAGTGCGACAGCCAGCACTGCGTAGGTGAATACCTTGGTGTTCATCGTGATCCCCAATCGAATCCGTGGGCCTTAATACCATACTTTAGAACAATAGATTCACCTGGAGAGAGATGGTGTTCTAGTAGTAGAACATCAGACCCGACTCCCCTCCTCATTTTGGCCTGTCCCTCCATATTCTCACGGTCTCGTACCATAGCACGATCGTTGGGACCAGGCCGAGGAGGACGGTGGTTATGTTCTGACGGGTAGGCGCGAAGGGGAACTGATAGAGGTAGGTGACGAGCATCGTTGTGACGAGGACGGCGTAGAAGAGGAACCTGGGGAGCATGATTCCTCCCAGGGTGACGAACTGCCTGAGGACGCCCACCTTCACCTCCCTTACAAGCCTGTACTCGCCCCGCTCGCTCTCGACAAGGCCGAGTTCCTGTAGCTTGCTCAGGTGGTAGGCTGACACGCTGGGGCTGCTGAAGGCGAGAGCCCTCTGGACCTCCCTGACCCCGACAGCGGGCTGGTTCGACTTCAGAATGTACATGTATACGAGGAGGGTCTTCCCCTTCAGCTCCGACTCTATCACTTCTTCATCCGTCGCCAACTAGAAGCCCTCAGAAAATAGACGAGGGGTCAGAGATTTAATACTTGGGGGCTTGGTGAATCCAGGAGGTTGAGGATGGCGAGGGTCGCGGGGACCGCCTCCTCGGTCCTGACGGTCTCGCAACCCTGCTCTGGTATCACGTTCACCGTGAAGTCGAAGTACCTCGAAAGCCCATCAGGTAGCATCCCCGACAGACCTCTCCTAGGGGAGCCGAAGGCGACGAGAACCCTCCTCGACTCAGACCACCTGCCACGAATCAGGGGTTCAACCTGACCATATAGGCTGCCCTGCTTGGATGTGGCGATCTTGAGGTCGAAGCTGTCACTTAGAGCAAGTTTACCTATCCCTCCGTCGACTGTATGCGTCTGGAATCCCCAGTAGATGTCAACATCACGCCAACTGGCAAACCTCCCCCTGAGTTCGGGGGAGACCGCCATGATCTGGACGGTCTTCCTGCCCCCAACCGAGGGAGCACGACCTGTCGCACGGAGCGGTCTGTCCACTCCGATGTCAACAAGGTGGTCCTCGTCCTCCTCACCAAGGACGATCCCCTCTCTGAACTCTCCGAGCCTCAATCTGTCAGATCTCTTCTCAAGGGGGTGGTGGGGGGTTCGGAGGGGGGGCAGTATCCCTACGTACCTGAGCTCGGGCCTCTTCTTGAATAGCTGTCTCCTGAGGTACTGGGGGGTCTCAATGTAGTTCAGCACCTGCTGGATGAGGTGCCCCTCATCGGGCTCGTCGCGGTAGATATGAACGTCGTCGACCCTGTATAGTGCCGCCGCCCTGGCAACCTCGCCGATTATCCGCGTCTTCTCTCTGAGATGAGGCGCCTCAGAGACAAGAGATGAGGAAACCGCTATTGCGATCTTGGTGGCTCTCTTCCTCGGGCTCATTGGTGCTCCCCGCCTCTCAATCTCGGCCAGGACGACCAGCCCGTCTTGACGAATCGCTCCCTGCTGTTGAGGTCCTCGAGAACCCAGTCCAGGAAGGAGTTGAAGCTCCTCATCCCTGCAACAACATCTCCGTCACCCACTCCAAGCCGTACGAGACTCCTTACGAACTCCGCCTCAGCCAATTCCTGGGTCGCCCCCACTATCTTGGAAGGCAAGATCTTGTAGCCCTCCCTCTCGAGGGCCTCCCTCACCCCAGATAGAACGTAACCCGTGCAGACGTGGATGGGCTCGTCCTTTTCTACGCCCAGCCTCCATATTCCTTCCCTCACGACCTCTAGGGCTCTGCCCAGGTAGAGCTTCTCCTTAAAGGATTCACCCTGGAAGAAATCTAGGGATATCTCTCTTACGTGGTGCTCCCCGGTCTCGACCCGGCGCATCACTATGACTGCGCCGCCGATGAGGTCGCCCCAGCCTGATTGACGCCCACCCCACGGCGGGTATCGTCCACCTCGACGACCATTAACCTATCAGATAGATCCGAGCGTGCAAACCTAAAAGGATGGAGGGTCGGCTAGACCCTTTTCAGCCTCTCTATGGCTGAGTCGTCGCTGGGGTCTGCCCCCTTGAGCAGTCCAAGGTAAGTGGCAACAAAGTCGCCGAAGTAGAGGACGGAGAGCATGCGCGCCAGCTTTCCCCTTCCCCTCGCCCAAACCTCAAAGAGCCCGCCGACTCTGGGCTCGAAGAGAGCTTTGAAGGCCTCAAGCTTCCTGTTCAGCCTCTGCGATTCATCCTCGGTTCTGATGAGCACGATGGCAAGAGGCCTAAGGACCTCGTCAGGGCCCTCCGATCCCACTACGGCGTTGTGGAAGACCTCGGGGTAGGTGCCAAACCCCGCCGGGGTTTTGCCATTCTCGTTGAGCTGGGTGCAGAACCTGTAGGAGACGGCCTCCATCAGCCTCGGGCCCCATACCAGCGGCAGCTTGAGCCTCAGGTCGGTCGCGAGCCTCTTGGCCGGGTTTGATTCGAGGGTCTCCTCTGGCGCCAACTCGTCCCTCAGGGTCTCGAGAACTGTCACGGCCTCCTCTACCTCATCCCATGAAGCAGGTATGAGATCGAGTCGCTGGAGGGCCTTCGCCAGCATCAGTAGCTGGTAGGGTATCGCGGCCCTAGGCTTCCTCCCCAGGGGCATCGACAGTCGAACCAGGCTCTTCTCTTCAGCGAGCCTCTCCAAGCTCCCGCCAGAGGAAAAGGCTACGACGGTGGCGCCTTTTACCAGAGCCTCCTCGCAGGCTTCTAGGGTCTCAGACGTGTTCCCTGAGTAGCTTACTGCGAAGACGAGGGAATCCCTTCCCACGAATTCTGGTATCGGGCTGCCCCTCGACACCACCATGGGGACCTTCGACTCTCCAAGAAGCCAGTCCCTGATAATCGCCCCTCCTATCGCCGAGCCTCCCATACCTATGAAAACCACGGAGCTGAACCTCCGCCCCCGTAAACTTGAGAAATCTACTTCACCGACTAGCCTGATTGCGAGCCTGCAGTCCTGGGGGAACGTGCCGAGAAAACCCAGCATACCGCCCGTGTCCAGCAGCCGTAGTTCAGAGAGGTTGTCGAGATTGGCGACCATCTTAGAATATCTCTTGAGGATGTGAATAAAACCTAACCGCTCATATGTTCGAGGGAGTTTTCGGGTAGATCAACGCTGCGTCACTCTAGGTTGGTAAGGTAGAAAGAAAATGAGTGTTGGGATTGGTTGTTTGCCTATTCCTCTATGACGATGGCGCCTACTGGGCAGGCAGCCTCGCAGGCCCTGCAGACAATGCATTGATCTTCATTCGCCGGTGTTACTTTCTCGCCATCAAACTCAAAGACGCCCATTGGGCATGTGTCGACGCAGGTCTGGCAGACGGTACATGCGTCCTCGTCCAAGTTCACTTTTGGCATCTCAAATCACCCTTATGGAATCCACTGATATTGCTGCTATCATTATTAAAATGTTGAGGTGGATTGTCAGATATTCTCCTGAAGGGATCGCACTGCCTGTTCTATTCGGTTTATTGCCTGACGCCTCCTGTTCAGGCGGTCCCTCTTCCTCCTCTCGTAATCCCTCCTTGAAACCCGCCTCGCCCTCAGCCTCACCTCGAGGTTCCTGAGGTCACCGCTGACCCTCTCCAGCTCCGTATCGGCGCTCTGCACTTGCCTGAGCCTGTCTACTAATTCTGGATCCTCCTCCAGTAGTCTTCTACCCAGCCGCCTCATGCTATCAGTGAGCTCACGTAGAAGGCGGTTTATCTCGCCAGCACGCTGGTCGTACTCCTCTCTCTTGATCTCCCCGCTGTCGACATCGTTGTCGAGGCCATCGAGGTCCCTAAGCAGTCTGACGCGCCTCACTTGGCCGGCGATGTACTCTGTCAGTCCCTCGCTTTCGACCACAGTTGGCTTTAGCTCCTCGACTGGCTTCCGCCTTCTGAAGATGTACACGGAGCCCAGTGCACCTATTGTTACGATGAGGATGACATACGGACGTAAGTCGGATGTGAACATGGTAGGCGTGAACTCTGCGACAATATCCCTCCTCTCAGATGGGAGACTCGCCCCGAAGTCGAAGGGGAGCGTTTCAACGTCCGGGACTGTTACAGTGGCCCTCATCTCGCGGATGTAGAACGGAAACTCCCCTGAGGGATATGTCAGGAGCGATTTCCCGCCATCCTTCGAGATGTACGAGCTGCTAGGGACCTTATAGGAGAGGGTGAATGTCAGCCTGTCGTAGGTCCGAAGCCTGTATCGAAAACCGATGTACGCGTCTAGCTGGTCGCTCTCTTCCTCGAACTGCATCACGAATCCCTCTAGAGGCCCGACATTATCCCTTCCTTTGAAGTCGGTAGCCTCCGAGGGCAGCTTCATGTGGAAGGTGGGTATCAAGGAACCCGTGTTGATGATATCGTAGCTGTCCTCAACCGTGAGGACGCCTCTGCCTATTGTAATATGTCGATTAAAGTTCTGACAGTCCACAAGATACTCTTCGTCAGGAGACGGAACATACTCCAAGGTCACATTAAGGTTGCTGAAGGGCTGAACGTCCACAGACTCGTGGTCGAGTACCCACTGATCCTCAGAAACCGAGTCTGTGAAGTTCAGGTCGGAAATAACATCATAGAACTCGGCATCAAGGGGGAACGTGATATGAGCCTTGACAGATGAGATGTTGTAGATTAGGGCCGGGTACACAGGCAGACGAGCCTGATAGCGGTTCGACTTGGCGCTGACCCTGTTGACGTAGAGATATGAGGACTTGAGCCTCAGATTGACGCCATCACCGAGCGTCACCGGCGTGGGAAGGGAGATAAGGTAGCCGTCGAAGCCATCCATCGATTCCTCCTCAAACGAGACCGGATCCCAGCGGTTGTCATCCTGTATGTAGAAGGATCTCCTCTCATGGATGTAGAATTCTTGGGCTCCCGTCCAGAACTCTGAGATCGCAAACTCTTCATCGGGGTTAGCGCTGATCGTGAAGGTGTCATTGACGAAGACGACGCCACCGTTACGGATCTCAACGTCCCTGTGGACATCTATTAAGGGTTGAGGAAGCTC
>SMTZ1_10001478_pt1 | contig 23535 bp, 18 predicted proteins | sample DeeMarSWOR136_30_FD_25667 | JGI IMG/M metagenome (IMG submission 25667) | reverse complement strand
TAACATATCGGATGAGGCTATAATAACCACTAAATTGGCTGACGGAACGGTGACTTCGGCTAAGGTTTTAGACGGAACCCTAACTGCTGTGGACATTACTGATGGTTCTATTCTAACCGTTAAGATTGCTGACGGTGCAGTGACAACAGATAAAATTGCGGACGGTACCGTGACAAATGACAAGATAGATGATGAGGCAGTGACAACATCTAAGATAGATAATAAGGCGATCACGACGGCCAAAATAGCAGACAGTGCTATTGTAACAATTAAGTTGGCTGATGGCTCTGTAACCTCAGCAAAAATACTTGATGGCACCGTGGCGGCTGTTGATCTCGCAAATGGATCAGTTTTAACTGCCAAAATCGTCAACGGGGCAGTAACCACGGCTAAGATTGCTGATGGAGCAGTTACGACAGACAAAATAGCTGATGGAAATGTGACTAATATTAAGCTGGCGGCGTATGCGATTCCTTTCAACGTTACCCATACATACGGCTCGGTCTCGACAACTAGTACGAGTTGGGTAGACATCCCTAACACCTCGTTGAACATAACTTTGACTCGGAATAGTACATTGATAATTATGTTCAGCAGTGAAGCCAGAAACCCATCAAGCACCGACAGAATATATGTGAGAGCTCTAATTAATGGAACCACAGCCAATCCATCGTATGTGTTCTTTACTCCAAACGATGTAATTGAATACGGTGTATACGCCTACAATTTCTATCGCGAAAACGTCAGCAATGGAACTTATCCAATACAGATGCAATGGTATGTAAGTGGAGGCACAGGTTACGTCTACTATCGATCTTTGATCGTCATGGCACTACCAGAATAGTCGCTGAGATGTTTACTCCATTCTCACCCATTTTTTCTTTTCTTTATCTTTCTTTTCTCCTTAAATTATTAATGCAATTTTTATCAAAAAGCAGTTTCATAACTGAGAATATTTGTAAGGCTTCCTCAGACCTTATCCAGTGCAATTGAAATGTTCTGCTTATCCGAAATTTCTGCATAGATTCTACCATATGTTTTGACCAAGTCGGCTACGTGACGGAACTATTCGGAGGTTATGAAGCCTCCTGGAACTTCAATTCTGAGGAAATGGAGAGACTCTGTTGGATTTAGAGGATTGCTGCCAAGTCCGATTGAGTACCGTCCTATGAATACGTCCAACTTGGCTGTTTATATCTCTGTCAAACTCTAAACCTTCGGTTGGTGGAAAAAAATGAGGTGAGGCAAGATTAAAAACTCAACGGTGTTATAGCCAAGTTTTGGAAATATGTTCATCAAAAAACAGGTCAGATATACACTATGGTGCGAGGGGCGACATTTTAATGCCAATTCACCAGTAAGAATATGCTTTTAATATGTTTGAAGATTGTTAGCTTGGTTTAGATGCGCGCGCATTTGTCAGACGGATGTGCCGTAGTTACTGGCAAAATCGCCAAAATCAAACCAGTCCACATCACCATCAGGTGGAGAACCCGAAGAATCGCCACAAAGGTCAGCCAACGGGTTGTAGTTTGGTTGTCCTATACTGCTTCCGTAAGCGGCAGCAAAATCGCCAAAATCAAACCAGTCCACATCACCATCAGGTGGAGAACCCGAAGAATCGCCACAAATATCGCCAGGAATCATATTGCTGAAATAGCCGTTCTCTTTGACAGGGTCTACCTGGTAGATGGGAGGTGGCGGAAAAGGGTTATTTATTGTCACATAAGTAAGCTCGTGATCTATGTCCAGAGCTGTATAACCGTAATCAAGAACCTGGAAAGTCAAGTTAAATAGCCATCCGCTACCAGTCTTCCCTGGATAGCCTTCCAATGCTGATTCCATAATCAATACATAGCCTGCTGCTGGGTCGCCAGTAGGAAGTTGAGTGGTGTTACCATTTACGTCTCCAGGATTGCCGAGGAAGTCTCCATACACGTATCCGATGACTGTCAAGACGGATGGGTCCCAGCTTAAGTTGAATTGCCAACTGTACACAGGTTCGGTGGTGCTAATGTTTATGCGAACATCAAATGTGGAGGGAGCCTGTAAAGTTTTGTCTGCAATCGTAGGAGGATCAACAAACATTGTCACTTCATCCGTGCCTTCTACGTTTATCGTGACTAGACTGATGATCAAGGGAAACATAAGTATGAAAATCCACTTGTGATTCGGTTTTCTCATCCTTTCTCCTCCTTTCTAGAATGCGTGCTTTTTCCAAAATGTATTATTAAGACTGAGTATTTTACTTTTTGTATTATTATCTTCTAGAAGATAATGGCAGTAGGTTTATGATAAAGAGATGTGAGAAAACGTTTCTTTGGTTAAATCTTTTTGGTTTTCCTAGTCCAAATGAAGTAGGCTAATACGACTGCGCTTAGTGAGGCGAACGCGATCGTGGTGTACATGAATACGTTCAATTCAGGCGAGGGCGGTTCCTGCACATTAATGATTTGCACAGCACTCCAATCGCCTTGAGTCACATTGTCGCCTGACCAGCTGGTTTGGACACCGTAGAAACCCACTGAAGGAGGCTCCAAGATGTACATGAAACTTCCATTTTCGCCCGTCAGCACAGTTGCGTGTTCACTCCATTCTTCTCCATTCTTGCTAGTCCATACCGTTACGTTTGCTTCTGAACGTGTGGGAGTGATGAAGCCAGTGAGCGTGGTGCTTTCGCCGATTGTCAGGGTTGTCAGAGATGCAGAGAGTGTGATTTCACTGTCAAGTTTTGTGATTGTGACTGTGCCTTCAATGCGAGTGTTGTCTGTTGTATCGATTTCCAGGGCTAACGGGGTTATTACAGCGCGAATAGTATAGTTGCCTGCAGCTACATTCGCTGTATTCCATGAAAACGCTAGAGTTATCTCAGAATTTGCCATCAAGGTTATGTTTGCTTGCGTGTCATGCATACATTCCTCATGCATTTTGCATGAAAAGCTACCTTCGTAGTAATAGGTAGTGACATTGAAGGTTTCCGTGAAATAGCCTATATTCTGGATTGTAACGTTTATGCTCAGTGGTTTTCCAGACGTCACGAAGTTGGGAGAGAAAACGATGTTTGTGATGGCGAGATTATGGAAAGGACTAATTGTTACGTCTTGAGTAGTGTTTGATGTTAGACCGCCTTCTGTAACATTTAGGGTTACAGTAAAAGTTCCGTTCGAAGTGTATACGTGCTGCACCACTGGGCTATTCTGATCTTTTTTGACCATGCCATCTCCGAAGTCCCAACTGTACTTGATGGCTCCTTGGGTTGCACCGGGCGCATAGCTCCATGAAGCATTGAAAGTAACAGTCTCATCAACAATTGGATGCCAAGGAAAGCCCGAGGATTTTGGCGAATATGTAAACATAGCTTCTGGAAATATTCTCATATTGACGGTTTTACTGACATTGTTGTTCTGCGTTTCGTTGTCCGGTATGATTTCTTGGAGAGAAGTTGCATTAACGATAATTACGCTTGCGGTTATGTCATAGAGACCTTCATTCATCGTGTCAGTTGCTCGAAGCCAACGGAGCCATTCCAAAGTTTTTGTTTCACCGGCATTTAGAGTCAAGTTGCCGCCTCCTAGTAAGACACTCACGTTGAAAGTGGAGTCTTGTGTGCGCGCAGTCACGGTCGCGTTGATTTGCTCATTTTTGGTGCCCTTATTCTCTACAGTCAACTTGATATCTGAGAACCAGCCCAGCTCCAAGTCAGTTGGTTCAACAACGATGTTGGTAATAGCTACATCGTGCCTTTCCTCCTCTGTTACAGTGAGGACTCCACCAACCATCTCGTTATCGTACAGGTTCTCTTCTTCCTCTATTCCCGGCAGAGCCTCCTTAGTAACCTGATTTACTATGAAAGCTTCTACGCTTATCGTGTAGTTCCCCGCGGAGATTTCTCCTACGTGCCATTTTATGGTGGTAGTTGCATTCTCGCCTTTCAATAGCGACAGTTTCTGTACCCAATTTTTTCCATTCCACCACCAATAGGTGAATGTTGTCGTATTCACGGGTTGCATGTTAGCATAGGCGGTGACGTTAAGATACTCCGTTGCGCTGCCTTTATTCAAAACCGTGGCGTTGATGGACACTGTGCTGCCTGGAGAAACTAAGGTTGGCGTAATCGTCACGTTGATGACAGCTATGTCGTGAAATTGAATTATGAGCCCTTCTGAAGGATAAATTTCACTAGACTTCTCGCCATCATCATCAGTGACTGTTAGTGTCACATAGTAAGTGTCATTTTCATTGTATTCATGGGTTGTGGTGACACCGGAACTGTTAGTGCCGTCGCCGAAATTCCATTCGTAATTAACGATGCCAGTACCTGCTTGTCCCTTGTGGAATTGATCAGGGTCGTAGCTGGCTGTGGCGTTGAAGGTCACAGTTTCGCCCACAATTGGGCGTCCCGGATAATCCAAAGGATGAGGCGTGTAAGTGAACGCGGCTTTCGGATAAGTGGTGTAAAAAGTGGCGTTCACGGTGGTATGACTAATCTCATATGTGGTTTCACTGGTCCAATTCCACCCAAGCAAAAGCGTGTCATACAGTTCCAGAGGGGAATTGCCAGCATCCGTAACTTCGAAAGTGGCTGAAGCCAATACTCCAGTACCGTTTTGTGGAACAGGACCCAAAAAAGTTCCCGGAGTTCCCATAAGAACGCAACCAACATCAACGTAGTCTCCAGCTGCGCTCTTAGTGAAAGTTGTTGATCCTCCTTGCTTGAGGAAAGACCCTTCTGTAAGGTTACTGCCGTCGCTGTCCAGCAACTCTGCTGGCGACCATCCAAGCTTCAGGCTCCAACCGTAAAGGTCTGTGACGTTGGTGATGGTGAAGTTGACAGTGAAATACTCATTTGGATTAGCCGTGTTATTGGCGGGTTCTACGGTTATGACCGTTCCGTTTGAATTCGATGCACTGACCTGAGAATTGATTGTCACATTAATCGTTGTATATAGAAAAGATGTGAAAAGGAATAACAGAAACAATTTCTTTGAGCGACGTGTATCCAATGTCTTCATTAGACTTTTCCTCTTCTTTGCATGTGTAATGCTAAGGTTCAACTAGGCGGAGAGGCGTTTCTTCTCCTCAGATATAGAAACACTCCAGCACCAAGCACCCCCGCTACCACAACAACAATTGCAAATATGGTCAGTATTCCAAGATCCTGTGAGCCTGACGCTTTAACATGGACTGTTCCGTCAACAAATTCATTATCGTTAGGTGCTTCTTCACCCTCAACTTCTGTTGCCTTTGCACTTATCTGATATACGCCTTCCGCAACTCCAGCAGTATCCCAACTGAAAGTTTTCGTTACCTCAGCATCTGGGTCTAGATTCGTCACCGTCTTTTCATCTATTATTGTGTCGTCATAGTAGGCAGTGATGGTGAAGTTTTTAGTAACGGCACCTCGGTTCAGGGCTGTTGCATTGATTGTCACCGTTTCTCCCGCTGTCACCTCTTTCGTGGATAGTTTAACATTGGTGAGTTTTATGTCATTAGTGTACCTAACCTCAACGTTACTTGTGTAAGTGTCATTATTTGCTGTGTTGTCAGTGACAGTTAGGTCTACTTGATGAACTCCAGACTCTAGATATTGATGAGTTGCGATTTCACCTGTCCCAGTTGTTCCATCGCCAAAGTCCCATTCGTAGCTGACAATTGTGCCATTTTGGTCGTAACTTGTGGAAGCATTGAAAGTCACTGTCTCATTTATCTTCGGTCTGTTCGGAGAATAAGTGAAGTCTGCTACAGGAGGAAAATCTAGATTGGTGAAAAAACCGTTTACTGGAGTGAAAGGAATGTTCTTTGGAACTTGGCCTGCTCCTATGAAAGCCATCTCTATCAGTTTGGTCCCAGTTAATAACTGATCTTCATAAGGATGACTATTTTCTAGGACAAACGTGTTATTGATGTTTATGTAGCTTTCGCCCCATTCAAGAGCCTTAAACTCTACTGTAGCCAAGGTTCCAGATCCATCTACTCCACTGTATTGGCTTTTCGTCGACCAGAAGAATAATACCCAACCGTCTTCTACAAGAGGGGGCACAGTTATTGTTCCTTCGGGTTGTTCCTCAAGGATGTCGCCTTCGGTCACGTTGACAAATTCCAAGATGTTGGGATCGAAGCTCATGTTAACTTGATAAGAATACAGATTGTCTACATTTTTAATTTCTACGTCTACGGTGAAAGTCTTACCACGTACTGCCCCGCTTATACTTGGTTCTACGAGTACTATAGTACTGGGAGGAGATGATACTGTTTCAATATTCATGAACACTGTTGTAGCAATTACAATCATAAATAGCCAACATAAGCTCTTCTCCTTTCTCATCCTTTAACCACCCTGTCAATTTTGAGTGCTAAATATCTTCTCATCAAATAATTTAAAGTTATCTACTTCTCTCCCGAGACCGGATTTGATGTTTTTCCCGCCATAATTTGTGTAGGCACATACATGTATGCAACTCTTTAGGGGTTAGGTAGCACCATAGTTCATACAGATTATCAGGACATCTTGCATTTCTACAATGCCATCCTTGTTCAAATCGACGTCTGGATCGTATTGTGGTTGCCACCAGAAGTATCCGTAGGACAAGCTGAGCTTAGCTAAGTCAAGGTCATCGATTATTCCGTCCTCGTTCACGTCGCCTGCTAGCGAAGTTCTGTAGTAAATGTCCCAGTTGCCGCCCGGTTGATCGGCTCTATTTGAAGTCCACACTACCCAGATCTTCGTATCACATGTTTGAATTGCACAAGGCCATGTGTCTTCGTTGTTGTCTGTGGTAAACTGAACGCTTTCAGACCATGTGTCGCCGTTGTCATTTGAAGCCTTGTAGTAGATGTCTCCATTGGATGTTGGTGAAAGTTCATCTGATCCCCAAAACACCCATATTGTTCCATTCAAGGTCTGAAGAATCGATGGGCAGGAATCGCTGTTGTTACTGTAGGTCAGCCTTTCGTCAATTGACCAAGATGACCCATCATATGTTTTGCAAAAAATTTCGTAGTCTCCAGTTCTGTCAGAGGACCAAACCACCCAGAATTTTCCGTCCTGAGTTTGAATAATTGAGGGACTGTTGTCCCTATTCGTGTCATTGGTAATTTGTTTTTCGTTGGACCAGGAAGATCCGAAATCGGAAGATGTTTTGTAAAATATGTCATTGCTGCCGTTTCTGTTTGATGCCCATAAAACGTAGATGGTTCCATTGGCGGCTTGGAAGATTGAAGGATCTACATCTTCAACATTATTATTAGTTAGAGGATTATCATTTGACCACGAAGATGCACCGTTATGAGAGACTTTGTAGTAGATATCGTAGTCTTGTGTTGCTTGTTCTGACTCTGCTTCCTCGGCGAAACGGGAAGGTAACTCACGGTTAACAGCAAGTGTTTTTCTGGTGCCAAAGGCATGGGGGTTGTCTCTCGCACTTTTCTTCGCCTCGAAATCAAGAACAGATGTGGTGTAGGCGAAAGTTTCTGACGCTGTTATTTCTAAGTAGATGTTGACGCTGCGGACAATTTTTCCACTTTTTCCGGTAACTAAGAAATTATAGTTTCCAGGAACTGTTGCGTTCCCAACTGAAACTTCTAGGATAGAAGTGACATTGCCATTAGGTGGACATTCAACTTGTGTTGGATTTAAGGCGGTGTTAACGCCCGGAGGGGCACCCATGACCATAAGGTTAACTGTTTCGTTGAAATTGTTTAGTGAAGTTACTGTGATTGTTGAGTTTTTCGAATTCCCCTGTTGTATTGTTAGGTTTTGTGGAGATGCAGTCAAGTAAAAGTCGGGTTCTGGAGGAGGTTGTGGAGGCGGTCTATTTGATGCCCACACTACGAATATTGTGCCGTTGTTCAGTTGAACAACTGATGGATTTGAGTCGTCTCCTGAGGCATATATGTCAGTAAGGTTGCCTTGATGAGACCACGTGGACCCATAATCATATGAGAGGGAATAGAAAAGCGAATTGTTTTCATAGGTCTTCTCTGACCAGACGATTAGAATCGTTCCGTCCTCAAACTGTGTGAGTGAGGGAAAACCGTCAAAGAAAGGGTAGTCTGTTAGCCGATGTGTATGAGTGGACCAGGTAGTGGCCGTCACAGTTGTCACGGTTGTTGTGGCTACGATCAAAATTGGAAAGAGAATTAGAATAATAGGCGTTAGTTTACCGCGCATGTTGAGACACCGCGATCATTGATTGTGTATTTGAGAGAGAACATAAAAAAAAGAGGAAATTGGTTTGTTTCTAGTTGGATTCTAGCCTTCAGTGACCCACCAAGTGTAGGTTTGGACCTTCTCCGACTTGATCCAAGTTGTTGCATGATCTCCGTCTTGGTCAGTCCAAACATATCTGTACTCGCAAGTTAACGTAGTGATCCATTTGCCAACATCGTAGCTTTTCAGTGTCCAAGAAGCTTCTGGAAGCTCAAGGTTTTTCCCAGGTTCAACAACGAAGCTCTCTGGCAACACTGGGCTGAGCGGTGAGAATTCCACCTTCAATCTTAGCGAGTCTACTCTCATGGGATCACCAATTAGAGCTGGGTCATAGTTGTATAGCAGAACAGATAGGCTGTTGAAGTCTTCTTCGGTAAGAGCCCGTCCGAGCACTCCCGACATGACGTCGGATACGCTCTCGTCTGTCCAACGAACACCATTCCAATCCCATGTTTCGCTTCCATACAATGAGCCGTACCAATAGAACGTCGCTGGGTCAACAGAGTAAACGTCTATGTCCATGTCATAACTCAATCCATTGGGATACTGGGTGTAGCCCTCGAGTATCACATTGCCGATAAGTCGGTCGCCTAGCACAATGTCTTCAAAGCCGTAAGTTGAAGACATAGCAGCGTCGATAGTGCTTTCAGCATAGTTGCCATCAGGTGGACCAAATACGCTTGTTCCAGGGTTGATCCAATCCCATTCCAGCCATGGATTGTACTCGTTGACGTACTTGTACTCAAAGTCTACTGGACCGAAACCTGTGTATTTTTGTCCGCTGTAGATATCAAATATTTGACCGTCTTCTACACGGTACATGTCCCAATGAGTTCTTACTTCCATTGGCACACTGGCATCGTTTTTGATTTTTGTTCTGAAGGTTTGTGTATCGCCAACTTCCTTGCCGCGCTTGCCTACATTTCCCATAACTAGTTCTGCAGATGGTCCATCGTATGCGCCATCAACAGTTTGGTGAAGCAGAGCTGCTCCATTACTGTCGAGGAGATCTACATCAACCAGACTGATTGGTGAATCGCCCGCGCTTACGATCTTGAACTTTATTGTCGCTAGTGTTCCGTTGCCATTTGCTCCGACATTTGGTTTGAGGAAAGTCGGAAGTCGTGTGTACCCTATGTTAACGATTCCCGTTAGGACATCGATTGTTTTAACGAAATGGGTGTTGTAGCCATCCTGAGCCAGGAAGCCACCTTTGATGACCTCAGTAGCTATAAGGGTCTTTCCGAATGGAGCATAGTCCACTTTGAAGCCGGTCGTCCACAGATCTGTGGCATTAGCTACATTGATGTCGACAGAGAATACATCATCCCAATACGAGTAGTCGGCCGTAATCTCTGCAGAATCACCAGGCGCGTACAGGAAAGCTATGACACCAGTACTGTCGACGATTGTGTAGTCAACACCTCTAGTTTGGGGAACAGTGTCAACATACACTGTTTCGCTTTCGTAATCTACTGGAGCGTTAGAGAGACTGAACTCGGCGAGATAGGCTGTGTAGTCCGCCGTAATAATTGCCCCGTGAGTTGGTAGATATAAGAAGGTTATCTCACCTGTCAAAGAGTCGATTGTGTAGTCCGTATCTCTCGTTTGGGCAACAGTGTCTACGTAGATGGTTTCGCTTTCCGGCACTACAGGATTGGCTAAATAGAACACCAACTGACCGTCGGCGTAGAGATAGTCTGCTGTTATCAGTTTATCTTTTTTCGGTGTCCCGAATGTCACTTCGCCTGTTTCATAGTCAATGGTGTAGTCAACATCTCCTACTTGGGCAACACCGTCAACGTAAATGGTCTCGCTGTCCTCATGCACTGGAGAATTGGCTAGATAGAAGATTTTCTGTCCAGAACCTCCCACACCAACGGTTTCATTTGTAACTTGGGTCCACTCTTCAACTCCAACAGTCTCACCCACAATGTTAGTCCACGTTTCAACTCCGACAGCCTCACCCACAACTGGGTAATGGAATCTAGTGTCTGAGGTCTCAATTAGCCCGGGATCCACGTAGACTACTGCGTCTGTAGCCTGTACACTTCCGATCGGTAGAGCAGCAGCAATCATCACTGCAATCAAAGAAAGCCATAATATGTTTTTGATTTTTCCTTTCATTCTATTCACCTCATGTTTTATGATCCGTATTCTCTTGGCACTCCCCAGTAGAAGCTCAGCAATGTAACGTCTGTTGCGTCGACGATGCCGTCTTCGTTAACATCTGCCAGCGGGTTGTATCCTGCCTGACCGGAGCGTTTTCCGTAGCTCAGGCTCATCGCGCTAAGATCAATGGCATCCATATCACCATCACTGTTAGTGTCGCCGATTTCATGGAACATTTCCACTATCCTGTCTCCGATTTCCGTCGTGTCAGTGAAATAGTTCTCATTGCGACTGAAATCTGCGACTCCACCTACGGTATCATACCCTTCGAATATGTAGGGGCCTGTTCCAAACAGTTGATTTGGTGTTGACCATGGTCCAGTGTCTGTGGTGTTCAGCCAAAGCGTGTATCCAAGAATTGTATCCAAGTCTGCACCGTCCAGCCAACTCCACACCTGAGGCGGAAGCAGGACAGCCATACCAGAGTAATCATCTAGCACGAACCTGCTTGTTGTGTAAGAGTACACTTCAAAGGCGGTGCTATTGATCACTTGTACATCGGCTATGTATTCCCATCCTCCTCGGTATCGTGGAATCTCATTGTTTCGCATGAACTCCAAGGCAAACTCGGCGTCATCGGGTGTGTATTGATTTCCATCATGCCAGTAAACGTCTGTTCTCAAGTTGAAGGTTACCTTCATACCGTCTGTGATGTCAACCTGCGCGCCTGCGGGGATTCCGAGGAATCTATCTTCACTGTCAAGAGTGATTGTCGCGTTCATAGGTCCCTCTAATTCCCAACCTGTAGCAATCCAAGGCACTTCTTCATGGGTATAGGGGTTTAGGTTGAACAATGTATCCTGGGTCATGTCGATGATGTTGTACTCGTAAACTGAGCTTGCATAGGTGGGGTTCAGTGAATCAATATCCAGTTGGAGGCAGTAGATTATCCTGTCATCTCCTGTCCCTGGGCGCAAACCGTCCGGCGTAGTCCATTCCATGTTCATTAGAGTCCATGGAAGGTTTTCCCAAGGATCTGCACCGTAGCCAGGTGAGTTTATGATGCCGCCAAGATCTGGATGGAAAGCGTTGAAGTATATCCTTGAGTACATTTGCATGTATGGAAAAGCCCATGGGTTGGATGCGTTGTACAACCATGCTTGAGCCGCGTAAGCAGCTTCCACCTGCGCACTTTGGTCGAGACTGTACTTCACTATTTCAGTGAGCTCATCAAGTATGGGATCGTGGATGCCACATGGGTTATATCCATCAGGGATGTCTTGGCTTGAGTGAGTCATGTCATATAGGTGATCTGGGAACCTTGTAAGGCTCCAGAATATCATGTATATGTCGAAGTCGTGATTACTGAAAACATCGGTCGTGTACGCGTTGAAGTCTCTTGGAGTATGATGGATGTTGTTGAGTCCACATCTATTCCACTCTTCAACTATTCTAGCACCGTGATCATGTGAAGTTGGCGCAGTTTCACTGGTTGGCGTCCAAAGATGCATCTGTGGCAACGGGTTGCCTTCTGAATCTTTCCAATAAGCCGTTAGGTCTCCATATCCGCTGCCATAGTACGTGTAGCCTGCGCCTTTCAAGACGCCAAACACGCTAGCCGTGCCTGGCGGGTCGCTGGCATCACCAGGGTTGAACGGATACTTTGGGACATCAGGGTTCACCCAGCCACCTTGAGCTGGAGCAACCAGAGATTGAACAGGTGTCACTGTGTATTGATAGATTTGAGCAATTATTTCGTCTTGCGCGTACCCGTGGAAGAGAGCGTGTCTGAAGTTCACATCATCAAGCACAGGCTTCCTCAAGTTGAAGCCGATGTGCCCCATGTGAAAGCCAGCAGTATCTGTTATTATGAAGCCATCAGCAGCTAACTGCTCAATGTCAGAAGTTCTTATCAGGTTAGTCAGTACATCGATATCACCATTTTGCATCGCCAACAGCTGCGCATCAGGCTGTGTAACCAGATATTCACGCCAGTATGCCGCGCTGGGACCAGCTGCGCTGACGCTCGTACTGTTCATAGCAACGAAGAGAAGCATTGCTTGCAACGAAATCAATGCTATTTTAAATGTTGTTTTCGATTTCAAATTCTTTGTTCTCCTTTCTTTTTCTCCTTTCTTTTTCGCACCATATGTAACTGATCCCAGACAATAAAAGGTTTTTTGGAATAAACGTATAGAAGATAGTTCTAAGGACGAATAGATAACTTTAAATGGTTTTTAGAAAAGTTTATGTGAAGATAGAACAGTTCAGTTTGACCAAAGGAAGTGCTACGGTGAGAAAATACCTGTTGAAGCGGGTCATAATTGCGTTATTAGTTTTGTGGGTGATCGCTTCGCTGAACTTCGTTATATTTCAGGTTCTGTCACCGATAAGTCCAGAAAGGACGATTTTGGATCCACAATTCACGCCTGAAGTGAGAGCGGCGCTAAGAGAACTGTACGGTCTTAACGAACCTATTCTTACAAGATATCTCTATTACCTCAGAAACATGTTTACATGGGACTTCGGTGTCTCCTTTAGGAGCCTGCGTCCAGTATCAGACGAAATGGGATGGAGATTGGGCAACACAGTACTGCTTCTTGGTTCGGCGTTGATCGCAACAATCGCGGTGGGTGTTCCTATGGGAATAGAAGCTGCCTCAAGGAGAGGATCTAAACTGGATATTGCTGCGATTGGCGCTGGGTTATTCACTTGGGGAGTCCCAATTTTCTTTATTGAACTGTTGTTCCTGATTTTTTTTGCTCTGGGACTTAAACAACTGCTTGGTTTCCAGGTTTTTCCCTTGTCGCATATCTATAGTCCGTCTCCTCCGACAGACCCCATTCTTTTCATAGCTGATGTTGCATGGCATCTCTCTCTCCCTCTCTTGACTCTAACGATTGCATCGTTTGGGTTTTGGGCACTCTACACTCGAAACATTTTGCTGGAGAGCCTTACACAGGATTTTGTGACAACAGCCCGCGCCAAGGGACTAAGCGAGAGAACAGTGTTGTACAGGCACGCCTTCAGAAGCACTCTTCCTCCGATTGTCACAATGATCACACTGGCAATACCTGGAGTAGTAACCGGAGCCATGATAACTGAATGGATATTTCAGCTGCCTGGAATTGGGCGCTGGTACTTGAGCGGGTTGTTGGCGGGAGATTATCCGGTGGTTCAATCCGTGCTTTTTATCTACGCTGTCCTGACGATAGTAGCCAACCTGATTGCCGACCTTTTGTATGGAGCATTGGATCCTCGTATACGGATTGGTGAAAGAAGATGAGGAGGCAAAAGCTGTGTCACCTCTGATTTCCGCAGAAAAAAGGATCATGTGGGTAAAAAGGATTAGAGGTTTCTGGCAAGAGTTTGGAAGGAAAAAGATCGGTGTGATCGGGCTTTTCCTCTTGGTCTTTTTCGTAGTAATGGCTGTTTTTGCGCCTTGGTTAACACCGTATCAACCTTTATCTTCTAAGCGCGTAGCCACCGGATTTGCTGTGCCCGAATGGATAAGAATTCTTCCTGAAAGTCAAAACCTTCCATCTACCCACAGCATGTCGTTTTATTGGGAGAAAGGGGAAGAGTCTGAATTCATCAAAGCGTGGGGGCACAATGTTGAAGCGCAATTTGAAGCGGAAACGATGGAAACCGTGTATGTTAGGTTCAACGCCAGCATTTCCTATCCGGAAACTTCTCCGCCAGACGAGTTCTACATCACCTTTGTTTGGAGTGCGGAGCAAATCAATGATATTGAGTACTTGCTCAAAATGATCGTGGTTAATCCAAAGGGTGAAGATTTCCTCTTGTGGACTGAGGGATGGAACACAAAAAACAAGGGTCAGAATGTTTATCAGAATTCATATGATCCTTTACTGATGGATCGACTAGGTCTTAAACTTGGCGTGGATAACCTAGCGCACAATATCTTTTCAGAGAAAGGTGAATACAACTTCACTCTGCAGATGGCATTGAAGCCGCAGACAGAAAACGCGGAGGCCACGATTACTCTGCAAAATGCCAATCTAGTCACGCTGGGATCAGTGCATGGTATTCTGGGCACCGACAACCAAGGAGCGGACATCTGGGCGCAGGTGGTATATGGAGCAAGGATTTCTTTGACGATAGGACTACTAGCGGCCATTCTCGAAACAATCATAGGCATCACCGTGGGAGTGTTTGCAGGATACCTCGGTGGCCCCGTCGACGAAATTTTGATGCGGATAGTGGACATACTTCTTTGTTTGCCTCTTTTGCCCCTGTTGTTGGCTCTTGTGGCTCTGTTTGGAGCTAACGTAATGTACATAGTTCTCTTCGTGGCAATATTTGGCTGGCAAAGCTTGTCACGGATCGTTAGATCTCATGTTCTGTCTCTACGGGAAACCTCGTTCATCGAGTGTGCTCGAGCAGCTGGCGCCACTAGGTTTTACATAATAATAAAACACATGATTCCCAACGTTCTTCCCATTGCCTTTGCTTCCATGGTACTTAGTGTACCATCGGCAATCTTGTTTGAGGCTACATTGAGTTTCTTGGGGTTTGGCGACCCCAGCGCACCTACCTGGGGAAGAATGCTTTCCTACGCCTTTGGAGCAGGTGGATTCACCCATGAACCCATAGCTTGGTGGTGGGTACTACCTCCAGGACTAGCAATAACTTTTCTCTGCTTAGCCTTCGTGTTTATGGGACATGCAGTTGACGAGGTCATAAACCCGAGGTTAAGGAGGCGACGGTGAATGAACACATTGTTAACTGTCGAGAACCTGAAAATGTACTACGAGACAATGAGAGGATACGTCAAAGCAGTGGACGACGTAAGCTTCACTGTGAACAGGAAAGAATCTTTAGGACTCGCTGGCGAATCTGGCTGTGGAAAAACGAGCGCTGCATTAGCAATCTTGAGATTGCTGCCTTGGAACGGCAAGATAATTGAAGGAAACATCACGTTAGCTGACGAAAACATCACCAAAATGAACGATAAAGAGCTTCGAAAGAAGATTAGATGGAAAAAAATTTCTATGGTATTTCAAGGAGCAATGAACGCCCTTCACCCAACATACACAATTGGACAGCAAATAGCGGAACCCATACTTAAACATGAGGACGTTAGCAAACAAGAAGCACTAGAACGAGCTGGCAAGCTTCTTGAACTTGTAGGGATTGAACCTGCAAAAACTAATCGATACCCACATGAACTCAGCGGCGGTATGAAACAGCGAGCAATCATAGCTATGGCCCTAGCCTGCAACCCCGACCTGATTATTGCAGATGAACCGACCACTGCGTTAGATGTCATTGTACAGGCTCAAGTACTGAAGGTAATGGAAGACTTAAAACATAAACTGGAACTATCATGGATATTAATATCACACGACCTCTCAATAATCGCCGAAACTTGTACAAAAGTTGCAATTATGTACGCTGGAAAAATCGTGGAATATGGAGACGTAGTACACATATTCAAAGAACCATTGCATCCATACACAGAAAAACTAATAACTGCTTTCCCAAGCGTCTTGGGACCCAAGAGGGAGCTTTCTTCCATACACGGCTTCCCTCCGGACCTCCTTGAACCTCCAGCGGGATGCAGGTTTAATCCGAGATGCTCCCATGTTATGGAAATCTGCAGAACTGAAGAACCTGCACTCACAGAGGTTAGCAAGAAACACTTTGTAGCATGCCATCTGCACCATAGGTGAAAAATATTGAAAGAAAACGTAACCCTAGATGTACGGAACCTAGTGAAATATTTTCCAGTGAAGTTGGGGTTTTTCAAGACGCTGAGAACGAAAGAAACTCCGTATGTTCACGCTGTTGATAATGTGAGTTTCAAGATAAAGACCGGCGAAATATTTGCACTTGTGGGCGAGAGCGGATGCGGGAAAACCACAACTGGAAGATGCTTGCTTCGACTTATTGAACCTACCCGAGGCGAAGTGATCTTCAAAGGCCAAGACATAACACGCCTTTCTCTAGAACATGACGTAAGAAGATTACGGCGGAAAATGCAGGTGATATTTCAGGATCCATATGAATCTTTAAATCCTAGAATGAACGTTCTGGACATTATAGCGGAACCATTGCGAATCCAAAAAGCTGCTAGAAGTGAAAGTGAAGTCAGTGAGGCAGTAACCGAAGCCCTGAATGATTTGGATTTAGTTCCGCCTGAAGAGTTCCTATACAGAGTTCCCCACGAGCTTAGCGGCGGCCAGAGACAGAGAATCGCCATAGCCAGAGCTTTTGTACTTAAACCTGAGTTTCTCGTGGCAGATGAACCTGTATCGATGCTTGACGCGTCCATCAGAAGCGAAGTGCTAAAACTTCTGATAAGTCTGCAACAAAAGTTTCATACTGCGATTCTCTACATAACACACGATATAGCTCTAGCTCGACATATATGCAACCGCATAGCAGTCATGTACCTAGGCAAGATTGTAGAGAAAGGGCCCACCGAAGATCTTGTTCGAAAACCAATGCATCCCTACACCGAAGCATTATTGGCCGCTGTGCCGGTTCCTGATCCAACAGCAAGACGTATTAGTGTTGTGATCGGAGGAGAGGTTCCAAGCGCTGTTAACCCGCCTCAAGGATGCCGATTCCACACAAGATGCCCCCATGTCATGGAGATTTGCCGGACAAAAGAACCGCAATTAACTGAATTGGACGATGACAGACACGTAGCATGCCATTTGCATACTGATTCAAAAAGTTCAAAAACTTGAGAAGAGCATATTCTCTTTTGAACCAAACCTCTTGAGGGCACTTCTTGCCTCTGAATATCAGAAGAATCGTTTCATTTGCTTTCTTGTTGATCACAATAGCTTTTAGTGTCACAACTGTCCAGACTACACGTCTCTATTTCCAAGCATATACATGCGTAAGAAATCTGAACGTTGACATCCAAGAGTTCAACGTTGACATATCCAACATTTCTCATGCATTCACAGAAACTATCCTTGTTGTTCAAAACCCTTCGGAATGCATGTTCAAAGTATTGTATGTCGTGGAACGCCTAGAATTAGAAGGGCAATTCATATCAGTCGATGGAATATACATGTGGGCGAAACCTTTGGAGATACCTCCACAATCGAACGCTACTGTGACGCTCGAGTTGAACATCGACCATGATCAAATACAATACGTAAGAACTCGAATGGAGGACTATTGGTTTATGGAAATACGGATGTTGATAAACGGACTCCTAGTAGGAAACTTCATGTACGACTCATGGTTCACAACTAAAATAACCAACCTCTAGATATACATGCAATTCTTGGCAAGTGGAGAGTTTCATATGAACACTAACGCTGAAAAAGAGAAATATTCTCACAAAACGAGTAGATTCTACCTCAGTGCGTTGACAGCTGTGTTGTCCGTAGCTCTAGCGATTCTGTTATTACAAGACCCTATCTTGGTGCTGTACTATTTCGTCTCCACATTGTTTATTACAGTAACTACGATTATGTTAAGAATCCGTCTGTTCTCCATCGGAACACAAAAGCAACCAGGAGACAACTTGTCACAAACAGAAGAAAACCATTCGTCATTTGGAATATTGATAGTCATGTTTCTTGCGTTACTTGCATTTTTGCTTCTTCCACTTCTCCTAGCAAAATTGTTAAACCCATACAGTTGGTTTATACTCATGATCAGTCTCACGTCAGGACTCAGCATTGCTGAAATGCTCTTCTATTTCCATACACAAAGGAATTTGGTCAAAAATAGCAAGGGGATTAGAGATGCGTAGATTGTTGTGGAATCTGTGTTTGGTGGTTGCAGCAAGTTTCAACTACGCCAGTGTATCTTTACTACTCATCGTTTGGAATCTAGATCTACTCTACTATTTGCCCTTGGTTTTTATCATCAGTTGCATGATCGGCGTCCTAGTGGTGGACATCACAAGGTCTATTATTTATGCATATGCCTCTATGGCCATAGGTCACATTATAGCGATCGCAATATTTCTATTCCCTTATTTGATATTTGAGGAGAGCGTTCAAAGAACTAACGTAGCTGTTATGGCAGTTCTCAACAGTCTTGTAAAGGTTTTCTTAGTTAGTGCGATTATCTACTTTTTCGGTGCGATATTAGGATGCTTCGTGGGTGAAAAGTTACTGGAACGGATCCAGACATAGCGCACACGGACATGCATAGGTTATGACTATAGGCATACATACATTAGATCGGACGGCAGATTTGGAGGAGATAGGAAAAGGGCTGGAGCTGGAAGAGAGCTCGTCAAGAAAGAAGGAATACCTATCGAAAACGGTCGAGTTAAAATTGGTGAAGACATCTTATCTTAGCAACGCCGTCTGATGTTACTGGGATTTGAATCCAAGACAGAGTGAATGCATCCAGTATGCTTTGAGTGAAGATTGAAAAGATGCTGAAAAGAAAACTGCCATGCGCTTGTATAAACATCTATAAATCGCAAAAATTACACTGCTAAGGGGTTACCCATATGACCAAAGTGTTGTATTTGGAGGACAGTTACCTGAGAGAATGCGATTCTTTAGTGGTTTCGGTTAAAAATGGAAAATATGTAGTTTTGAACCAAACAATCTTCTACCCTAAAGGTGGCGGTCAACCATGGGATACGGGAAAGATCATAAAAGGAACTGAAACATACAATGTTGTTTATGTTGGCAAATTTTCTGGAGAAATATCTCATGAAGTGGATCGAGCTGGGTTAAGAGAGGGAGACACAGTTCATTGCGTCTTAAATTGGACACGGAGATACAAACTCATGCGAAGCCACACTGCAGCTCATGTATTCGCTTCTCTTCTCTGCACGGGTACAGGTGCCCTGGTCACGGGTAACCAGCTTGAAGAGGATAAGATTCGTTTTGATTTTAGTTTGGAAAAATACGACCGAGAAATCCTCAATAAATACATAGACGAGGCGAACGCTTTGTTTAGAAAGGACATCCCCGTGAGATGGTATGAGCTTCCTAAGAAAGAAGCTATGAGCATCCCAGGCGTGATAAAAATGGCTGAGGCTCTCCCACCAGACATTCCCAATCTCCGCATTGTGGAGATAGTTGGTGTAGATATTCAAGCGGACGGGGGAACACATGTCAAAAACCTGGAAGAAGTTGGACAAATAGAACTGCTTAAAACCAAGAACAAAGGGAAAAATAACCGTCGGGTTTACTTCACACTGACATGATAATGCGCATGCAAAGAAAAAAGGATTGTTGCTGCGGATTTCATTTGAAACGTCAGTCCCCTTGCTCTCTTCTGAAAACGCTGTGGAAAATCACTGCAGATTCCGTAGATCTGATTCATGCACGTAAGTTATATATTGTAAAGGAAGTTATTGCCGTACGGTGGGTAATGTGACAATAACCGGGGGATCGTTAACATCCAGTTATGATGAACTGATGGCGAAAAATAAAGAAATAACAGTTCTCCAAACGATCAATTCAATCATCCATTGGGACATGGAGACAAAAATGCCTCCAAAGGGAATTAATCTGCGAAGCCAACAATTAGCCATGCTCAGTCAAATTCAACACAGAGTGAGTACCAGTCCCGAGATTGAAACGTTACTCTTAAAAATTGAAAAAGATCCAGATTACGACTCTTTAGGAGAGTCGCAGAAAAGAAACATACATCTGATCAGAAAACACTATAATGAACAGACAAAGCTTCCTGAAGAACTCGTCGTAGAGACCGCCAGACAAGAAGCTATCACCATTGATGTGTGGAAAAAAGCAAAAGCTGCCAAAAACTTTTCCATGTTCAAACCGGAACTTGAGAAACTTTTGCAGCTAAAAAAGAAAGCAGGAAGAATTCTTATGGACGTGAAGGCAACTGCAACACCCTACGATGCATTGATCGATATTTTCGAGCCGGAAATGACCGCGGAGACAATCGGCAAAATCTTTGAGGAGTTGAAGGAAGGTTTGATTTCCATAATGGTGAAGTGTTCGAGCGCGCCAAAACAACCCTCCACATCGTTTCTCAAACGTAAGGTTCCTTTGGATGTTCAACGCAAGATTTCCAAGGAACTTGCCAAGTTTCTGGGATACGATGTAGAATCTCAAAAAGCTGGAGGTAGAATTGATGAAACTGAACATCCTTTCACTACTGGTTATTATGACGATGTTCGGATTACAACTCATTACTACGACGACAACTTCGCAGCCTCTTTGTTTTCTGTATTACACGAAGGCGGTCACGCCATTTACGAGCAGAATCTAAAGCGAGAATGGATTTATCAGCCAATAGGCGAAAGTTGTTCTCTTGGATTCCACGAATCTCAATCACGGTTCGTAGAAAACATAATCGGAAGATCACGTGAATTCTGGGTTTATTTCTTCCCGAAACTTAAGGAGCTCACAGGCAACATTTTTTCTAATTGGAACTTGGACGATTTCATACGTGCAATCAACCATGTAATTCCTTCTAAAATACGTGTCGAGGCAGACGAAGTTACCTACTGCCTTCACGTAATCATTCGTTTCGAAATTGAACGCGAATTAATAGCAGGGAAAATTGCTGTAGCAGATCTCCCCGAGCTTTGGAACCGAAAGTACAAAGAATATCTGGATGTGAATATTAAAAACGACTCTGAAGGCGTTATGCAAGATACACATTGGGCAAGTGGCTATTTCGGGTACTTCCCGACCTATGCATTGGGCAACATCTACAGCGGACAAAATCTTATCGCATTGCAGAGAGACTTACCCAACTGGAAAGACCAAATTGCGGACGGCATTTTTCATAACATCAAAAACTGGCTAATTGAAAACGTCTACAACTACGGAAATCTTCACCCGCCAGCATTACTCATCAAGAAAATTACTGGCGAAGGAATAACCGCTAAACCCTTTCTTGAATATCTTAACAAGAAATACTCATGGATATACGAATACTGAACATGTATACATAGAGGAGTTTCTATAGGGACTGCTCCAAAATTTCTGGTGCATCTGCTCCGCATCTGGGACAGTGTGTAGGTATGGGATAAACAACAACAAGTTCGTACACACATCCACAGTTCTTGCATCTACATTTCAACCTCATAGTCTTTTCCTCTTCCAAACAGATAATGGATGAACGTTACAAACCGAAAGAACAGATAGCACTTTTCTCCTTAAATTATTAAGCACACACAAAAAAATTCTTGAAGAGTTGCATCTGCGTCCGAAAGCCGGTCTGACTTGCGGGTGCTAAGGTTTGCGCGCGCGTATTTACTACTCTTGGTCTCTTTAACCAAAGGTTCTCCGCAGTCTAGATAATTAACCACCTTCTCACCGTGAATGTACTGAAAAGTGGAACGTAAAGAATTTTGAACTGAAAATTTTCGAAGCAAAATCCTTGCACATAAAAATAAGGAATAGATACACACATTTTGGTGATTTAAAGAAATACTTCATGAAAATCATTCAAACAGACTAGTTGTGAAATGTCAAAGCGAATTCTCAGTCCTGCTGATAACTAATAAAGTTCCAGGTCGAAAATACATCAGCAAAAATTTTAAAGAGTTGAATAGGGAAAAATATAGTAGGGATGCTTTTTGATGAGAGCTTTCGTGTTGGTTAACACGAAGCTGGGGTCGGAGGAAAAAACCCTCGAGCAACTGAAAAATTTGCCTTGTGTGAAGGAAGCTCACAATGTTGTTGGAATCTACGATACTGTGGCGGTAGTTGAAGTCGAAAGGATAGGGGATCTAAAAGACGTTGTGTCCAGAAAGATTAGACGGATAGAAGGAATACGATTTACATTAACAATACCGACTGTTAAAGGCTTCACAAAGAGAGAATAGCGCAAGAGATTCGTAATTCTCCTCTTTTTTGCTGCAAGCATAAAACAGTCGTCTTTAGTCAGACTTAAACGGTGTGAGGGGAATTTTGACGCCACTTTACCAAGAAAAATCCTCAAAATTGAGTTACTTTGGCAACGAGGGTGTGATTTGAAACTTGGACGCATTGAGATGTCTCCTGCAACCCTCCCATTTTTATTGTACTGAAAGCCAAGCGTATACATCAAATACCCAGAGAATAAGCGGTACGGTGCGAAATATCCGCAAGGCTTTCTCTCTCATTTCAGCTTCTCTCTCCTTTCTCCACGCGTTCAGAGATCAAAAGTACCGGTGCATCTTGAACGCACGTAATATATCGACCAAATGCAACAAAAGGACATGGAAAGATACAAAAAAACTAAATGGAGGTGAAAAGATCTGGGAAAAAGTCTGCTGAAGCTTCTTTCCAAGGAAGATATGGATAAGATCCACCGCGTCACAGTGAAATTGTTGGAGAATATAGGCATAAAGTTCCTACACGATGAAGCTTTGAACATCCTTGAAAAGAACGGAGCAATAGTGGATCATAAAACGAAGACTGCGAAGATACCGGAAGCAGTGTTCGACGAATTCAGAGAAAAAGCTCCAAAGGAACTTCCTCGATTTAATCGGAATGGCAAGAGAATTCCAATAGCGAAAGACGAATTTCACATAGCGACTTTCGCTGATGGAACGTATTTCACAGATCGGGATGGAACTCAGCGTCCATCTACGCTAAAAGACACTGAAAAAATAATGATTGTCGGTGACGCGCTGGAAAACGTCGATTTGGCGTGGGTAGGGTGCATGCCAACGGATCTACATCCAAACGTACAGATGATCCACGCAATAGAGGTAGAAATAAACAACAGTCCCACAAAATCTCTTTATTTGAAAGGAGAGAATGAGGATCAAATTAGGTACGCAATGAGAATCGGCGCAGCACTTTTTGGAGGAATGGAAGAACTCAAGAAGACGTCCGTCCTGATCGGTGGTGGATGGGCCACTAGCCCTTTAGTGCATGCGAAAGAAATTCTCGACTCCCAAATCATAGCTGCTAAGGAAGGATTGCCGACTTACTGTGGAAGCATGGCCACAGCTATAACCACTGCCCCGGCAACTCTGGCCGGGACATTGGTCGTTTGGAACGCTGAAGTACTAAGCAGCCTAGTGTTATCGCAGATGATAGCGCCTGGAGTCCCGTTTGAGATTAGGTGTTCCGGGTCGGCTGCAGATCCGCGTAGAGGATACTACCCTGTTGGCAACCCTGAAATGGCTTTGATGAACGCTGGCTGCATGGAACTGTCAAACTACTATGATCTACCATGCTTAGTTGCTGGATGCTAGGCAGACGCCAAGATAGTTGACCCTCAAGCCGCCCATGAAAAAACAATCACAACATTGATACCTGCAATGGTGACAAAGGGAA